>Ga0209638_1001247_pt1 | contig 16390 bp, 17 predicted proteins | sample BarGraNGADG00211_FD_184490 | JGI IMG/M metagenome (GOLD analysis project Ga0209638, IMG submission 184490) | Arctic peat soil microbial communities from Barrow, Alaska - Barrow Graham LP Ref core NGADG0002-211 (SPAdes) (version 2) | ecosystem: Environmental > Terrestrial > Soil > Wetlands > Peat...
AGGTCACCGCCGGGCGCGTCGGACTTCGAGAAGCTCGGCGTCGGCGCGGGCGATCAGTTCTTGGAGACTGTCGGTGGGTTCAGCCTCGGCAAGGCCGTACGTGACCGAGTGCTCCGCATTGACCGCTGCCAGTGCTGCCGCGATCTTCTCGAAGCGTACCCTGGCTTCAGGCGCGCGGAGATTTGGCATCGCGCAGACGAACTCGTCGCCGCCGTAGCGCACGATCACATCGTAGGGGCGGACATTCGCGCGAACGGTCTCGCCGACGAGCTGCAGCAGCATATCGCCATCCAGATGGCCCTGACTGTCGTTGACCTGTTTCAGGCCGTCGACGTCAATGAACGCAAGCACGAGCGGGGCACCCGTGCGATGTGCACGCTCGAGCTCGCGCGACACGCTCTCAAGGCCGAACCTGCGCGTCCACACGCCCGTCAAGGCGTCCGTCATCGCGAGCTTCAAGCTGTCTGCAGATTCGCTGTGGTCCCGGAGCGCTTCAGCTCGTTCACTGGCTGCCTCCTCACGGTCGGCGGCCGCCAGGGCACGGTCGTCGGCTGCCTTGACCCGATCGGCCGCCGACCGCGCCCGATCGCTCGCGGCCCGCAGGAGAATGTCGTCCCGACTCACGTCCGCGTCGTCCTGCAGATCGTCCAGACGAGCGAGCGCATCACGACGCTCCGCGCGACGATCATGAAGCGCGGCAGCCTGATCACGATCCTCTGCCGTTCGCAGCCTCGCCGCAGCACCCTCGTCGCGCAAAAACGACACGGCGTCGAGGTCCTCCTGGAAGGACGCCCTCTCATTGATCTCACCCTCGTCGACGCCGAGCTGCTCAACGAGAAGCTCTCTGACGCGCGCGGCGACTTCTTTTCGCGATGCTCCCATGTCATGTCATCATACGGTCGGGGTCATTGGGGTGGGTCGATGCTCCCAAGCGGGAGCCCATCTGGTCGGCTGAACCCTCGCCCAGGGAACGCGTCTCGCGCCACGAACCGCCCGAAAGGCAGGCGTCTGTCCTACTTGCTCTTCGTTGTGGGCAACGGTGGCGTCAGGACGGGAGGTACCTTCACGTACGGTGCAGCGTTTGGCCGCACGACTAGCCTGGTTCCGGGCTCGTAGTACCTGATCGGGAACGAATTGAAGAGCATCAGGTGACCGTTCGAGACGATGCGCCGATTGGGATCCAGCCCGTGAAACGCCGGGAGATCGAGCGCGCGCCCGGCGGTGTCATAGAGGAGAACGTCGTGCAGTAGCCGACCGTCGCGCGAGTACGGGTAGATGTTGTCGACCTCTACGCCCTGGTAGATCAGGCCCGAATACAGTTGCTGCTCCGCCGCATTGGCGCGACCGAGTAAGGATTGGTAGCTGCTACTGGTGTTCGTCACCTGAGTGACGACCGGGATTGCCGCAAGGAGCAGCGCCAAGTTCACGATTACGGCAAGCCGCGGAAAGGGCGACCCGTGTCGGCGCAACTCGAGGCCCAGCCACACAGAAACGATAGCTGCTACCCCGATCGCTGTAAGGCCGGCTTCGGCACTGCCGAATCGCGGCACGATCGGAAGCCGCGACGACCAGGCGCTGTCGAGCGCGCAGGCGATAGCGCCAACGGCAAGGTAGGCCCGCAGCACCCACCAAATCGGTGCGAGCTCCTGACCGAGCCGGCGCAGAGCTGTGACCGCGGGGTGCGCGAACGAGCGACCTCGGGCAGCGCGCAGCCGACGGCTGAGATCACTTTTGCGGCGCGCCGGAGGCGCTGGCTCGTGAAGGCCTGCGGCAGCACGGAGCTCGGCCGCGAACTGTTCGGGTGCGCCAAGCCGAGCGCCGATCGGTTCCGCGCCCTCCTCTGTCGTCTCGAGAAGAGACGCCTCCAGGTCGGCGAGCAGGTCGTCCCGCTCGGCGCTCGGCAGATCCGCAAGCGCTCGTCGCACAGCCGCGACGTACTCCTCTACCTCGCTCGGAACGAGCGGCGCCGAGCTCATAGCCCCACCTCCACTTTGGTCTGTAGCAGCGATGTCATTACGTGCGAGAAGCCCGCCCACGCGACCCGTGCCTCCGCGAGCTGCTCACGCCCAAGATCGGTGATGCCGTAGTAGCGACGATGTGGCCCCTCGTCTGAGGGCATCACATACGAGGTCAGCGCGCCAGCCTTGTACAGTCGGCTCAGCGTTCCGTACACCGACGCGTCTCCCACGTCGCTGAGACCCGCCGCGCGTAGCCGTCTCAGCACGTCATAGCCGTAGCCGTCCTGCTCGGTTACGACCGCAAGAGTCGCTGCATCGAGGGTGCCGCGGAGGAGCTGACTACGATCCACGCGGACTATAGTACTACGCTAAGCGGAATAGTCAAGCTATGAAGCCCCGGGGCCAGGCGACGACCCCCAGGGCCCCAGGGACATTCCCAAACGCTCGCTTATCCGAGTGAACGTCCAGCCGACCGCCTGTGTCGGAAGAGCCAGCCGGCGTCTAGCAGGTACGCCGCAGGAGCTTCGCTGGGCCACTTGGCTTGACGGCCCAGAGTGCACAGCCGGTCGTCTTCGACTGTGCGGTCACGAGCAGCGTGTCCGAGTTCGGTGACCACGCGAATCCATCCACCCTGCCGATCGCCGTCCCGGTCACGGCCTTGGCCTGATGCGTTGGGACGCTGACGACGAGGAGCTGGCCGGTGTTAATGGCAATGACAGCGACGCTGCGCGAGTCCGCCGACCATGTCGGAGGCGATGAAAGGTCTTGGAAGACGTTGCTCCGGAGCAGGAGCACGTTTGAGCGTCCGTTGGTCGAGACCAGTCGAAGGTTGTTGTTATTGAGACGACGGTCGACGTAAACGAGCCGCCGCCCGTCGGGTGACCAGCTCGGATCCTGGCCGCTGCGTGTCAGTTGCCTCAGCGGCCCGCCGGCCGTGGACGAGACCCAGATCCCGCCAGGTCGGACATACTCGCCGGCGGCCTTGCTCCAGAACGCGCGCGAAAACGCGACGAGGAGACCGTCCGGCGAGAGGGTCGGCGAGTTGTTTTCCACCTTCCGCGCCTTGCTCCCGCCGATACTCGTAGTTGGCCCCCCCGTGATCGACCTGACACTGATCGGCCCGCCGCAGTGCAGCGAGCAGCTATTAACTGCCCCCCACACGCTGATCGTGCCGGCTCGGTTGGTCGCGAAGGAGTCGGGGCCGACTTCGTAGAGGATGGGGCGTAGCGTCTTCAGCGGCAGCCGGAAGAGGCTGAAATTCGCGTCGTACAAGAGCTGGTTGCCAGGTAGCCAAGCGAGCTGGAAGAGCGCGTCGACGCGCCCCGTGACCGGATGTGCGTTTGACCCATTCGAGGACGCCAGCCATATCCGCTTCAACGATCCTCCCGAGGACTCCGCCCAAGCTATTTGCGAGCCGTCCGGCGACCACGTTGGCATGACCATGTAGTGGCGCGCGGCGGAAGACTTCGCGGGCGCGGCGGCGGTCTTGCCTCCACCGCAACCGGCTACGGCTAGCGCAGCTGACAGAACAAGAACCAAGAAACCGATTCGTACGCGTCGCACGGGTCGATCATAAAGAGGCACGACTTAGCGGGCGAATGTCTCTCAAGTTAACCGACGGAAATCGTGAGATTTACGTCGGCTCAAGGGCGCCAGTAACTCCGGCTGAACAGCACCGCGATCGGGATGATCTCCAGGCGGCCGAGCAGCATCAGCGCCGAGAGCGTCAGCTTGGAGACGTCGCTGAAGGGGGCGAAGGAGCCCGCCGGTCCGGCGAAGCCGAGGCCTGGGCCGCCGTTGGAGAGCGCCGCCGTGGCGTCGGCGAGCGCCGGGAAGACGTTCAGCGTGAGGTCCGCCCGCGTCGCCTCGAGCTCGAGCGCCAGCACGCCCAGGGCGAGCAGCCCGAAGAAGACCAGCACGAAGGCGACGGCGCCGCGCACCGCCCGCTCGTCGATCCGGCGCCGGTTGATGCGGATGTGCAGGACGGCCTCGGGGTGAACGGTCTGCGTGAGCTCGCGGCGCAGCAGCTTGCCGATGATCAGCGCGCGCAGGATCTTCTGCGAGCCCGATAGCGAGGACGCGCAGCCCCCGATCAGCGCCAGCCCGACCAGGATCGCGGTGGCGGCGAGCGGCCAGGCGGAGATGTTGTCGATCGTGAAGCCGCTCGTCGTGAGGAAGGAAACCGATTGGAAAAGCCCCTCGCGGATCGAGTGCCAGCCGCTTGTCATGTTCCCGGCGGCGGTCAGCGCGGCCGCGATGCCTCCGGCCCCGAGAAGGGCGATCACGACGTAGAGGCGAGTCTCGCTGTCGCGCAGGAGCGGCCGTCCCTCGCGCCGCATCAGCCCTCTGAAGAGCAGCACGATGTTCGCGCCGGCCAGCGCCATGAAGGCGAAGACGACCCACTGCGTCGCGAGCGAGAAGTCCGCGAGCGAGCCGGCGTGGGGCGAGAAGCCGCCGGTGGAGACGGTGCTCAGAGCGAGACTGACGGCGTCGAAGACGTTCAGGCGATCGTCAATGTCGAAGAGAGCCAGCCCGACGAGCGTGAGCGCCGCGACGACGGTGAGGCAGACGTAGAGAAAGCCGAAGCGACGGATCACGATCTTCACCCCGCGCGAGAGGCGCTCCACCTCTTGCCCGGGCGGCTCGGCGATGGTGGGCTCGCGCCCGCCGACGCGCAGGCGCGGCAGCAGGGCCAGCGTGAGCACGATCACTCCCAGGCCGCCCAGCCACTGGCTGAACTGCCGCCAGAAGAGGAGCGAGCGAGGCAGCTTGCTCGGATCGGTGATCACGCTGATGTTGGTGGTGGTGAGGCCGGCCATCGACTCCATGAAGGCGTCCGGCCAGTGCCCGAGACCGTGCGAGGAAAGCAGGTAAGGGAGGCTGCCGAGCAGCGCCGCCGCCAGCCAGGCGAGCACGATGACGAGGAATATCTCTCGCGTGCCCAGGCGGCCCTTGCCGCGATTGGTTCGCTCGAGCAGGTAACCGAATGCGAACCCGATCGCGAGCGGAACCAGGAAGGGGAGAGGTGTCTCGAGGTAGCCCGCCGCAACGAGCGCGGGCACGGCCAGCGTCAGGCTGGCGATCTCCATGACTCGCCCGAGCGCGTGCAGGCTGGCTCGGACGCTGACGCCGATCGAGCGGCGCTTGACGGCGCGCTGGAACCGTCTCCTACTAGAAGCTTGTCTCAAAACGAAGCACTCCACCGCCTGGCCGCGCTCGGAGGCGCGCTGCGTTGTCCTCGGCCTCGCCCGTAGCTTTGGCTACGAGTGAGGCGCTGCGTCCTAGCATCGCATCCACCGATCGCACCCAGTCGGCGGGTCGTCATTCTGAGACGAGCTCCCGTCACAGCTCGCGCTCGAGCTTGCCCGCGTGCTCGGACTCGGTGAAGACGATTACGCGGTCGCCGCGCTGGAGACGGTCGTGGCCGTGCGGGAAGATCGCCCTGTCGTTGCGGATGATCGCGCCGATGATCGTGCCCTTGGCCGGGAGCTCGCTGAGCGGCTTTCCGATCAGCTCGTTGTCCTCGCGCACCGTGACGTCGAGAATCTCGAAGCGGTCGCGCTCGAGCATCGAGACCTGGCGTGTGCGCGGATCGTGGGCGAAGCGGACGATCTCCTCGGAGGTGATCAGGCGCGGGTTCAGGGCGACGTCGATTCCAGACTTCTCGAACACCTCGATCGAGACTTCGTCGTGGACGATGGCGATCGTGAAGGGGACGCCGTGCAGCTTGGCCAGCGTCGCCGCGTAGTGGATCTTCGTGTCTTCGCGCATCGCGAAGACGGCTACCTCTGCGCGCCCGATCTGCTCACGGTCGAGAAAGTCTGGATTCATGCCGGTCGCCACCAGCACCCGGGCCTTGGGAAGCAGCTCCGCGATCCGATCGGCCCGCCTTGCGTCGGCCTCGATGATGCGCACGCGGCTGCCCTGAGAGAGCAGCACTCGTGCGATCGCAACCCCCGTGCGCCCGCCGCCGAAGACGACGACGTCGCCCGTTCGCTGCTCGCCGCCTGCAACGATCGAGCTCCAGAGGTTGACGGCCTTGGGCGACCCGATCACGACGATGCGGTCGCCGGCCTCGATTCGCTCGCCGCCGCGCGGCACGATGCGCTTCCCCTCGCGGATGATGCTGACGACGCGCGAGTCGTAGGGGACGGCGCTCTCACGCAGGCGCTTGCCGATCACCGCTCCGGAGGCGATCTCGCGCGGTACCTCGAACTCGACCATCTGCACCTGGCCGTCGGCGAAGACATCGGTTTGCCGGGCCGCCGGGATACCGATGATGCGCGAGACGGCAAGCGCCGCCTCGAGCTCGGAGGAGACCACGAAATCGACGTCGAGGAAACGGTCTCGCCAGACCTCGAGGTACTCCTCGTTGGAGACGCGAGCGATCGTCTTGGCGTTCGGAGCCAGGCGGCGCGTGAGCAAACAGGCGATCAGGTTGGCCTCGTCGTGCGAGGTGCAGGAGATGAACAGGTTGGCCTCGTCGACGCCCCCCTGCTCGAGCACGCGGCGGCTGGTGCCGTCGCCTTCGACCGTCGTCACTCCGTAGTTCTGCACCAGCTCGGCCAGACGCTCGTGGTCGCGGTCGACCACCCTGAACTCGTGCTCGCCGCGCAGGGCTTCGAGGATCGTCGTTCCCACCTGTCCGGCTCCGACCATGAAAATCTTCATCGCGCTGGAAAGGTATCGCTCGGCGCAGTCGGATGAAGTGTCTGCGCGCAGAAACGAGCGGATGCGGCGGCCATCTTCGGCGCTTCGGTCGACCACGTGCTCGACACGCGCCCTGTAGGGTGACGGTCGTCTCGGCTTCGGCCCCTCCGGCATGAGCTTCTACCGTCTATCGATCACCATCACCTCAGTAGCGCTGATCTGTCTCGGCGTTGCGATCGTCGTGCGCACCGCGCTCGCCGGAGGCGGTGTCGTCGGCTTCCTGCTCGGGCCGCTCTTTGTCGCGGCCGGGCTGGGGCGCCTGTACCTCGCGCGCCGTCACTGATGCACCGCTCCGCCCACCGTCATCTCGGAGCTCTCGAGCTCGGCCGGTTGCGTAACCAGGCTCGGCGCATCGCCGTTAAGCTCGGCGCAGATGGCTAGAAAACGTCCACGCTTGACGCGGGTTCTCGGCGGGCGCGATCTCTACTCGATCGCCTACGGCGAGGTGGCCTCCTCGATCTACTTCGCGCTCGGCATCGTCGCGGCGCGCGCGCTCGGCCTGACGCCGGGCGTGCTGCTGGCCGTCGGGGCGCTCTTCCTTATCGTCGCGCTCTCCTACGCCGAGGCGATCACGTCCTCTCCGGAGGCGGGGGGCGCCTCGAACTTCGTGAGGCGGGCCTTCGGCGACGTGGCGGGCTTCGTGGTCGGCTGGGTGCTGATGCTCGACTACCTGATCGTCATCGCCCTGACGACGCTCTTCGTGCCGCACTACCTCGGCGCCGCCTTCAATCTCTCGACTATCAGGAAGCCGCCCTACGACACGCTGATCGGAGTGGGGCTGGTGGCGACACTCGCGTTGACGCGCCTTGCCTTCCGGCCGAGCCTCTATCGCTTCGGCATCGTCCTCGCCGTCCTCGACTTGGCTACTCAGGTCGTGCTGATCGGGCTCGGCCTGGCGATGCTCTTCTCCTGGCACGGGCTGGCATCGGGCGTGCACTTCGGTAGCACGCCGAGCTGGGGCTCGCTTGCCTTTGCCCTGCCGCTGGCGATGCTGGCCTTCACGGGCATCGAGACTGTTGCCAATCTCGCGCAGGAGAGCCGCAATCCGCAAGGGTTGCCGAGGAACCTGTTCGCCGCGATCGGCACCGTGATCGGCGTCTACGTGCTGATCGCCGTCGTCGGCCTTTCCGCTTTCCCGGTCGTGAACGGTCACACGGCGCTCGGTGACGAATGGAGGCGCGCGCCTCTGATGGGCATCGTCTCCGCGCTTTCGCCGCAAATGCCGGGCGCTCTCGCCTCGGCGCTGCGCATATTCGTCGGCCTGAGCGGCGTGGCGATCCTGCTGCTGGCTGCGACTACGGCGATCTCCGGCTTTGCCCGCCTGACGCGCTCGCTCGGCGAGCACAGGATGCTGCCGGCACCGTTCGGTCGCCTCTATCACCGCACGCTCGTGTCGCCGCAGGCACTGGTCATGGTCGTGCTCGTCACCGGCGGGCTCTTGATCGCCACCGAGTCTCTTCACCATTCCGGGCTGCAAGGGCAGGCAACGTTCCTTGCCAGCCTGTTCTCCTTCGGCGTTCTGATTGCTTTCAGCGCCGTTCAGCTCGCTGTGATCAGGCTCCGCTACAGCGCGCCGAACATGTTCCGTCCCTACCAGGTTCCGATCTCGATCCGCGCCGGCGGCCGCGATCTGCCGCTGCCCGCCCTGCTCGGCGCCGTGCTCACGATCTTCGTCTTCGTTCTGACGATGCTCACCCATCCGGCCGCCCGTTACGGCGGTCCGATCTGGCTGATCCTGGGGATTGCCGTCTTCGGCCTCGTTCGTCACCAGCGCGGCACCGGCCTGCTCGAGCAGGTACCCGCCGGCGGCGAGCAGGAGCTGCCCGAAGCGGGCTTCACGACCATCCTGGTGCCGATGAAGATGGGCGACATCGGCGAGGAGATGATGGCGACCGCGGTGCGCGTCGCCCAGGAGCGCGGCGCCTCGGTGATTGCCCTGAACGTGATCGAGGTGCCGCTCGAGCAGTCGCTCGACGCGCCGCTCGAAGAGCAGGAGCACCGCGCCGCCGAGACGCTGGCCGAGGCGCGGGCTCTCGCCGAGGAGAACGACGTGCCGATGCGCGGCTATTCGGTGCGCACCCGCTCGATAGGGGCCGCCGTGGTCGAGCAGGCGCGTGAGGTCGCCGCCGACCTGATCGTCATCGGCTCGGGCGCGCGCTGGCGCCGCCACTCCCGCTTCTTCTCCCCGACGGTTGAGTACGTGCTGCGCAAGGCGCCCTGCGAGGTGATGATCGTCTCCTTCCCCGAAGACGCCTTCGAGGGCCTCCCGGAGGCGGAGCCCGCGCCGGAGAAGAACGGCCCGAGCGGGTCGCCCTAGAAGTCAACGCGTCGACTAGAAGTCGATGTAGATGAACTGCGAGATGCCGCTGGAGAAGGCGACGGCGGCGGCGAGAAGCAGCGCCCAGACGAGGCCGACGGCGATGTCGACCATGAGCAGCTTCGCGCGGGTGCTGATCAGTCTCCTCACAATAACCTCGTAAGCATGTGCCAGAAGCGGTCGTAGGGCATCACGAACAGACCCCAACCCAGGGTCACGAGCGAGAACGTGAGCACGCCGCCGGCGGCGCTGCCGCCGTAGTGGAGGAGCTTTCCGACCGCGCCCTTGCCGAGCGCGGGGACGGCCGCGAGGAGGGGTTTTCGGCCCAGTTCGGTCCAGAGCCGGTGCCCCACCAGGAGCAGGCCCATGAAGACGCCCCAGGCGGCGAAGTGCCAGGCGGCGCCGTGCCAGATGCCGACGATGGTAAACGCCACCATCAGGTTCAAGCACGTTATGGCGAGGCCGCGCCGGTTACCGCCGAGCGGGATGTAGACGTAGTCGGTCACCCAGCGGGTGAGTGTCATGTGCCAGTGGCGCCAGAAGCTGCGGATGCTCGGGCGCAGGTAGGGCCAGGCGAAGTTCTCGGGCACGCTGATGCCGAACAGGCGCGCCGAGCCGATCGCGATATCGGAGTAGCCGGAGAAGTCGAAGTAGATGTGCAGCGAGTAGGCGACCAAGGCGCTCGCGATCTGGAACTTCGAGGCCTGGTCGAGCGCGCCGGTCGAGCCGAGCGGTCCCAGCCAGAGCGCGAACGTGTCTGCGAGCACCATCTTCTTGGCCAGCCCCACGACGATGCGGGTGATGCCGGCGTTGACGTCGGACGCGTCGGCGCGGACCGTCTTGACCTGGGGCGAGAACTGCTGGAAGCGCTTGATCGGACCGGCGACCATGGTCGGCGCGAACATGGCAAAGGCGAGGAAATCGCCGAGGCCATGACGCTCGATCGTGCCGCGGCGGATGTCGACGACGTAGTGGATGAACTCGAAGGTGAAAAACGAGATCGCCAGCGGCACGGCGATGTCCTGGAAGGTCGGCAGCGCCCCGCCGTGCGAGCCCATCGCCTGTCCGAGAATCGGGCCGAGCAGGCGCGAGTACTTGAAGTAGGCCAGCGCACCGATCGTGCCGGCGAGCCCGATCGCGAACGCCGGCAAGGCCATCCGCGGCCGGCGCATGACCCTGCCGAGCACGTACACGAGCAGCGCCTCGCCCAGGATCAGCAGCCAGAAACGGCCGGCGTAGTAGCCGTAGAAGGAAAGCCCGAAGATGAAGATGAGCCAGGGACGCAGCTTCCCGGGCGCGAAGCGGAAGAAGACGACCGCCGCCGCGAGCGCGATGAAATACAGCGCCTCGCCGAAGATCACGGCCGCGCCTCCCTGGTCAGCTCGGGCGCCAGCGCCCGGTAGAGCCGCCGCGCGAAGACGGCGCTGCCCCGATCGGTGGTGTGCGTGGCGTCGGCGAAGGCCGAGGAGGGCAACTCCTTCCCCGGCTGGTTCCAGTCGATCAGGGTCAGGCCGTGCCTCTCGACGGCCGCGCGGATAACGGCCACGTTGGCGGAGTAGAGGCGGTGGTCGAACACGCCGAAGCTCTCGAGCGCGCCGAGGTTGAGCGGTGACATGAAGAAGACGGCGCGAGCATGACGGCGCTCCAGCCGCGCGCAGAGCAGGTCGAGCATGCGCAGCTCGGAGTCGCCGCGGCGGATGTGGAAGTTCGCGAAGTCGGCGTAGCGCTCGACGATCTCGGTCTGCCGGGCGGGATCGAGCTGGTCGAAGCGGGTGTTCTTGACCAGAGGCGGCGCCAGCGGAAGCTGCTTGGGCTCGTTCCCGGTCAGCTCCTGCCAGCGCGAGTACAGCTCGTCGCGCGCCGGACGGCCGAACAGTCGCGTGGCCAGCTCGTCGTGCTCGCGGAAGAGCAGCCAGTTGTGGTCGAGCGTGCGGTCTACCGTGCCGCTCAGGTTGAACGGCATCGTGCGAGCGATCCCGAGCGCCTTCGCCACTTGGGCACCGACCGGCTCGCCCAGCATTCGCGGCAGCTCCGAGAAGCGCGCCGCTCCGTCGATGCGCGCCGCGGGGTTGAAGGTGTGGTAAGTGAGCTGTATCCCCAGCAGGTCGGCGTGCCCGGCGAGGCGGTCGGCGATGAAGTAGTCGTCGGCGACCAGGGCGCCGTCGGCGCCGAGGTTGTAGACGCGCGCATCCACGCCCGCGGCATGGGCGGTGCGGGCAAAGGCGGCCGCGTAGGTCTGGTGCCGGTCGCGGTTCATCTCGCCCCAGGTGGGCGAGGCGCCGAGGAACAGAACGCGCGGCCGCCGGGGATCCGGACGCAAGCCCTCGATGTGGTCGACGTAGCCGGGCAGCGCCGACATCGACTGCGTACGGGGCAGGCGCCAATCGGCGTCGTAGCTCTGGCCGGGTCTCAGATAGTTCGCGACGACGAGGTCGATCAGCACCAGGGCGGTGACCATCGTGACCAGGCGCACGATCAGGCGGCCTCGCGTGAGTCGCCCCGCCCCGTGCGGGCTGTCGGCGCCGGCGCTCGTGTGTATTCTCGTCACGGGATCTCTGTTCCCGAGCGTAGGCTCTCGTGCCGAGTTGACCCTGGAACGGGGCCGAGACTAGCATCTCGCCGACGAAGGGTCGAGTACCGGTACCCTCGCATAGGCAACGACGATGGAGGGTATGAGCGATGGAGATGCAGCGACGATTCAGCTTTCTAGTCTTCGCAGCGCTGGTTGCGCTGGCCGCCGCCTCCATCGCGAGCGCGACCGTCATCCACGAGGGAAAGGGCGCGGGCCAGGCGCGCCTCGGCCAGATCGACACGAGCGCGGCGCGCTTCCTCGGTAAGCACACGGGGCTGCAGCGCGACCCGAACTACGGCAGCCGGGTCGTGTACGTGACGGACTTCGGAACGAAGCGCGCGGGCCGGTATTCGTGCGAGATGCTTTCCAACTCGACTCACCGCGTTTTCCAGTTCAGCTTCAACTCGCCCGTCTACGTGACTGCCCGAGGCATCAAGGTGGGTAGCAGTGAGGCCCAACTCACCGCCGCCTATCCGGGGATGACGCGAAGCCACACGCCGAAGTTCAATCACTACATCCTGGGCGCGCGGCCCTATACGGATTTCTGGGTCTTGAACGGCACGCAGCGGGTGTATCAGGTCATCGTGAGATCGAAATGAGCCGCCGCCGACTGTTCGTCGTAACGCTCGTCTTGATTGCGTCAGCCGCTCTGGTGCCGGCCGCCTCCCGGGCCGCCGCGCCGGGGCTCAGTGCGCCCGCAGCCGGAATCGACTGGCTGGCCGGCACCGTCACCATCGCCGCCGAATATCCGGCCGGGACGAGCACGGTCTTCTTCTCGGTGAGCGGGCAGCCGCTCGCCACGGTCGCCGTCGCCGATCCTACGGTCGCCGGCACGGTCAGTTCCGGAGTCCCGTATCGGCTCGAGGCGCCAACCCGGTTCGGTGCCGACTTCCTGGACGCGTGGGGCGCGTCGCTCGGCGTGGCGAAGTTCGGCCTGAGTCCGGCGATGTTCAGGCCCTCGACGCCGAGGCTGAACCTACCCGGCGGCAGCATCGTCGCGCCCGCGTACACGCTGCAGGCCGAGGCCGACCGAACGGTCACCGGCGTCGCGGTTACGACCGGCCCCGAGCCCCTGACCCGGCAGGCGACGTTGACGAGCGGCGCGGACGGTCACATTCAGCTGAGCGACCTGCGCGTGCCCTACGGAGTCGAGCAGCTCCGCCTCACGGCGTCGAACGGCTTCGGTGCGTCGTCGCCGTCGCGAGCGCAGACTGTCTTCAGCCTCGGGGCGCTGTCGAAGCTGCCGGAGCGCGCGAACTACGTGCTGGTCGACAAGCGCTCGATGACGCTTTACGACGTGCGCCGGCAGCTCGTCGTCAGGCACTACGAGATCACCATCGGCACCCCCTCGACACCGACGCCCAACGGCTACTTCAAGCTCGGCGCCGCGCGGCCGGCCTCGGGCGCCTGGGGCGTGCTGCGCCGGCCGCTGTACAGGTTCTCCAGTAAGCGCAGCTGGCCGAGCGGCTTTTACATCCATGGCACGGATGCGCCTTGGGACATCGGCACCTGGGCCAGCCACGGTTGCGTGCGCCTGTACAACTGGGCCATCAAGGAGTTCACGAAGATCGTCCCGAGCGGCACGCTCGTGCTGATTCGGAAATGATCGGAGCCGGTCCCGAGCGCCGCTCTTTCGGTTAGTCTGAGACGTAATGAAGGCGATCATCATCGGATGCGGCCGTACCGGTTCTTCGGTCGCACATCATCTGCACGATGCCGGCTGGGAAGTCGTCGTGATCGACGAGGACGAGGAGGCTCTGTCCAATCTCGGGACGCGCTGGCCGGGACGTTTCATCGTCGGGCACGGCCTCGACATCGACGTGCTGGTTGAGAGCGGCATCGAGAGCGCCGAGGCGGTCGTCGTCTCCACCGACGGCGACAACACGAACATCGTCATCGGCCTGATCGCGCAGCGACGCTTCCACGTCGAGCGCGTGGTCGTGCGCGTTCTCGACCCGGCCCGAGCCGGCTTCTTCGCCGAGCGCGGGCTGCACACGGTCTGCCCGACCTCGATCGCGATCGGCGCGCTCACCGAGGCGGCGCTGGTCAGCGAGATGGTCTCGACCGAGGGCGCGAGCATCTGATGTATGTGCTGATTGCCGGCGGCGGCAAGGTGGGGGCGAATGTGACCCGCTCGCTGCTGCGCCAGAACCACGAGGTGACGATCATCGAGCAGCGCCCCGATCGCTTCCGCGTGCTCGAGGAGGAGTTCGACTACCGCGTCCAGCGCGGCGACGCCACCGAGCTGCACGTGCTGGAGAAAGCCGGCATCGGCCGTCCGCCCGATCTACTGCTCGCGGTCACCGGCGACGACGAGGACAACATCGTCATCTGCGAGATCGCCCAGAAACGCTACTTCGTGCCGAAGGTGATCGCGCGCGTCAACGACCCGCGCAACCAGACGCACTTCGACATGCTCGGCGTCGCGCCGACGGTTTGCGCCACCTCGAGCATCATGGCCCTGATCGAGCACGAGGTGCCCGAGAGCGACATCATCCGTCTGCTGCAGCTGCGCGATGACGAGCTCGAGATCGTCGAGGTGCCGATCGGAAACGATTCCCCCTCGCTGGGCAAGCGCATCGAGCAGCTGAAGATGCCCGACGGCACGAGGCTCATCTCCGTCGCCCGCGAGGGCCGCTCCGAGATTGCCACCGGCTCGACCAAGCTCGAGTCCGGCGATCGCGTGCTCGCCATTCTCCAGCCCGGCTGCGAAGACGGGCTACGCCGCGTGCTGCTCAAGCACTGAGCTGGAGCTGTCGGCGCTTTAGGGCTCCTTCGCCGCCGCGAACAGCCACTCGACCTGATCGATCGACTCGTCGCCGGCGACGATCAGCAGCTCGTCGCCGGGCTGCAGCCTGGTCGTTCCGCGTGCTTGAATCGGCTCGCCCTCGCGCACGATCAGCCCGACCCAGGCATCGCCCAGCTCCAGATCGCGGATCCGCATGCCGGCCGCCGCCGCGCTCGCGGCCAGCACTACGCGCAGCACGCTCTCGGGCGCGCTGCGCAGCGGCAGCGAGATCTTCCAGGGCGTCTGCTCGATCAGGCGCATCGGAATGCCCAGGCGCCCCGCGGCAAAGGGCACGGTCGTTCCCTGCACGAGCACGGAGAAGGCGACCGCGACGAAGACGAGCGCATAGATCAGCTGAGCGTCGTGCACCTTCGCCAGCACCGCGAAGGCCGCGAGCAAGATCGGCACCGCCCCCTTCAGACCTCCCCAGAGCAGGAAGAGACGCTCGCCCCTGTTCAGGCGAACGGGCGCGAGCAGTAGCGAGCCGACCAGCGGGCGCGCGACGAAGACGACGAGCGCCGCCACCGCCAGGCCCTTGAGCCAGATCAAGTCGTGCGCGACGAAGGAGAGATCGACGGTCAGCCCGAGCCCGCCGAAGGCGGCGACCTCCGCGAGCGAGGCCAGCGAGGAGTGGAAGGACTCGATCTCGGCCTTGAAGGGGACGCGCTCGTCGCCGACCAGGATCCCGGCCACGAAGACGGCCAGAAAGCCCGAGCCGTGCGCCACGCTGGTCACGCCGTAGACGACCCCGCAGGCAGCCAGCGTGCGAACGGGATAGAGGCCGGCGCTCGGCAGCCTGAGGCGCATCAACGGGACGAGCAGGCGGCCGGCGACGATGCCGAAGGCGAGGCCGACGCTCGTAGCCAGGGCGAACTCCCTGAGGACGATCAGAAACGAGCCGTGGCTGGAGTTGGCGAACTGGATCATCGCCAGCATCAGCGCGATTCCAACCGGGTCGTTGGCGCCCGACTCGCCCTCGAGGATGGTGTCGGTGCGCCCGCCGACCTCGCGCCGCCCGAGCACCGAGAACATCACCGCCGGATCGGTCGGCGCCAGCGCCGCCCCGATCAGCCCGCAGGTCGTCCAGCCGAAGCCGAGCAACAGGTGGCAGCCGGCGGCGACGACCGCCGCCGTGCCGAAGGTGCCGAGCAGGCCAAGCGAGGAGATCGGCACGACCGAGGAGCGAAAGCGGCGCCAGCCGATGTGCATGCCGCCGTCGAACAGGATGACGACCACCGCCACGACCACGACCCGCTCGACGGTCTGGATCGAGGCGTGCCGCTCGAGCTGCGGGAAGATGTCCGAGAGCGCGGCGCCGGTAATCAGAAAGACGGCCGCCGCCGGGATCGGTATTCGCTCGGTCAGCCTGCTCCAGGCGAGCGCAAACGCGAGCCCACCGGCGACCACCAGCACGATGCTGGCGAAACGGATGATTTCGTGCATGGCCAGACTCTAGTGACCGGGGAGGCGGAGTTCACCGCCCGTAGGTCACGAGTCGCGAGCGGCCGGGCTCGGCGGATCCGGGCGAGCGAAGAAGCGCCGTCCGTAGAGGCAAACGGCCAGGCCGATCAGGGCGCCGGCGGCGTCGATCGCGACGTCGCGTGGGGTGCCGACGCGGCCGCGTACGAAGTGCTGGTGGAACTCGTCGCTGATCGCATAGGCCAGCGCAAAGAGGAACGCGAGCCAGGGGCGGGCCAGCGCGCGCAGAAGCAGCGCCGCCAGCAGCGCGTACTCCGCCGCGTGAGCCAGCTTGCGCAAGACGAGATCCCAGGTGCCGAGCCCGGAGTTGAGGCTCGGGATCGAAGAAAGGGCAAAGATCACCGCCGCCCAGACGACGATCGGAAGCCAGAGATTGAGAGCTCGGGGAAGGCGGGACATGACCGGGGGCCATGATAGGCTCGCCCGCACATAACGGCGAGCGGTTGGGGAACCCGGTGCAAGTCCGGGACGGTCCCGCCGCTGTAAGGGGAGAAGCTCCTTTGCCACGACGTCACTGGCCCGAGGGCTGGGAAGACGGCGAGGGAGGGGGCCCCGAGTCAGCAGAC
>Ga0209638_1001248_pt1 | contig 16386 bp, 17 predicted proteins | sample BarGraNGADG00211_FD_184490 | JGI IMG/M metagenome (GOLD analysis project Ga0209638, IMG submission 184490) | Arctic peat soil microbial communities from Barrow, Alaska - Barrow Graham LP Ref core NGADG0002-211 (SPAdes) (version 2) | ecosystem: Environmental > Terrestrial > Soil > Wetlands > Peat...
CCCGCCGCTCCATGATGGCCGCCGAGGGCAGCGACTGGTTCTGGTGGTACTACAGCCACAACGTCTCCGACCAGGATGCCATGTTCGACGAACTGTTCCGCAACTTCCTGGCCGGCGTGTACAGGGCTCTGGAGATGCCGGTGCCGGATTGGATCTCCACTCCGATCACCACCCAGGTTCCCAAGCTCACAAGTCGCCGTCCCAGCGGCTACATCCACCCATCCATGACGGAGTCGGACCTGTCTCCAGCGGCCTGGTCGCAGGCCGGATACCTGGAGCCCCGAGGGTCGACCGGGGCCATGCAGCAGGGCAGCGGCCTGCTGAAACGGCTATACTTTGGTTGCGACGACGAGATGCTCTATCTGCGGATGGACTCCCACTCGAGTCTGGTGGGCTACCTGGCTGAGGTATACGTCTCCCGATTGGAGGGGGCTTCGCTGGAGATTGGGGAGCCCGGCCAATCGCAGGGGGCTCAGCTGCAGCCCGCCGCCGGCATCCCCTCTCGAGAGATAGTTGTAGACCCGGCTTGCGGCGCCGTTCGAGTAAGCCTGTGGCAGGAGGGGGCTGGCTGGATAGGCATTGATAGCAGCCTGAGGCCGATGGTCGCCGACACTGTGGTAGGGCTGGCAGTACCCCTGGAATTGCTGGGTGTGGGCGCCGGCGCTCTCCTTGGCCTGTCTGTCGCCCTCTTAAGAGAGGGGCTGGTGGTGCAGCGGTTGCCCGAGGACGGCGAGGTGGTGGTGGATACTGGCGCGCGTCGCACTAGAATAGCCTGGTAGATCGTGTCTTAGGACTGGCAAAGAAGACATGAGAACACGAGGTATCCCAGCCTGGGATTCGCGCGTGTGCCGGAGCCTTGGTGGTTTCGTAAGAGGTGGAAACTTGCTTAGCCTGCAATTCATCCGAGATCATGCCGACGTGGTGAGGGAGTCGCTCAGGAAGCGGCACGAGTCGGCGCCGGTGGACGAGGTTCTGGAGCTGGACGTGAGGCGACGGCAGTTGCTCCAGCAAGTGGAGGCGATGAGGGCCGAGCAGAAGCGAGCTTCCGCCGATGTTGCCAAAGCAAAGGACAAGTCCGCTGTTGCCGATCGGATCGCGGAGTTGAGGCAACTCTCGCAGCGCATAAAGGAGATGGAGCCGACCATAAAGGAGATTGAGGAGCGGCTGGAGCAGTTGCTGCTGCTGATCCCGAATATTCCGGATGCGTCGGTGCCCGAAGGCAAGGACGAATCGGAAAACGTTGTGGTGAACAGTTGGGGAGAGCCCCGCTCCTTCGGTTTCCAGCCTCTACCCCACTGGGAGATAGGCGAGCGACTCGGGATAATGGATTTTGAGCGGGCGGCCAAGATCTCTGGAGCACGTTTTGGCATTCTCAAGGGTTTGGGCGCAAAGTTGGAGCGCGCCATAACCTCCTACATGCTCGATCTGCACACCACGGAGCATGGGTACACCGAGATTTACCCTCCCTACCTGGTGCGACGTGAGTGTATGGTGGGAACCGGGCAACTGCCGAAATTCGAAGAGGACGCGTATCGAACGGAGCCCGACGATCTGTTTCTGGTGCCCACTGCTGAGGTGCCGGTTACCAACATGCACCGGGACGAGATCCTGGATGCCGACAAGCTTCCCCTCTACTACGTTGCCTACACCGCCTGTTTCCGTCGGGAGGCAGGCTCCGCAGGGCGGGATACCCGTGGACTCATTCGGGTGCACCAGTTCGACAAGGTGGAGTTAGTAAAGTTCGTCACCCCCGAGAGCTCCTATGACGAGTTGGAGAAGCTGTTGGCGGATGCCGAGGATGTGCTGAGGCGGCTGGAGCTTCCCTACCGCGTGGTCATGATGTGCACCGGCGACGTTGGCTTCACAGCGGCCAAGAAGTACGATCCCGAGGTGTGGATGCCTGGCCAAAACAGGTACGTGGAGATCTCCTCCTGTAGCAACTTCGTGGATTTCCAGGCTCGGCGGGCTAACATTCGCTACCGACCGAAGGCAGGCAGTAAAACGGAGTTCGTTCACACCCTGAATGGGTCGGGGCTGGCCGTCGGGCGTACCATGGCAGCACTTCTGGAAAACTACCAGCAGGCAGACGGCTCTGTTACTATCCCGGAGCCGCTGCGGCCCTACATGGGCGGCCTGGAGGCAATAGTTCCTCCTGCCCAAGCTTGACGCTGAGACGGCACTCAGTTAGAATCGATTTGGTCGTGCTAGACGGGGAGCTAGCGGTGCCCTGTACCCGCAACCCGCTATAGCGGGGTCGAATTCCCGCTCGAGGCCCAGTGCTTTTCGATCAGGGCTTGTCTCAGTGGTGTTGATGGCTTGGTCCTGCGCGGCGAAGACTCAGGAACCCCGTCAGGTCCGGAAGGAAGCAGCGGTAACTGGTTATCTTCGGGTGCCGCAGGGCAACCTGGCCGGAGCAGGCTAGTCAGGCACCGTCGGGATGTCTGTGTCGACAGCGGGTGCACGACCGTTTTCTTGCATTGAGTGGATACGGCGGTGGCTGCAAGGGCCACCGCTTTTTCCATTTACGGAGTTGGATTCGCGCGGGTTGCGGGAGCTGCCCAATCCGCGTCGGCAGGATACGCCTTCGAGTATAGGGCACGCCAGACAAGCGAGGCGCCAGGTGATTCGTTGATCTATGGCATGGTTGCGGCGTCAAGCCGCCGCACTCCAGAATCGCGGCAGCGCCGCGAAAGGGAGCTTCGTACTTTGAACAGTCAGCCGAATAGGCCCCGGCCTGAAGCGCCGTACGTTATGCCGGTGGGGATTCCGTCGCCGGAGGAATTGGAGAATCTAACCCCAAGGGCTCTGCTGAAACGTCTACACCTGTCTGCCCGTAAGGGTTTCTCCCAGAGCTTCCTTACCGATAGCTATGTTGTGAAGGAGATCCTGGAAGCGGCGGACCTCCAGCAGGATGATCAGGTCCTGGAGGTCGGTCCAGGGCTCGGGGTTCTCACCCGGGGACTGCTGAAGCGTGTGGCGCGAGTCGTGGCGGTGGAGTTCGACCCCATTCTGGCCCAACTGCTGCCCCGGCTGGTTGCTACAACGGATAGGCTTGAGTTGCACCATGCGGATTTCCTGGATTTCGACCTGACCTCCGCCTTCCCGAAGCCCTACAAGGTTGTCGCCAATCTTCCCTACCACATCACCTCGCCGGCGATCCGAAAGCTGTTGACCGCCGACACCAAGCCGCGATTGATGGTTGTGATGGTGCAGAAGGAGGTCGCGGACAGGATCGCCGCGAAGCCGGGCGAGACCAGCCTTCTCTCCATAATGGTGCAGCTCTATTCCAGGGTGTCCGCGGTCGTGCAGGTGCAGGCGACTGCCTTCTACCCAGCTCCCAAGGTGGACTCCACCGTCCTCAAGATGGAGTTGTACGATCGGCCGCCCGTGGACATTGACGACCCAGAGGCCATGCTGAAGATCGTCGCGGCCGGCTTCAGCCGGCGCAGGAAGCAGCTGCACAACTCTCTGGCAGAGGGGCTCTGGTTCCCTCCTGGTGGCGTGATGGAGCTGCTGCAGAGCGCTGGGATCGACCCTGCCCGGCGAGCCCAGACCCTCACCCTTGAGGAGTGGGCGGAGCTCTACCGCTGCTACCAGCGGCTGAAGGGGGTATGGCAGCTGGAGGAGACCCAGTGAACGGACTGCGAGTCCTAGCCCACGCCAAGGTGAACCTCTCCCTGGAGTTGCTGGGGAAGCGACAGGACGGTTTCCACGAGATCCTCACCGTGATGCAGTCCATCAGCCTGCGGGATGAACTGTTGGTGGAGAAGGCTGCGGATATCTCTCTGGTGTGCGATCCTTCGGGGTTGGAGGGGGAGGGGAACCTGGTGATGCGCGCGGCCCGGGCGCTTCAGGACTCGGCAGCCGCCTTCCGTGGCGCCAGGATGCTGCTTCGGAAGGGTATCCCCGTTGCCTCCGGGCTGGGTGGGGCAAGCTCCGATGCCGCCTGTGCCCTCGTGGCCCTGTCTCAGCTGTGGGGGACCGGCCACTCGCCACGGGATCTTGAGGCGATTGCCGGCAATCTGGGCTCCGACGTGCCCTTCTTTCTATTTGGTGGCACCACGCTGGCCAGTGGCAGGGGCGAACGGCAAGAACCGCTGCCCTCCCCATTGACTCACTGGCTGGTGCTGTTGGTGCCCAAGTACTCCCTCGAGACGAAGACTGCTGAGCTGTATCGCAGGATTGGACCTGAGCTGTGGTCGTCTGGCGATCGGACATTACGCTTGGCAGGCCAGCTTAAGCGGGGACTGAATCTGGACGAGGGGTTGCTGGGGAACACCTTCGAATCGGTTGCGGACCAGCCATTCCCCTCCCTCTCAGCTTATCGCGAGGCGATGCTGGCGTCGGGGGCTCCACGTGTTCACCTTTCGGGCGCCGGCCCCACCCTCTTCTGCCTGGTCGAGTCCCAGGGAACCGCGGATGGTATCGCCGAAACGCTGCGGTCCGCTGGGCTCACACCCCTGGTGGCTCGTACGATACCCTCAAGCGAAGCCTGCCCTCACACCGTACCGCTGGTCCACGGCATCTCTGGCTCGGATTTTGCGAAAGAACCGGCTCACGGCCAGGAGTGGGAGGGCTCGGAGGACGGCGCTTAGATTCGACTCAGGCGAGACGCTCCACGAGGCCGTGTCGGTAGCGGAGGAGTTGAACCACAGGGGCGTCGGGGTGGAAGGGGATTCAGTCTGAGCCGTTGAGGCGGATCATCGGCTGCGACAGCTTCTCTGAATTCACCCTTTACAGTCTTGCCAGGTTGGGCTATGCTCTGTTTGTTCTACTACGTTGCTGCCCCCTACTGCAGTCTACGATCATGTTTTCTCGACGTGCCATGGTCGGGGATGAGACGGACGCAGCGGGGTGAGTGTGGCGAAGTTCATCGGCAGGGCGCGGAATCTTAACGGAATCTTAAATGAGGTGGTGTAGGAGATGCCAATCGAGCGGATGATCAGGGCGGTAAAGCTGGATCCATCGGTTTACGACGAGCTGGAGGCGGACAGGAACGCCACCACTGAGGCATTCATGGTGGTGACGGCAGTTGCCTTCGTTTCCGGTTTGGGCGGTTTCATTTCGGGGATCAGAAACCCGGGTGGGGCAATTGCGGGCTTGATTGCCGCTGTGATCTTCGCGGTCATCGGCTGGGTCGTGTGGTCCTACATCACCTACTGGATCGGGACCTCCCTTTTCCATGGCACCGCCACACCAGGGGAGTTACTTCGGACGTTGGGCTTCGCTTATGTCCCCAATGCCCTTGGCTTCTTCTCATTTATACCCGTCCTCGGTGGACTTGCCGCGTTCATCGGCGGTATCTGGGCACTGATCGCTGGCGTAATCGCCGTGCGCCAGGCGTTGGACTTCGATACCGGTAAAGCGTTGATCACCGTGATCATCGGTTGGCTGGTCATGATGGCCATTGGACTGGTTCTGGCAGTGCTCGGAGTTGGCTCGGCCATGATGTTCGGTCGCTAGTCGCAGCCGTTCCTCTGAGCAACAGTCGGTCAAAAGCGCGAGTCCTGGTGGTCGACGTCAACCTCCAGAGTCTCAATGTGCCGCGGTTCTTGCTGGAGAATAGGGTTACGACGTTACAGTTTTTCTCTTACCTTACAAATGAGATGGCCTTGGCGGGACAGACGGCGACGCACTTCGAGCACGCCCGGCAGCGGGACCAATCGAACCAGGGGGCCTCGCCGGGCTCCTCCTGGCGAATCGCCTTCACGTCGCACACTCCCCGTCCAGCGCAAATGCCGCCCGTGCACAGTTCGGGCCGGCAACGGACCGTATCAATCAGGGCTTTCGGCATCGTCGTGACCCGCCTCCACGAGCTGCGCCTGGAGGGAAGCGATCTCCTCCTCCACATCCTCAATCTCCATGATGGTGGCCGGTCGGACGGAGTGGGCGGGCATTCGGGCCTTCATGTCCGCGAGGCGCGTTTCTAGGTGCAACAGTCGATTCCTCGTGTCCATCATGTCCATCATGCTCCTTAAATGCTGTCAGCTATCAGCCATCCCTTGTTAGTTCCGCAGAAGCCTTGTCAATTCACTATATCGAAGCTAGAAGGAGGGAGGCCAAGCTGCAGATTTCCGCTTCTTCTCCCGCCGGGGACCGTCCTATCTGCGGCCGTTCTTGAGCGGCAGTCCCGCCTGCGTCCACTGCACCATCCCACCTCGCACGTTCATTGCCGTGAGACCCTGGCGGTTCGCCATGCTCGTGGCTCTCGCGGCACGTCGGCCGGAGTGGCATATGAAGAGAACCTGTCTATCAGGCCGAATCTTCGACAATTCGCGGTTCAGGCTGCCGAGGGGTATCAGCTTGGCTCCTTGTACGTGCCCGGTCGCCCACTCGTTGGGCTCGCGCACGTCGATCAATACCGCGCCCTCCGATTGAAGCCTTTGGACCTCGTTGACGTCGACTGTTTCTACCTGAGGCCCAAACAGCCAGCTCAAGAAACCCATGCCTCTAGACCCCCATTCGGCGCGACTGCTTATCGCGGATCCCGCCGGCGCCGGTCGATCCGTTCTTACCGTTCTCGTGCCCGCTGTATCCGGCACTCGTGCTGCTGGGCACCTCTTTGAACAAACTGCAGCTCGCAACGCAGCGACCGCACTCGATGCAAGTCTCGGAATCGATGGTTGGGGCTTGGTACCCTTGCTGCTTGATGGCGCCGGCGGGACAGACACTCAGGCTCGGGCAGGGATGATTCTGGGGGCAATACTGGGACTGGACTAGTATCACGGAAATACCTCAGCGATCGAATTGATAGGGCATACCCCTATGGGGTATATGGTATACTAGTGCCGCCCCAGTGGTCAACACTCTTATCCAATCCCAGCTCTGGAGGTGTCTCTCATGCCCATAGTGCTCGACTACAGCCTTTGTGACGGCGTGGAGAGTTGTCCCGCCGTCAGAATCTGCGACGCCGAGGCCCTCTTCTTCGACCAAGTCGCGGGCCGCGTCGAGTACGACAATGAGAAGTGCCGCAACTGCGGAACGTGCGCCAACTATTGCGGAATGGGTGCTGTCCTATACGCCCCAACCGACGAGGAGTGGGAAGAGGTCCGCGCCCTGATGAATGGGCAAGGTCGTTAGGGACGGCACCACGAGGCAAGCCGATTGGGCGCGGCGTCAGGGGCGAGCGACGGTCGGTTGGAGTAGAATCGCGTATCCACTGCCAAAGCAATGGGCCTCTTGCCTTGTCGTACCCCAAGAGCGCCTCTAGACCCCTATCCTGGCGCATGAGCGCGAAGTCCTGCAGCCAAGTTGAAGCAGAGGCGGAGACAAGGTCGGTTCTCGGGTCACGACAGTTCATCCCCTCGGCGGCGGCTCTCCTCTGTTGCCGGGCCGCTCACATCTACCTTCAAGCTTCTTGCATTCCTTGACTTGACGCTAATCTGAAGCGACACTACCTGGCTGAATAGACGCAGGAGATATTGCTATGTCCGAAGCTCTTAGCTCCAGCGCCCAGCGGGTGCAGGAGGCGCTGAAGGCGCTGGGCTTGCCGCTGCAGGTGGTGGAACTCCCCGAGTCGACCCGAAGCGCTGCCGAGGCAGCCGCTGCCATCGGCTGCGGGGTCGAGCAAATCGCCAAATCGCTGGTGTTCAAGACTTGGACGACCGAGCGCCCGGTTCTCGTGATCGCCAGCGGCACAAACCGGGTCAACGAGAAGCGTGTCGGGGAAATGCTTGGCGAGCCGCTGGAGAAAGCCGATGCCGGCTTCGTCCGGCAGCACACAGGATTCACCATCGGGGGCGTCCCTCCAGTGGGCCACCTTGAGCGGTTGGATACTTTCATCGACGAGGACCTGATGCAGTACGGTGAGATATGGGCTGCTGCCGGCAACCCCAACGCGGTGTTCAGGCTGGTGCCGTCTGATTTGGAGCGCATGACCGGCGGTCGGGTGACCAGCGTCAAGTAGCCTCCCACGGAGCCATTAATACACCCGAGCACGCTCAGTACGTGCGCGAGATGGTCAAACAATACGGGGACACCACGTGATCTCGGTGCGACCGCCTCGCGGCGTCTAACCGCCGCACTCCAGATCAACCCAACTCCTGAGCGTGAAGCTCTGGAGTGTGACCGATCAGCGCCTCAGGTGATGCGCCCGCACGATTAGAGCCAGCGATAGTTCTCTGGCATTGCGCGATTGTGGTCGCCTTGACACTAGAAGGCAAGCTCTGTAACATTCGATTCGAGAGAAATGGTCAGTGCCGAGTGGTGAAGGGGTATCACAGAGGTCTTTGGAACCTTTGTCCCAGGTTCGAATCCTGGCTCGGCAGCCGATCTAGATTGAGGCCGCCTGGGAGTTGGCTCTTGGGTGGTGGGGAAGGCGTGAACCAACCGCCCGCCGGGCTCTCTGCGAACTCGCCTCTTCATCTTATGGAAGAACTTCCTGAACAACACAAACAAGGAGCGGACCTGGTAGCGGTGGTTCTCGCCGCGGGGATGGGCACCAGGATGCGTTCCGGCCTTCACAAGATCCTCCACCCCATCGCGGGAGATCCCATCATATCCCACGTTCTCTCTGCGATCTCCGCTGCTTCCATCTCTGAGGTGGTGCTGGTGGTCGGCAACAGGAGCGAGCAGGTGGTGTCAGCGGTCGGGGACAGCGTCCGCTATGCCGTCCAGGAGCCCCAACTGGGAACCGGCCACGCTCTCCAACAAGCCCTTGCCGTATTGGACCCTGTGCCTCGGCAGGTAGTGGTGCTCTGCGGCGATACCCCTTTGCTCACCTCGTCCACCATCTCGAGAATGATAGCGGAACTGGGTGATGCCTCCATCGTGCTTCTGTCATCCCACCTGCTGGATCCGACTGGCTACGGGCGCGTAGTGCGGGGGAATGGCAGCGCGGTGCGAGCCATAGTGGAGGACGCGGACGCGGACTCCGAGATCAGGGCGATCGACGAGATCAACGGCGGGCTCTACTGCTTCGATGGTGAGTGGCTGGTGGCCAACCTGCCGAAGCTGAAGAAGAGCGCCAAGGGTGAGTACTATCTGACCGACCTCGTGGCAGAGGCCGTCGCCCAGGGTCGGGAGGTACGCGCAGTGGTGGCAGAGGATGCGACGGAGGTGATGGGAGTGAACGACCGGGCACAGCTGGCGGACGCGGACAGGGTTATGAGGGATCGCATCTGTCGGGAGCTGATGGCCAAGGGCGTGACCATCAGCGATCCGGCTACTACCTACATCGGCAAGGATGTCACGGTTGGGGTGGATAGTGTGATCCACCCCGGCACCCACCTTCGAGGCAACACCGTGGTCGGCGAGAGGTGCGAGATCGGCCCGAACTCCATAGTGGAGAACTCGACAATCGGAGACGACAGCCGGGTGATAGCCTCCATGCTGGAGCAGTGCAGGGTGGCAGACAGGGTCAGCATCGGCCCCTTCTCTCACCTTCGGCCTGGGGCAGTCATCGCCTCAAACGCACGGATCGGCAACTACGCTGAGGTGAAGAACAGCACCGTGGGCGAGGGGGTGCAGATGCACCACTTCAGCTACCTTGGGGACGCCGAGATCGGTGAGGGCACCAACGTTGGGGCCGGCACAATCACCTGCAACTTCAACCTGAAGGGCGAGAAGCACAGGACCCGAGTCGGCAAGCGGGTTTTCCTTGGGAGCGACACGATGCTTAGAGCGCCTGTCGAGATAGGCGATGATGCGGCGACGGGGGCGGGGTCGGTGGTGACTCGGGACGTACCGCCCGGCGCGGTGGTGTTTGGCGTGCCTGCGCGGCAGAAAGAGGGGCCCGAAAAGCACGTGACAGCAGGTCCAGAACTGAACCGGCAGGGGGAGATGGAAAGTGGAGGCTAGCCTACAGATCTTTTCAGGTAGCTCCAACCAGAGCCTGACCGCGGAAATAGTGCTTAGCCTCGGAACGCCGGTCGGACGCGCTACTTTCGAGAGGTTTTACCTTCCTATTTCCACCGCTGGCACCCTGCTGATGGCCACCGAGACACTGCTGGCTCGGGGCGCGGCCGAGGTGTGTTCCTGCGCTACCCACGGAGTCTTCGCCGGGGATGGCACGGTATACTGGGGAACACTGTAGAGGAACAATTGACAAGCTGGAGTCTTTGGAGCGAATTGGCCGTGCTGTTGGTGCTGTTGGTGTTGACCGCCAGCACCTCCGCGGCCCAGGCGGCGCTGCCCAAGCTGAACGCCGGGCGGCTCCGCCACATGTCGTCGGAGGGATCCGCGAAAGCCCGATCCCTGCTCTCCATGGTAGAGGATGGCTCTACCATCGAGACCACCGCGACGGCAGCCAACGTGGTCGCGGTTGCCCTGGGTTCCGCCCTGATGGCGGTGCTTGTGAGGGATTTCTTTGGCTACAGCGATAGCGCCTCCTGGGTGATGGCTGTTTCAGGCCTTATCCTGCTGCTGTGGGTTCAGCTGGCCGCTCGGGCTGCCGGCGCCCTGAGGCCTGAGGAGACCCTGTTCTTCCTTCTGGTGCCCATGAGGGTCGCCCACCTATTGATGCAGCCTCTCATTCTCCTTCTGCGCTTCCTCACCAGACTGGTGCTGCATGGGGAGCGCTACCCGGCCGGCGGCCTGATGGGAACCGCGGACACGGAACTGAGGATGATCGTCGATGCCGAGGAGGAGGGCACACTTCAGGAGGAAGAGCGGGAGATGATCCACGGCATTGTCGAGATGGGCGAGAGGACCTCGAGGGAGATCATGGTGCCCAGGGTCGACGTGGTGGCCGTGGAGGCCGGCGAGCCACTGCGAGAGGTGCTGGATCGAATCAAGGCCCGAGGTCACTCCAGGGTACCGATCTACGATGATAACATAGACAACATCGTGGGGATCGTGTACGCCAAGGATCTGCTCCGACACATGGAGGAGGGGTCGCTGGATGAGCCTGCCCGAACCCTTGGCCGCCCGCCTCACTTCATCCCCGAGTCGAAAAAGATCGACGAGTTGCTTCACGAGATGCAGCGGGACAAGGTGCACATGGCGATTGTGGTAGACGAGTACGGCGGGACGGCCGGCGTGATCACCATCGAGGACCTGCTGGAGGAAATCGTCGGCGAGATCCAGGACGAGTACGACGTCGAGGAGAAGACGATCGAGTGGGTGGGGGAGCACGAGGCGATCTTCGATGCCCGCGTAACCGTTCGCGTCGTGAACGAGACCCTGGACGTTGCCCTGGAGGAGGGCGGGTACGACACCGTTGGCGGGCTGGTGTACGATAGGCTCGGCAAGATCCCGGTGGTTGGAGACGAGGTACAGGTCGATGGAATGTCCATCGCGGTGCTTTCGACCGCCGGCAAGCGGATCAAAAAGGTTAAGATCCTGGTTACCGAGCCTGAGCCTTTGGAGAGATCGCAGGGTGTCTGATGGCGTGCTGGTTCTCCACGAAGAGCGGCTCGGGATTGTCATGGAGGCGTCTGGGCGGGCGTACGCACCCCACTCCGAATACAGGGTCGGTGCTGCTCTCTTCTGCCGTGATGGGGCGGCGCGATTTGTTGGCTGCAACGTCGAGAACGCAAGCTATGGGCTCACCCTTTGCGCCGAGCGCGCTGTCGCCGTTTATGCCATTGCGGCCGGCCACCGGGACTTTGAGGTTATCGGGCGGTAGATCGCGCCCGGTCGATCCCGCGGTGCTGTCTCACAGCGACCCTGTGCCTCACAACTTTCAGCAGGTACCTCATGAGCAAAACTCTCCGGCGGGCCATCGCCTACCTGGTCGTTCTCGCGGTGGTCATCGCCCCCATTCTTCCTGGTCCAACCCCGCCGAGATCGATGGATCGTGCTTCCCCGGACTGGAGCCACGACCCAATTCTCGGCGTGCACGGCCGAATGACCGACGAGGTGGAGCAGTGGAAGATTGACCGCACAGTGGAGATGATCGACTCCATGGGGGCCTACTGGCTGGTGGAGTACTTCCCCTGGGCCTATCTGGAGCCTTCGAAAGGGCACTTCGACTGGGGCCACGCGGACACGGTGATCAACGCCGCCGTTGCGCGGGGCTTAAAGGTGATCGCCCGCCTCGACATGGTGCCGGACTGGGCGCGCCCGGAGGGAAGCCCCTCTCGTCTGTTGACTGAGGACCGGTATCCGGATTATGCCGAGTTCGCCGCGGCCTTCGCCGCCCATTATCGAGGACTGGTAGATGACATAATTGTGTGGAACGAGCCCAACGTGAACATCGAGTGGGGTTACCGTCCGGTGGACCCGGCATCCTACACGAAGCTGTTGAAGGCCGCGTACGTGGCGATCAAGGCGGCCAATCCAGGCGTTTCGGTGATGGCCGCGGGGCTCGCCCCCACTCTGGACACGGGGGAATGGGGCCTCTCCGACCTGGTCTACCTTCAGCGTATGTACGACGCCGGCGCCGCGCCTTACTTCGACAAACTGGCTGTCCACGCTTACGGTTGGCGCAGTCCGCCTGACGATCCGGCCTCGCCCGAACGCGTCAACTTCGCTCGGACAGAGTTGGTGCACCAGGTGATGGTGGCTAACGGCGACGAGGGCAAGAGGATTGCCATTACCGAGAGTGGGTGGAACGACCATCCTCGGTGGACGAAGGCCGTTCGTCCGGCTCAGCGAATTCAGTATTCCCTTCGCGCCGTGGAAAAGGTGGCTACCGAGTGGCCCTGGGTGGAGTCCGTCTCTTTCTGGAACTTCCGGTTACCCAAGGAGGCGCGGAACTACAACGACGACTTCACCTTTGTCTCCGTGGATTTCCGCCCCAAGCCCATCTATGAGGCCTTCAGACAGCGGACCGAAAAGCTGCTGCGCCAGTCGGGGCAACCGAAGGAGGGTGGGTAGGTGCGGAGGGTCTCCCCGCTGGGTATCGCCGTGGCTTTGCTGCTTTTCTCCATGGCGGTTATCGGGTGTGATTGGTGGGCTAGCCACGACCTGGAGACGTTGGAGGTGGTGCGCCACCTCCCGATGGCCGGACCACGCCTCGAGAGGTGGTTCGGGGCCGACGTGAAAAGGGCGGAGGTCACCTTCGCCGTCGACGCCAGCTACCCGCCCTTCGCTTTCGTTCAGCAAGACGGTGCGCTCGTTGGGTTCGAATCGGATCTGGCCACTGAGCTGGGGAACCGACTTTCGGATCGTCCCAGGGTGGTGAACATGGACGCCGCCGATGCCCTCCGCGATGCCCTGGCGGCGAAGAAGATAGATGCAATCATAGCTGGACTCAGCTACACTCCCGAGGTCACCAGGGAAGTCGCCTACTCCGAAGGCTACTACGAGGCGGGGCCGGGCATCCTGGTTTCCAACAGCCGATCCGACATTTTAAGCGAGCGGGACCTGGCCGGTAAAAAGGTAGTGGTGGAGACCGGGAGCCTGGGGGAGGAGGAGGCCCGGCGGGTGCAGCGCGGGTTGTCGGGCATGGAGGTGATCCCCATGGACGATGTCGACCGGATGCTCGCACTGGTGGCCGGCGGCGAGGCAGGAGCCGCGATCCTGGATAGGCCCTCGATTCCCGCGGGATCCCCGTCGATGGCCACCTTGCATTTCGTCGCATTCCCCCTTCGCTCGGTGCCTTACGTCATTGCCGTGAGCCGAAGGGATCCCGCTCTGTTTCTGGCAATCGATCGCGAGTTGGAGGCAATGCGCGCCGACGGTGCCCTGGACAGGCTGGACGCGAAGTGGTTGCGGTAGAATTAGTACGAGACCTCGAAAGACACGAAAAAGAGTGGTTTGATTTGTCCAGGAGAGCCATCTTGCGGATAGACATATTGACCCTATTCCCGGGCATGTTCGTTGGGCCTTTCCAGGAAAGTATTCTGGGGAGGGCCGCGGAGAAGTGCCTGGTGGAATTTCAGACCCACAATATCCGGGACTTCGCTACCGGCCGCCACAAAGTGGTGGACGACTACCCCTTCGGTGGTGGCCCGGGCATGGTGATGAAGCCGGAGCCGATCTTTGCGGCGGTGGAGTCTGTGCGTCAGGCGGACTCGTGCGTTATCCTGATGAGTGCACAAGGGCAACCCTTTCGGCAGTCGGTGGCCCAGCGACTATCTACCCTCCCACACCTCGTGCTGCTGTGCGGTCACTATGAGGGGGTGGACGAGCGAGTGATCGAGACGATGGTGGACGAGGAGATCGGCATCGGGGACTATGTCCTCACCGGTGGAGAGCTCCCGGCGATGGTAGTTTGTGATGCCGTTGTGAGGCTGATCCCCGGCGTGCTGGGAGCCGGCGAGTCCACCGAGGAGGAGTCGTTCTCCGCAGGCCTCCTGGAATACCCTCAATACACTCGGCCTTCGGCGTTCCGGGGAATGGGGGTGCCGGGGGTGCTGACTTCCGGTAATCACGCGAAGGTGGCACGCTGGCGGCGGGAGCAGAGCCTCCTGCGAACCTTGCGCCGCCGGCCAGAGCTGCTGACACCATCGGACTGGGAAGAGATGCGCCGCCTTGGACTCCTCCGTTGACTTTGCCCACCGCGTCCGATATCATCATTGTCATAATGGGGGTCTGTAGCCGTTTACTGGCGAGACGGTTTTTTTCTGAGGAGGAAATGTGAGTCGCCCCGTACCAGATATGGACAAGATTGTCTCCCTCTGCAAGAGGAGAGGCTTCGTTTTCCCCAGCAGTGAGATCTACGGCGGTTTCGGCAGCACCTGGGACTACGGCCCCCTTGGCAGCCTTCTAAAGAACAACGTCAAGAGCGCGTGGATCCGAACGGTGGTCCAGGAGCGCGACGACATGTTCCAGATAGATGCCGCCATCTTGATGGCGCCACAGGTGTGGCAGGCGTCGGGCCACCTGGCAAATTTCACCGATCCCCTTGTGGACTGCAAGGTTTGCCGGCAACGGTTCCGTGCCGACCATGTGGATGGGGATCGCTGCCCCTCCTGCGGTGGGGAACTGACCGAGGCGAGGCAGTTCAATATGATGTTCAAGACCTTCGTCGGGCCGGTGGAGGGTGACGCATCGGTCGCCTACCTTCGACCGGAGACGGCGCAGGGCATCTTCGTCAACTTCAAGAACGTCCAGACTACCATGAGGAAGAAGCTTCCCTTCGGCATCGCCCAGGTCGGCAAGGCTTTCCGCAACGAGATCACGCCGGGCAACTTCACCTTCCGAACCCGCGAGTTCGAGCAGATGGAGATCGAGTACTTTGTCATGCCGGGCACCGATACCGAGTGGCACGAACGGTGGGTGCAGGAGCGGATGGCGTGGTATGAGCGGTTCGGCATGAGGGTGGAGCGGCTTCGGCTAAGGCATCACGACCCGGCGGAGTTGGCCCACTACGCCAAGGCCACCGTGGACATAGAGTATCAGTTCCCATTTGGGTGGTCCGAGCTTGAAGGCATTGCCAACAGGACCGACTTCGATCTTCGCCAGCATCAGGCGGCCAGCGGCGAGGACCTGGCATACTTCGACGACCAGACACACGAGAGGGTTCTCCCCTACGTTATCGAGCCCTCCGCCGGTGCGGATCGAGCGACCCTGGCCTTCCTGGTTGATTCCTACGACGAGGAGCCAGATAAGGACGAGACTCGCGTGGTCCTTCGCTTCCACAAGGAGTTGGCCCCAATCAAAGCGGCCTTCCTTCCACTGTCCAAGAAACCGGATCTCGTAAACTTGACCAAGAGGGCGCAGTGTCTTGTACGCCCCATGTTCATGACTGCGTACGATGACACTCAGAGCATCGGCCGCCGCTACCGACGACAGGACGAGATTGGCACTCCATACTGCGTGACCATTGATTTCCAGAGTCTGGAGGACCAGGCAGTGACGATCAGGGACCGGGATACCATGGAACAGGTGCGGGTCCCAATTGAAGATCTGCCTCACTGGTTCACAGACGCCTTCAGACGTTAGCAAGCAAGGCTGCCGATGGGAACTGATTCTGGGGGTGGCGTTGGGAGCCACACCCCAGGCTGTTCAACTGGTGGCTGCATTTAAGGAGGAGAGAGAACTTTATGTTGCAAACCCCGTCGGCAACCAAGACCTCCACCGGGAAGAAGTGGGTATTCCTCTTCGAGGAGGGCGACGGATCGTGGCGAGACCTCTTGGGAGGCAAGGGCTCGGGCCTGGCGTCGATGACCAAAGCCGGATTGCCCGTTCCTCCAGGCTTCACCATCACGACTGAAGCATGCAACGCATACTATGATAATGGCAAGGCGTTCCCAGATGGGATGTGGGAGCAAGCTCTCGCGGCCCTGAAGGATGTGGAGAAGAAGACCGGCAAGAAGCTGGGCGATCCCAGCAACCCCCTGCTCGTTTCTGTACGGTCGGGCGCCAAGTTCTCCATGCCCGGCATGATGGACACCGTCCTGAACCTGGGGATGAACGACGAGACGGTGAAGGGGCTGGCCGCTCTCACTAATGACGAGCGCTTTGCATACGATGCCTACCGGCGATTCATCTCCCTCTTCGGCCGGATCGTTCAGGACCTGGACGGCGCGAAGTTCGATCGCGTTCTGGACGAGTACA
>Ga0209638_1001249_pt1 | contig 16384 bp, 15 predicted proteins | sample BarGraNGADG00211_FD_184490 | JGI IMG/M metagenome (GOLD analysis project Ga0209638, IMG submission 184490) | Arctic peat soil microbial communities from Barrow, Alaska - Barrow Graham LP Ref core NGADG0002-211 (SPAdes) (version 2) | ecosystem: Environmental > Terrestrial > Soil > Wetlands > Peat...
GCCCTCATCACCGAGTCCTCGGCCGCCACTGACGACGACTTCGGCATCTTCGAGCTTGATGCCCGACGATTCGGCTTTGCTGACTCCGAGCACTTTGACGCGTGCATCGCCGGCGCTGTCGATGGTCGTGACGGCGCCGCTCCGGGAAGCGTCGGCCGCCAGACCGTCAAAGGTCTTGGGCTTGACGGTCGCGACCTGGATCGCGGACTTCCAGGTGATTTCGGCGCGAGCGTTGCCACCGTAGCAGCCGCGCGTGGCGCGGAGGCGTCCGCCTGCGATCTTGAGTTCGACGCAGTCCATGCCGACTGCCGTCTTCAGTTTGAAGGCGAGTGCCGGGCCGAGGTCGCGTCCCAGACTGGTCTGCCCGAGGAGCACGATGTCAGCGCCCGACTGCTGGATAGCAGCTTCCACGGCGGGAAGGTAGGCGTCGACTGTCCCGGCCTGCAGCGCTGCGTTCGAGGCGGCGATGGCAGCGTCGGCGCCGTGCGCGATCAGGTCCTTCGCCTGGGCTTCGGTGCCGGCGATCAGCGCGGTTACGCTGCCGGCACCCTGGCTTGAGAGTTGCCGGGCTGCGCCGAGCAGTTCATACGAAATGGGGGCGATTGCTCCCTCGGAGGTTTGAGCGATGACGAGAATTCCGGGCACTGCTTCAGTCCTCCTTAGACCAGCTTCGCCGCGCGAAGCTTCAGGGCGAGGTTGTGCGCCTTTTCGTCTGGCGTTTCACCTTCGATGATTTCGACGTTGCTTTCGATCTTCGGCACGTAGAGGGCCTCGAGCGGGAGCCAGCGATTGCCCGCGCCCAGCTCGTCGGCGCCGACGCCGGCGTCGGCCGCGCTCCACACCTGGACGGTCTTCTTGGCGGCCAGCATGATCTGGCGGAGCTGCGGGTACCGCGGCTCGCCGAATTCGTTCGAGACCGAGACGATCGCCGGCAGCGCGACTTCCACCGACTGGAAGCCGTCGTCCACGACGCGCTCGACCTTCAGGTTGTTGCCGTTCTTCTCAATCGCCTTCGCGACGGTTACGACCGGCACGCCGAGGATCTGGCCAACGCCAGCCGGCACGACGCCCATGTCCCAGTCCGCTGCGGAGCGGCCCATCAGGATGAGGTCGGCGCCACCGAGCTTCTGGATGGCCTTGGCGAGGATGGCCGCGGTCTGGAAGTTGTCGATGCCTTCAAAGCCGGGATCGTTGAGGAGCACGCCCTCATCGGCGCCCATCGCGAGTGCGTGCTTGATCGCATCGCGCGCGCTGTCGGGCCCAAGGCTGATGACCGTCACCTTGCCGCCGCCATCGGCTTCCTTGAGCCGCAGCGCGGCCTCCGTTGCCTGGGGGTCGAACGGATTGACGACAGGTGCGATGCCCTGGGCGGGGAGCACCTTCTTGGCCGCCTCGTCCACCTTGAACGATGCAGCGGGCGTTTCCGGGTCTGGGATTTGCTTGACGCAGACGATAATGTTCACGCGGTTGCCGGGCCTCCTACAGGCCGACCGCATGGCCGGCCGATTTCTCATGACGGGATTCGGGTGGGGAAAACCCGGCAGAGGTTAGCACAAAGCGGAAGCTGTGTGAAATCTTGCACGGACGGTTCTTGAGCCCGCTGCGAACCGGCATCAATAGGCAAATCACGTTCCGCGAAACGAAGCCGTAACACGCTTGCAAACCTGTCGAAACGTGCCGGCCGTAGAGTCGTCCCGTGATGCGTTCCTCAACGGACACCGAACCATTCGCACGGCGGGTCCAGACTTTGCGCGATGCCTGGCTCGAACGACGCCAGACGCAGTCGTTCGCCGGTTCCCACGACTTCGACTCGCAATATCACCTGATCCTCACCCTTCATGAGTGGGCCTGCGATGCGCTTGAGGAGATCGCGACGATCTACGGGGCAACGGTCGATATAGGCTTGAGTCCGGCCCCCGAGCGCGGTGGCGCAGCCCCGGCGTTTAGCCTTGCGGTGGCTGGCACTTATTCGGTCAACTTCGCCCTTCAGGAGCGCGGACACCCGGGGAGCGGGCACTGGACTGTCGCGGCCTCGGTGATCTCGAACGCGCCTGGTGGCCTGGTCGTGCCTGCTGGCCCCGAGCGCAGGAACGGTCAGTGGACCCGCGGACGGCTTGAGGAACTTCTCCTGTCGGTCCTGGGCGCATATGAGCGTGCCCGGACCGATCGCGATAGCCAGGGGGCCAGTCTCCGGGCGTCAGCGCGGTAGGTCCGGCTGTCCTGACCGCCCGGGGACCTGTACCCTCGACCGGTGCAGCTAGGAATTATCGGCCTCGCCCGGTCAGGTAAGACGACGGTATTCAACGCGGTAACGCGAGGATCGGCCCAGGTTGGCGCCTACAGTTCGAGCACGCAGCCGAATATCGGCGTCGTCCATGTCCCGGATCAACGCGTCGACCGCCTCGCCGAGAAGTACCACCCGAAGAAGACGACCTACGCCACGATCCAGTACGTCGACTTCCCCGCCGCCGGGGAATCGTTCGGGAAGGGCGAAGGACCGGCCGGGAAGTTCATCAATGACCTCGCCCGGATGGATGCACTCATTCACGTCGTCCGGGCCTTCGACGACGAGACCGTTCCACACCCCGATGGCAGCGTCGACCCGGTGCGTGACATCGAGGCCATGGACCTCGAACTCGCGTTCGCCGACCTTGCGATCATCGAAAAGCGGCTGCAGAAGCTCGAGACGGAACTTCGGTCAATGAAGGCTGGCGAACGCGAGACTCCGCAGCGACTCAAAGACCTGTTGCTTCGGCTCAAGGACGGATTGGAGCGCGACGAGCCGATCCGTGCCCAGTCGATTAGTGACGATGAGTGGAAGCTGCTCGAAGGATCTCAGTTCCTGACAACGTTGCCTCTGCTCGTGATCCTGAATATCGGCGAAGGCGACCTCCCGAGGCGTGCCGAGCTCGAGGCGGACTATCGGGCGCGCCACCAGGGCCCCCGTCGCGATGTTTCAGTGTTCGGCGGCAAGTTCGAAATGGAACTGAACGAACTCGGAGAGGACGAAGCCTCCGAGTTCCGCGCTGCCGCTGGAGTAACGGAAAGCGGCATGGCCGGCGCCATTCGAGTGAGCTATTCGCTCCTCGGCCTCATCAGCTTTCTCACCGCGGGTCCCGATGAGTGCCGTGCATGGACAGTCGAGGCGGGGTCAACTGCACCCGAGGCGGCCGGGAAGATTCACAGCGACCTTCGGCGCGGCTTCATCCGTGCCGAGGTGATTCGCTTTGACGATCTCATGGCGGCGGGCAGCGAGGCAGAAGCCCGAAAGAAGGGCCTGCTCCGTACCGAAGGCAAGCAGTACGTCGTCCAGGATGGCGACATCCTGAACATCCTCTTTAATGTTTAGCGGGTTCCCGCCTCCTCGACCTTCGGCTCCGCGAACAGCGGTCGGGGGAGCGCTCCCTCAAGCTCAAGCAGCATTCGTTTCATTTCCAGGCCCCCGCCGAAGCCGGTGAGCGTCCCGTCGCTGCCGATGACACGGTGGCACGGCAACCAGAGCGGGACCGGGTTGCCGCCGACCGCGGCGCCAACGGCACGGCTGGCCTGAGGTTCACCCACCCGCCGGGCGATCCATCCGTACGTCCGGGTCTCCCCCGCGGGGATTTCTCGCAGCGTTCTCCAGACTGCCTGCTGGAACGGCTCGGCACGGGGAAGATCCACCGGAAACGCTGCGAGCGCATCGGCACGTCCGGCGGCATAGGCCTGTAACAGCCCGATGACTTCATCCGCGCGTTCGTCGAGTCCCTCGACAGTGCCGCAAGATCCGAGCTCACCCGAGGCCGCTGCTCGCGTCCGGTGGAAGAGGGTCGCATGGCGGATGCCAGTCTCTGAGAGCGCGACTCCCGCGAAACCGAGGGGTGTCTCGGCGATGACCGCCTTCAGTGAGGAGGGGGAATGTGGGCTAGCCAAGGCGCCTGTTCCCCCGCTATCGCCGCTTGCGCCGAAGCAAGCGAGCGACCAGCGCGTTGCGGACTGGTCGATAGGCGGCCTGGGCCTCGCTGTCGTCGCCCTGCGGGGCGGCGCCACGGCCGTATCGAGCTTCCTCAAATACCGATGCGAGCTTCGTCGCTTCGGGCTCCCGCTCGATCGCGCTCCCCATCCGCCGTGACCATTCGCGTGGCGTTTCTGCGCGCCGCGGGCCGAGCTTTGACCAGCCGGCCAGCCGCTGCGTCCTCGCCCAGAGTCTCGACCGGCTGTCGAGACCGCCCAGCCCCCAGTTCCACGCGACCCTGGCGCTGAGGGTGCTGACGGCGAGAACCACGAGTGCTGCAGTTAGCGACCAGATCAGCATCCACGGCGGGCTGGAATGTGTCACAGGGGTCTCGCTGAGGGCGGCGGTGACGACGGGCGGTGTAGTGTCTCCGGTGTCGTTGAAGAGGTCCTGGAGCACGGGAACTTCTCCGGTCGGGCTCTGTCCCACGGTCCCCGACCCAACGCCGCCCGCCCCACCAGCGGGACGGTCCTGCGTCGGATTGAAGTTCACCCAACCGTACTGAGGGAAGAACACTTCCACCCACGAGTAGGCATCGCTTCGACGGACCGAGTAGGTGGTGTCCTGGGCTGTCGTGGGGTCCAGGTAGTATCCGACCGCGACCCGTGCGGGGATACCGAGCGTCCTCAGCATGACGGCCATCGCCGTCGACTGGTAATCGAAGTAGCCACGCTTCAGGTCGAACAGGAAGAAGTCGACCGTATCGCGTTTCGCCGGCGGCGATGGGACGTCCAGGTCAGCCGGGAAAGACCTGAGGAACGTTTCGATGGCCTTGGCCTGGTCGTAGGGGGTGGTCGCCCCTGCGGCGACGGTCTTTGCCTCGTCGGCGACGCGTGCTGGAAGCTCGGAGGGAAGCTGCAGGTATCGCTGCGTAACCCAGTCCGGGTACGTGGCCCCTGCCGCCTGCAACTGATCCGAAGTTGCGGTGCTCTCGGTGCCGAAGCTGTTGTAGGTATCGTTCGCGGAGAAGCTGTGCCTCGACAGCAACTGTTCGATGTCGCCGCTGAAGGCGCGGTTCTTCTCGACAGTCGAGGCGACGTTGGTCCCGAGTGGCGTTCCCGCGGTCAGGATCGTGTCGAAGCCATCGACCACGGTCACCTTCAGAACGGTGATATTGCGCGCATCGTATCCGGTTGCGCTCTGATCGGCTGCGAGTTCGTTGCCCGCCACCTCCTCTGCGGTGCGGCCCGTGGCCTTCCAGCCAGTCCCGGTGTAGGTGTCGTAGCTGGTCCCGCGCACGAGCCCGGGTTCCGGGGAGTTGACCTGGAGGATGACCTCGTTCCCGAGCTTCACGTTGCTCTGGATTGGCAGGGTGTCGGCGAAGTTGTGGAGGTTGGCGCCCTTCTGGGAGTTCACGTTGTGGAAGAGCCGGCTGAACGTGCCTGATTCACTCGTGAACGGAGAGGTCACCCAGTCCGCGACTGTGCTGGCGGCACTGGCCTGCTTACCGAGCGGGATGGCCCAGGCGGCCACCAACAACCCCGTCGTGAGTATCAGCGTCAGCTGACCGGCGCTGACGCTGATGAATTCCGGGTACTCGATTCCTTCGCGGGTCCACTTCTCCTGAAGGCGCTGGAGATGTACGCGCGTAACTAGGAGGAGCGCACCAAACAGGAAGATGATGAACGCCCCGCTCGGCTGCCCTTGCTGAAGGCTGATGTTCGCGAGTAGGACAGCTGCGCCGGGGACTACCGCAACCCAGGCGTTGCGCCAGCGATACAGGGACCACGAGGCCATGTACGCGGCCAGGAAGCAGATCGAATGAACCAGCACAATGAATGGGAGATTGTCGTTGCTGATGTCTCCGGATCGCACGACGTCGAACCACGCGTACATTCGCTCGCGGACGTCGACCAGCCGCTCCTGGACCGTCACCCCGTCTGCATAGGTCTGGACGACCAGTGCGATCGCAACTACGCCGAGCACCAGCGCCACCGGGTGGATAGCGATCGACGAGAAGCGAATTCGGGCAGCGATCATGCCGATTAGGAGCCCCGCCATCGCCGTTGGGACGAGCGGTGGCATGTCCTGGACCCAATGAGCGTTCTGGATCGAGATGGCGATGCTCAGGAAGGTGACAAGAGCTGCCGCCAGGGTCAGCCAGTCCTCCCAGCTCATGACGAGCCGGGGAGCGTTGATGGCTGCGGAGCCAATCCGTCGCCCGGTGGACCGGTTCATGGGCAGGTTCATCTCTGCCATGCCGCAACTCCTGACGTTGGACTCAACGCAAGTGACAGGTCGTCGCCCTTCCCGATGACATAAGTGAGAATGTTGCTGGCGGTCAGCTCACCGAAGAGGAGGAGCGGCGAACGGTCACTCCCGAAGGTCGTCGGGTCGAGGAGCACGACCGCGGCTCGAACCCCTCGCTGAGTGAGCGACTGGATGGCGGTCAGCCAGTGGTCGTCGGTTGAGGCGGTGACAATCACCAGCGTCGTGTGACGGCCAAAGTGACGCTGCTCTTCCAGGAGAAGGTTCCCGAGCGGTGCGTCTCCTACAGCCTGCACCGTTGCAAGCGTCTCCAGTATCCGCGTTAGCTGCTGCTGCCCGCGTTCGGGCTCGATGATCTTGAGATCGCGGCCGAAGCTGATGAGTCCGACCGTGCGGTTGTCGAGGAGGTAGTGGCGCCCGATGCTCGCCGCGATCGTGACCGCGTACTCTTCAGTGCTTTCTTCGCCGGAGCCGGCGTTGACCCTCCGTTCCATGTCGAGGATTACCCAGATGTCGCTCGAGGGGTCGAGTTCGAAGGTCTTCACCATCAACTCCCCGGTGCGCGCCGTCGTCTTCCAGTGGATGCGGTTGAAGGCGTCGCCCGGTGCGTATTCCCGCACGCCATTGGCGTTGGGCGTCACGTAGTGCGTTCGTCTTCGGAAGCGACCCTCGCCGGGCAGGTTGGCCGGGGGGACCGTGAAGTGCGGAAGGTCGACAACCGGCGGGTAGACCAGGATCTGCTGCGCCCCACCGAGCCGGCGGACGCGTTTGAAGAAGCCGAACGGATCGGTGCTGGTGAGCTGCAGGGGGCCCCAGTCGTAGACGCCCCGCCGCAGGAGTTTCGTCGAAACGATCCAGTTCCGGGACCGGCGCGGCGGGATGATCACGACCCGCTTTGACCTGTGTCCCGGCAGGCCGCTGGGATCTTCGACCTCGAGCCAGAGCTTTGGAAAGAAGTCACGGTTGCGCACCTGGATGACTTCCTGTGCCTCCTGGCCGACCTGCGCTCGGGTCGTACGGCGTTCAACCGTGGCCTCTACTCGATGTGCGTTGTACCAGCTCAGTATCCACGCGGCGGCGATGCCGAACGCCAGGACGTACCCGAGGCGAAAGAGCAGCCAGAAGCCGGTTCCCCACGCCCAGAACATCGCGAACAGCAGCACGAAACCGGCAAATGCGAGGGTTCGGTGTTCCGGCGCCAGCGCTGCCCTGAGGAACTTCGTCATGGGGCGCTAGATGCGCGCTCTCGAGCCTGGCACGGGGACACGCGAGAGGCAGTGGGCGACCACGTCGGCGACAGTCGTTCCTTTCACCTTGGCCCCGGGGCTCAGAAGGATGCGATGCCCGAGCGTGCCGAGAGCGAGGTCCTTCACGTCGTCGGGTGTCACGAAATCCCGGCCGTCGAGCAGCGCCCTCGCCTGGCTCGTCCGGAAGAGCGCGAGGGAGCCGCGAGGGCTTGCCCCGAGATATGCCGCTTCGTGTTCACGGGTGGCATTCGCCAGCGCCACGATGTACTGCTTGATCAGCGGATCGACGTAGATCTCCTTCACTGCCTTCTGAAGCTGCAGGATCTCGTTCGCGTCGGTGACCTGCCCGATCGCGTCGATCGGGTGCTGGAGTTGCTGCCGGTCGAGCACCATGACCTCGTCGGTCGGGCTGGGGTACCCGAGGTAGACGCGAACGAGGAAGCGGTCGAGCTGTGCTTCCGGGAGCGGAAAGGTGCCTTCGTATTCGATGGGGTTCTGCGTGGCCATGACCATGAACGGCTGTGGCATCCGATGGGTTACGCCATCGACGGTAACCTGCCGCTCTTCCATCGCCTCCAGCAGCGCCGACTGGGTCTTCGGGGTGGCCCGGTTGATCTCATCGGCCAGGACAATCTGCGCGATGATTGGTCCCGGCCGGAATTCGAAATCCCCTGTCTTCTGGTTATAGATCGATATTCCCGAGATATCGCTCGGGAGCAGATCGGGCGTGAATTGAATCCGGCGGAAGTTGCAGCCGGTTGAGGCCGCGAGAGCCCGGGCAAGCATCGTCTTTCCGACGCCGGGCACGTCCTCGATGAGCATGTGCCCGCCACAGAGCAGTGCCGTGACGGCCAGCTTCAGTTCGGCGCGCTTCCCGACGATGACCGTCTCGATGTTATCGAGAATGCGCTCAGCAACGATCTTGGGGTCTTCCACGGGCCGTTTCTCCGCGGTCAGAATTCTGTGAGTGGGCAGCTGATCGTCGGACAGTAGCCGTCCGAGCGTTCCATAGATTATATCAACCACGAACCCCTCTCTGGTTAAGCATCAGCGAGCGGCTGAAAGACCGTCGCGAGTCCATGCCACGCGGACGGTTTCGGAAAGGCTCCTTTCGCGTTCGAATTCCGGGGTGGTCGGTCGAAGGCTCGACTTCGCCTACCATGGTTTCGTAGCGGCATCTAGCGAACGATTTCGGTGTCGTGAGGTGGATGAAACGGGCACAGAGTGAAGCCCTCAGTGTTCAATCACCCGTCACGAACGCGCGGAGCGGTTCTGCTAAATCTCCTTTGTTCTCGGCACCTGCATATCTACGGAGGACTTCTTGCCCGCACTCACCCCTTCTCAACGTTCTCACTCCATGAGCTCTCTCGAACGCTGGGCCCGGTTCGCGTACCGGCGACGCTGGCTGGTGCTGGGCTCATGGATTGTGATCCTGGTACTGCTCCTGGTCGCGATGAATCAGTTCGGGGGCCAGTATTCGAACAGCTTCAAGCTCCCCGGTTCCGAGGCGCAGGCCGCCGAGGATATCCTCCAGGCGCGCTTCCCCGCCCGCTCCGGTGACAGTTCGGACCTGGTTTTCCAGGCTGATGCCGGCATCGCTGACCCGGCGGTCCGCCAGCAAATCGAAGGGCTGATTGCCCAGGTCCAGCAGCTCCCGGACGTCTCCAGTGTTGACTCGCCTTACGATCAGCCCGCCCTCATCGCGGCCGGCGGGAAGATCGCACGGTCCTCGGTGCAGTGGCGTGCCACGGCCCAGAACCTCAACCTGGCCGAGATCCGGACGTTCGTCGCGATGGTGGACCAGGCGAATACCAGCGGTCTCCGGGTGGAAGCCGGGGGCAATGCGGTCGCTGCGGTCGAACGGTTCAGCTTCAGCTCCGAGGCCGTCGGACTGGGTGCCGCCGTTGTGATTCTGCTCATCGCGTTCGGCTCGGTCATCGCCATGGGCCTCCCGATCCTGGCGGCACTCTTCGGGCTTGGGACGGGTTTCGCCATCCTCGCCCTGGTCGCGAACTTCGCGCCGTTGCCGCAGTTCTCGCCTCAGTTCGCCGCGATGATCGGCATCGGTGTGGGCATCGACTACAGCCTCCTCGTGGTTACCCGCTTCCGTGAAGGGCTACACACGGGCCACTCGGTCGAAGATTCGATTGCCATCGCCATTGGCACTGCGGGACGTTCGGTGATCTTCGCTGGCGTCGTGGTCGCGATCGCCTTCCTCGGCCTCTTCGCGATGGGCCTGCCGTTCATTGCAGCCCTCGGTGCCGCTGGGGCGATCGTTGTCGGTGCCGCCGTCCTCGTGGCGCTCACCCTGATGCCCGCCTTGCTCGCCATCGCCGGGCGCCGCATCGATAGCCTGAGCGTTCCCCTGCTTCGCTCGACTGAAGGCGTTGATACGACCAGCAACTGGTTCCGGCTGAGCACCTTCATCCAGCGGCATCCGGTCTGGACGCTGGTTCCCGCGGTGGTCGCGCTCCTCGTGCTGGCGACCCCGCTTTTTGCACTTCATCTCGGATTCAGCGACTTCGGCAACAACCCGAAAAGCACACACACCCGCCGGGCGTATGACCTCCTGAAGGACGGGTTTGGTCCCGGCTTCAACGGTCCCCTCCTTATCGTGGGCGACTTCAGCCAGGGTGGCGCTGATCGTATCGACGCCGTCACGCAGGCGATCGCAGGCACCCCCGGCATCGTCCAGGTGTCCCCGGCGGGCTTCAACCAGGCGAACGACACCGCCGTGCTGACGGCCATCCCGTCCACCGGTCAGCAGGACCCGGTGACGAGCACGCTGGTTAACCACCTCCGCAAAGACGTCATTCCCGCAGCCATGAAGGGCAGTCCCGGGCGCGTCCTTGTCAGCGGCCAGACCGCGGCGGCCGTCGATATCGGCTCGCGCATTCAGTCGAGGCTGCCGCTCCTCTTCCTTGGCGTCATCGGGCTCAGCTTCCTGTTGCTGATGATGGTCTTCCGCTCCCTACTCGTCGCGCTGAAAGCCGCAGTCGTAAACCTGCTCTCGATTGGCGCGTCTTACGGGGTCCTCGTCGCCGTCTTCCAGTGGGGGTGGGGAGGACGCCTGATTGGCATCGAAAAGGGTCCAATCGAAACGTTCCTTCCGATGATGCTGTTCGCAATCCTCTTCGGCCTCTCGATGGACTACGAGGTGTTCCTCATCAGTCGTATCCGCGAGGAGTATGTCTCGGGCAAGACGAACTCCACCGCGGTCAGTCATGGACTGACGGCGACCGCCCGGGTGATCACCGCCGCCGCGGCAATCATGGTCACCGTGTTCTTCGCCTTCGTCTTCGGCGACCAGCGCATCATCAAGGAATTTGGCGTCGGACTGGCGACCGCAATCTTCGTCGATGCGACGATCGTTCGGCTGGTGCTGGTGCCGTCGATGATGGAACTTCTCGGGGAGGCCAACTGGTGGTTGCCGCGGTGGCTTGATCGCGCACTGCCGCACATCAATCTCGAACCCCCGAAGGCGATGGCAGCGGAACCCGCGATAACCCCTGCGGCCGGGGAGTAGTCAAGGTTTGGTGGGGTGCGGAGCTAAGTCCCGGGCAGCTTGAAGTTCTGCCCGACGACGATGACGACGTCCGGGTCGGACGGCTCCACCTTCGTCCCCGACTTGATCGCCGTAGCCGGGATGTTGAGCCACTTGGCGATGTCCTCGGCCAGGGGGCGCATGTTGTCTGTATAGAGGGTCACGCTGGTATCTGGCTGGGCGGAGAGCTGTGGCCCCAGGTAGACGGTAGGCAGCCCTTTTGAGTAGGTCAGGTAGCGGCCGAGCGCCGTCGCCTCCGTCGAACCATCGTTGGTGCCGAAGGCGTCCTGCACTTCGACCGTGGATGCCGAGTAGGCGGCGTTCGTGAACACCTGACTCAGCCAGTACTGGACGTTCTGCGGGTCCCAGAGCAGCACAGAGGCCCCCGCGGGCGTCGTATACCCCTCGAGAGTGGGCACCCCGTTCACGGGATCGCCCAGCGAGAACATGTTCATTCGTCCGTTCGTTTCTTTGAGTAGCAGCGCATAACCGGGCATCTTGGCGCGCGGGATATCCGTCTTGACGGTCGAGCTGTATGCATCCCAGAGATCGAGCGGGTTGTTGAGCAGCCCGCGCGCAAATACCTTCTGGAGCGCGGTCTGCATCACCAGTTGCTGGCGCTTCACGCGGTAGAGGTCGCTGTCGTTTCGGAACCGCCCGAAAGCGACAGCGTTGTAGCCATCGAGGTGTTGGGGGCCCGGGGGGAACGCGACGAAATGGGGATTCGTGACGTCGTCGTCGGTGTAATACCAGGCGCCTAGAGCGAGTTCCTGCGGGATGTTGATGTCAATCCCGTCGAGCGCATCGATGAGCTTCTCGACTCCTTTGAAGTCGAGAAGAACCCAGTAGTCAATACTGATTCCGAAGTTGTCTTGAAGGTCAGTTTCTAGCTGCGCCGCCCCCGCCTCGAACGTGTGACCGTTCTGAATACCGACCCCCCATGAATCGTTAATACGGTCTTCATAGGGTTGCTGGCCAGGGACGTGAATGTCGACCAGCATGTCGCGGGGCAGGCTCAGGACGCTCATCTGTTTCGCCAGGGGGTCGATGGTTGCCACCATCAGAGTGTCAGTGCGCCAGCTATCGAGTTCCGGGTCCTGGGGACGCCGGTCGAGGCCCATGATCAGCAGGTTGATCCGGTGGTTGAACGGATTGGCGTCTGGCGCGGCGATGCTGACCGGCCCCGGCAGTGTGAGGTTGTCGATCACATCGCTGAAGGGGATGTCGTGCCCCGGGAAGAGCGCAGGCCATATGCGTCGCGTCAGGGACAGCGACGAGTAGACGGACGCCAGTCCGAAGGTGACCAGGGCGAACACGAAAATCAGGCGTTGGCCACGGCTCAGGTTGGCGCGAGGGGGACGCAATCCACTTCGTAACGCTGCTTCGTTCGAACGGCTTGCCATGCCTCCCCACCCTAAAGAGCAGGGACGCCATGGTCAACGATGTCCGCCGGCCTTCGCCCCCGGCAAAGTCCGGTTCCGCTCAGCTCATTCCGAGGTCCCGGAGGCGGTCGTCACCGATCCCAAAGTAGTGGCCTAGCTCATGGAGCACCGTCTTCCGGACTTCGGCCCGGACTTCGTCTTCGGTATGGCAAATGGCTTCGATAGCTTCCTGGTAGATGCTGATCCGGTCCGGCAGCGCCAGGTTGTAGTGGTGTCCTCGCTGCGTGAGTGGCACGCCCTGGTAGAGACCAAACAGGAGTCCTCCGGCGCCCACACCGGCTCGTTTGCGATCACGGGCCGTCGCTCGGCGCTGGATCACGATATCCACGTTCTCGACGCGACGGAGAAGGTCGGCGGGCAGGGAAGCGACGGCTTCTCGCACCAGCGCGCGGAATCGCCGGGGTTCTACGCTCAGGCCTGCGTCGGCGAGGCGGTCCAAAGCGTCTTGAACCCTGTGCCGCGGATGGCGTCCTGCTCGATCTTTCGTTCGAGCGCGGCGAGTTCAGCAAGCGTCTCCTCGGCCAGGTGGACTGCATCGACGTGGCCGGCGTCACTGACTCTCTGCATGATCACCGCCCAGACCCCGGTGTCGACCATCGAGGAGACGAACCGGGGCCACCAGATTGCGACGATGCGGCGAGGAGCCGGGAAGCGGGGACGTATCTGCTTGAGGTGCCCGTAGCGTTCCTCCACCGACTTGACCGGTTCGACAACCCGCACGACTGGCCCGTCGATTTCCGTCGAGCGGAAGTCGAGAAGAAGGCGCTGTCCGACGGAGAGAAACCGGATCGCCACGACATCATGCGCCCGGATTGTGGCGACGATGTCGGCCAGGTCGATCTCGAATTGATTGTCCATCGGCCTCTCGAGTCTACGGCGGCTGTGACGCCCGGACCAGTATTCCCGGGCCCGCACCGGAAACGGAACCGAACGTCAACTAACTCGCCCGGGTCGGCCGCCGATCATCGAGGCATGCTTGGACCATTCCGCAGTCGCGCCACACGCCGTCGTGTCGAGCAGCTCATACGGGCGGGCTGCGGGGTCCAGGAAGCGGCCTGGACTTTCGAATCCGCGGAGGGGGACGACGGTACTCTCGCAACCGCGATCGAAGGCTGGGTGCGGGAAGCCCTGGGACGAACCCGCCGCCCTAATGGCATCAACAGAGTAGCCCTGGCTCTGGCCTGCCGCGATCGTGCAGGCCAGGTCACCTGTTCAAACGCCACGGGTCTCGTCTCCCCGGCGACGTTCTACTCTGGCGAGGGGCTCGCTGCCATCAGCGGGTTCCTCGCGGATGCCCGGGCGGTGCCCATGGCCGGGCGCGCGGAGGTGATCTGCGCGCTCGTCAGCCTGGGCGACCTGGTATACCAGCTGGACAGCGCGCGGGCCGCCTGAACGATTTCCCGACGGGCAACCTTGTGGTTAGAATGATTCCGATGGTTGCAGTACAGGATCCCGCCCGTGCCCGGCAGCGCATCGAGGACCAGCTCGGTCGCATCCCCTGGCTTCGCGGCACCGGCCCCAACCCGTTCGAGTACAACCGCTGGGACGCCCGCACGCTCGAAGTGCTCACCGCCGTTTACGGAAGCGAGTCGGACGAACTGGCCCGGTACTACCAGGCTGCGGGACGACGCGGGCGTCTCCCCGGTGTTCGCGGACAGGCCGAGAACATGACCCTGAATATCCGCGGCCCCTGGGGCATCCTCGAGCGCCTCAACCGTGCCGAGACCCTGTTGCGGGAACTCGCCTCCCGCCTTTCCTGAACCCTCAGACCGACGTTCCCGAAGCCAGTTGCAATCCCGGCCACAGTGACTGGAGTTTGCCCGCCAGCCGCTGAAGGCGGTCCTGGTAGGCAGGGCTGGCCAGCGTTTCTGTCGTCATGATGATCGCATCCTCGTTGTTGTCCGCGTAATACCGAACCCGCCTGCCGACCTCGTAGAAGCCGTAGTCGCGATAGAGCGCGCGCGCCGGCTCATTGGACTCGCGGCATTCGAGCGTTGCGTTCGCCATTCCCTCCGCCTGGGCGAGTTCCAGCAGGCCGTGGACCAGGAGCCTCCCATATCCGCCCCTCCGCATCTCGGGCCGAACCGCGACGGTGACGACGTGGGCCTCATCGACGACCAGCCATAACCCGGCGAATCCCGCGATTTCTGCCCTGCCCGCCTCCCGAACAACGACGTAGCGCGCGAGCCGGTTGGACTCCATCTCCCGTTGAAACGCGGTTAGGCTCCAGCCCGATTCGAACGACGCAACCTCGATGGCCTCGACTTCCGGGATGTCCGCGGCTTGCAGGGACGTCAGGAGTGGAACGGCGCCGGCCGCTTCGAGGTGAGGTTCTGTCACATGTCGATCGTACCGCACATGTCGGTTTTCTCGGCTGGCACGTGCCGGACGGCTGGTCTCACCGAGCGCTGGCACCCTATCCTGCGCAGATGCACGCGCTTGTCTTCGCGAACGGGGAGCCGCCGTCGGCGGACCTGGTGGCAGAACTGCTCCAATCCGCTGACCTTGTTGTTGCGGCGGATGGCGGCGCTGATACGGCGATCGCTTTTGGGGTTCATGTCGACTCGGTGGTGGGTGACCTCGATTCGGTCAGCCTGAAAGCACGCTCGCTGCTCCCCGGCACGACCTTTCACCAGGTTGCCCAGGCCGATCGCTCAGACCTTGAGAAAGTCGTCGAGTTCTGCCTGGAACGCGGAGCAGAGACAATCGACATCGTCGGTGCGGGCGGGGGGCGCTCCGACCACGCACTCGCGAACCTGTCCGTGCTCACACGCTTTCGCGGCAAGGCGCGCGTTCGGCTGATCGACGACTACTTCGAAGTGAGCCTTGTGGATGGCGAAGCCACGATCGCATCGCCACCAGGGACGGTGGTCTCACTGGTTGCGCTGGGCACGTGTGTGGGTGTCACCACCAACGGACTCCGATGGGAACTCGAGAACGCCCCGCTTACGTTTGGCACGCAGGGCATCCACAACGAAGTGGCCACGTCTCCCGCTTTCGTCCGTGTCGGCGAGGGTAATCTCCTGCTTTTCAGCGGGCGTTGGCTTGAGAAGCACCAATGACCTCGGTGTTCGCGCGTGACACACTTCTGCAACCAGCCCGTCACCTTTGCGGTGCCGGCGGACATACTCCTTCGAACTGACTTCACTACGGGATCGCGGGCGGGTCGTCTCGGACGCGCGCAAGAAGGGGCACACATGTTTGGCCTGAATCGGCGGAATCGAATCATTGCAGTCGGCGTGTCCGCGGTTGTCGCGGTTGGGCTGTTGGGCGGGGGCAGCGTCGCACTGGCGGCGAACACCTCGTCTTTGGCCGCGCCCCTCGGGTCGCTCGCGGCGAAGGTCCACCACGGGAAAGGGCCCGGGAGCGCGATCCGCGGTGTGGCGGAAAAGGACATCCTTGCGGCCTCGGGGCTGACGCAGGCCCAGGTCAAGGCCGGGCTCGCGTCGGGTAAGTCCATCTCGCAGCTGATCACGGACAGCCAGGGCAAGCCGGCGACCGTCGAAGCCACGGTTCTGGATGATCTCAAAACCAGGCTCGACCAGGCCGTGGCGGCGAAGAAGATCACCTCGGAGCAGGAGGCCGCAGCACTGGCGAAGGCGCCGACGGAGCTCGACACCTTCCTGAACCGTGTACCAAAGCCTGTGCAAAAGGCGCCGGCAAAGATCGCACTCGCCAGCTTGAATGGTGCCGCAAAGGTCATCGGGATCACGCCGGCGGATCTTCGCTCAGCAATGAGTGGCGGGGAATCCGCCGTCCAGGTTGCAGCCGCTCATCGTGTGTCCGAGCAGACGCTGGTTTCCGGGATAACCGGGGCGGTTGATGGCCGGATCGACGCTGCGCGCGCTGCCGGGAAAATCGATGCCGCACGCGCGGCCACCCTGAAGGCTGGCATCGCCTCGGCGGCCACGAAACTCGGGAATCAGGTTCCTTATCCCAAAGCCGGGAC
>Ga0209638_1001255_pt1 | contig 16355 bp, 10 predicted proteins | sample BarGraNGADG00211_FD_184490 | JGI IMG/M metagenome (GOLD analysis project Ga0209638, IMG submission 184490) | Arctic peat soil microbial communities from Barrow, Alaska - Barrow Graham LP Ref core NGADG0002-211 (SPAdes) (version 2) | ecosystem: Environmental > Terrestrial > Soil > Wetlands > Peat...
GGGGTTGCACCTGATCTGATCAGGGCGTCGGCGCCGGGGCTGCCGGGGACCGCGAAGACTATGCGCTCCTGTTTTCGCGCTCGCTCGGCGGTATCCATGCTGCCGCTGTTGACCTGCGCCTCGACCACGATGACGGCGCGGCTGAGGCCGCTTACGATACGGTCCCGGGCCATCAATTGCGGGCCTCGAACGGTTACATTTGGCGCGTATTCGGTCAATATCGCTCCGTTCTGGGAGATTTCCTCGGCTAATCGAACGTTTTCGCGCGGGTGGATTGCTCTGAGACCGCATCCGAGCACGGCCAGCGTTCTTCCCCCGTCGGCGGCGAGCGCGCCCCTGTGGGCGGCGGTGTCGATCCCCTGCGCGAGCCCGCTTACGACGGAAACCCCTTCTTGAGCGAGTTCCCGCGACAACTGCTCGGCTATCTCCAACGAGCGAGGAGACGCCTCGCGGGAGCCGACTACAGCGATCGCCTGAGCATCACCGGGCCGCAGATCGCCCACGACGTAGAGCAGATAAGGAGAGTCGCGCGCTTCCAGCAGGTTCGCCGGGTAGTCGTCATCCTCCCAGGTCACGATGTGGACACCCTGCTCGTCCATCGCCTCGATCTGGGCTTCGAGGCTGTCCAGGTCCGCTTCGCGCATGCCGCGTACCATGTCTGAGGTCAGGCGCGGGATGGCGAGGAGGTCCTCATCGTCCGCCACAAATGCCGAGCCAAGAGAGCCGAATCGATCCAGCAGCTTCCTGGCGGTCACGCCGCCGATACCGGGAATGCCGCTCAGGGCCAAATAGTGCAGTTTGCTCAAGTGTGTTACCTACGCATCCGAATGAATTGTCCGAGTAAGAGTCAGCACGCTAATGCTCCGCGCGCCGGCTCGCGTGAGCGCCTTGGCGACCTCATCGAGGGTGGCGCCGGAGTCATAGAGGTCATCGATCAGAAGCACGCGCTTCCCGGCCAGACTGGCGTTGACTGTGAACACGCCCGCCACGTTTGCGCGCTTCTGCGCGAGCGTGTGCATTTCCTTCTGCGGTTTGGTCGGTCGGGCTCGCTCGACACAGCGCATTACGGGCAGGTCGAGCGCCTTGGCCATCGACCCGCAAAAGAGCGTCACCGGATCGACCGCGCGAGGGGTTGACGGCGGCACGGGAACCAGCGCATCGACTTGCGACAGCTCAGGATGCTCCCCGCAGAGCTTCATTGCCTCCTCCACCAGAGGTTTCAAAGCCGAAGCGTCGCCGCGATACTTCAGCCGGTGCGTCAATTCCCCCACCCCGCTGCGGCTCCAGTCCGCCCCCGCAAAGGAGCTGTGGAACCCAAGCGCCCACCCGACTTTCCATGGCCCCGCAAGCGGCCTCGGGTGCGAGCGGGAGAGGTACGCGGCTACGGGATCGTCGGTAGTTGATGGTTCGATGGTTGGATGGTTAAGGGGAGTTGATGGTTGATGGTTGATGGCTGATGGTGAGGGACCTCTCTTCACGCCGTCAGCTCCCATCACGCATTCGATTTCGTAGTATTCGTAGTCGTCGGGCAACAGCGCCTTAATAGGCGAGAGATAGGAGGAATCGTCGACCTTTGCGACGGCGGCCCGGATTGTGGCTGCGCGGTCTTCGGGCACAAATGACGCCAGATCGATTCGCCCTCGTCCTATCAGTTGCGCAATGTGTCTGAGGATGCTCCGTTCGGTCAGCTCCCGTTCTTTGGCTATCGCTTGCGGCGTCATTCCCTGCTTGTATAGCGCCCATGTTACCTCCACGGTGTCGCCCATCTCGTGCTTGCGGGGCTTCACGGACTTCGTCACCTGGCGTGGAAAAGTGAGAGGGATGGCGGATCTGGAAGATAACGCCGCCTCGCCCCGGCCGGTCAGTGCCAGAACTGGCAGTCTGCCGCTGCCTACAACCTTGAGGTAGCCGCTCTCGATCAACTGGTCTATCAGTCCCTCGATCTCCGCCTGCGAGAAGACCGCGAGCTTGCCGTGGCGGGGGTTGCGCTCATAACCAAACATGGCCACGTCTTTCCCGTGCGAGCCCTTGAGCAGCTTCGCGATCTTGCCTCGACCCACCGGCCACTTCACGTCATTCACGGCATCCAGGATCAGCAGAGCCGATTTGTTCTCGGGGGTGAGTTTGCCTTTTTCGCCTTGCGAGACTGGGTCGGGTGACGGCGCAAGGCAGTTATCGCAGCATCGGGGCGCGGAAATGTCTCCGGGATCGCCGAAGTGGTGCAATATGATCCGGCGGCGGCAGTGGTTGGATTCGGCGTAGTTCACCATCCGCGCCAGTTGGTCGCGCCGGTGGTCCAGGCGTATCTCTGCCTGGGCCAGCGCGCCCCGGAGGGCGTTTTCATTCATCGGCCCCGACTCGATCAGCGAGCGAGGCCCCTCGGTGCCGGATATCCGCGCCGCTCCAATCGATTCCAGCACCGATAGCCCGACCTTCACCGCCACGTCATGCAGCCCGGTCGCAAGCGATATGTCTTCGCCAGACAGCCAACTCCCGCTCGTCAGCGCCGAGTGCAGCGCGCGCATGTCGTCCGTGCCAAGCACGCTGTGGTCGATGAAGTACTCCTGCAGCGACTTATCATCCGGGCAGTAGAGCAGGACCGCGCGAGCGGGGTCACCGTCTCGCCCCCCGCGGCCTGCCTCCTGATAGTATGCCTCAAGCGAGCCAGGAATCGAGTAATGCGCGACCAGCCGCACATCCGCGCGGTCGATTCCCATCCCAAACGCGTTGGTAGCGACCACGACGCGGGTATCGCCCCGCATGAAGCGCTCCTGAGCTTTCTCTCGCGCATCGGGCAGCATTCCGCCGTGGTAAAAACCCGCGCGCATATCAGCGGTTTCAGATATGAACTCCGCGACATCCTCTGAGTCCCGCCTAGTGCCCGCGTAGACAATGGCCGCGCCACCCTCCAGGGTCTTCATCAACTCCAGCAGCGACCGCAGCTTCCCCGGCGCATCCCTGCAGTAGTTGACCTCGAATGTCAGATTCGGGCGGTTGAAGCCCGTGACCAGGTGATCGGCGTTGTCCAGGCCCAGCAGCTTCACGATGTCGGACCTGACCTGGGGAGTCGCCGTGGCCGTAAGCGCCGCGGTCAGCGGATTGCCCCATCGCGCCCGCGCGGCGGCTATGTGGAGGTAGTCCGGCCTGAAATCGTGTCCCCACTGCGAGACACAATGGGCTTCGTCTACCGCGAGCAGAGCCAGCTTGGTCCTCGCCAGCGCATCCTGAAAGGCAGTGCTGCGGAGGCGCTCGGGGGCGACATACACAAGCCTGTATTGGTTGTTCGCCATTGCTTCCAGGCGCGCGGATTGCTCGTGCGATGGGATCGAGCTGTTGATGAAAGTCGCCGGTATGTGCTTGCGCGTGAGGGCGTCCACCTGGTCCTGCATCAGCGAGATCAGCGGAGAGATCACGAGCGTCACTCCGGGCCTCGAGACCGCGAAGAACTGGTAGACGAGCGACTTGCCCGCGCCGGTCGGCATGACTACGAGCGTGTGCTTGCCCGAAAACAAGCCGCTTATTGCCTCCGCCTGGCCGGGTCTGAAGCTGCCGAAGCCGAATGTGGCTCTGAGAAGTGGTATAAGACTATCCACATCCGAGAGCTTATACGTTACGAACCGATGCTCCTGCCTTCGAGGTTGGATACTGGATACTGCGCGGCTGAGAGTATGCTACAATTTGTTGGCTCGATGTTTCCGTTTCCACAACAATGCGTTTGAGGTGAGTTTGTGCGTAAAGCTGATCTGATAGACATCTGCAAAGACGACATTCCCACAGCCGTCAGTTTGCGGCTGAAGTGCCCCAAGTGCGGGCGCGTCGGCCGCTACGAATCTGAAACGATCTACATTGACCCTGAGTTGCGAGAGAAGTCACCAGCAGACTACGTCAGCTTCAGCTCGTATTTCCGATGCAGGAAGTGCAAATCGGCGTGGCCGTGGGAGTTCACCGCGGACGCCGTGATCGCGGTGACGGCACTAATGCTCCTTAAGGTCGGGGGCGTGGATGATGACAGGCTTGTTTTCGGAAGCGCGCGAATGTACGACGGTACGCGCTTTCGCTCACCAGCTCAGGCCGAGGATTACCTGCTCGGCATCCTCGAGCGGAAGCCTGACAACGCGTTTGTATGGAATCGACTGGGCAACGTTTACCTGCACGCGGGACTCATCCCCAAAGCATCCAAGGCATACGAGAAAGCGCTGGAGATCGACCCGGATGAGATCGAGTCGCGCTACAGCCTGGGCTCCATACTACTTGACAAGGGCAAGTACGAGCGAGCGGCAGAGCACCTGCGGCGGGTTCTGAAGCTCGCTCACGGGCATGCAGAGCTGACCGGAGGCGACCTGCGGAAGACGGTGGGCATTACCATAGGAATGCTCGCTGAGATAAGCGCAATTACAGATGGCGAAGTTGACGGCTTGTCATTCGAGAACGATGAATCTGCCTCTCTCGACAAGGTCAGGGAGCTGCGCTTAGAGAGCTTCAACCTGGGCAAGGAGGAGGACCTTGAGAAGGCCGTGGATATGTTCATCGGCAAGCCCAAGCGTTCGGCCCCGCCGCCCCCGAGGCCGATTGAGAGTAAGCGAAAGACCGGGAGGAATGAGCCGTGTCCGTGTGGCAGCGGCGTGAAGTACAAAAAATGCTGCGGGAGGTGAGCAACCGTTGACGAGAAAACTGAAGGTGGACCTGTCTGAGCTGGCTTTGGCATTCGAAACGGATTTCCCGACGATGGAGCATTTCCTCGATCTGGAGACAGGCAGTGTCGTGATGGTCACGGAGGACGACTCTGATGTAGTCAACAGCTTCTTTGATGAGGTAGACACCGAGGGCTGTGAGGACCCCAAGGCCGAGTTCGAGAAATGGCTCAAGGATAATGATCATCCTGACTGGCAAGAGGAATCCATTCGCGAAGCGTTCCTGGTTGAGACCGAGTTCCCGGAGCGGTTCATCCGGGTGCCAAAGCAGGAGTCCCGAGATGGCTATGAGGACATGGTCGCGTTCGCTGAGTACCTTGAAGACAAGCATCTACAGGAGCTTCTGTTCGTCGCGCTGAACGGCAAAGGCGCGTTCCGCCGATTCAAGGACGTGCTCGCGAGCTATCCCGATGAAAGGGAAAAGTGGTTCAAGTTCAGCGAAGAACGGGTGACCGGAAGAATCCTTGATTGGCTGGAATCCGAGGAGATCGAGCCGTTGACTTAGGTTTTGGCCACGCGCCACTGCGTCCTTCGTCCGTTGACCGGTGCGGGTATAAGGTGTTGTACGGCGGCGATTGGATGCAGGCTTATGTCGAGGTCGAACTTGAGCAACTACGAGGAACTGCGGCGTCTGGAAGAGGCGCTGGAGATGGCGGATCGGGAGTGGCGGGCCACTTTCGATGCCATGAGCGATGCTATATGGGTTCTGGATGCGGACAGCCGGATAGTCCGCTGTAACACGGCTACCACGGAGTTGTTCGGCAAGGACCCGCGTGAGGTGCTCGGCCGCCACTGCTGGGAAGTGGTACACGCGACCGGTGGGCCAATTGATGCGTGTCCCGCCATTCGAATGAGACAGACGCTGCGGCGCGAGTCAACGGAGCTGGAATTTGGCAAGCGCTGGTTCAATATAACGGTTGACCCCATCCTCGACGCAGCCGGCGAACTCAGCGGCATTGTCCATGTCATGAGCGACATCACGGAGCGCAAGGGCATCGAAAACGCGCTCAAGGCCTCGGAAACCAAGTACCGCCGACTTCACAATAGCATGATAGACGCGTTCGTGACTATCGAAATGGACGGCACGATCAGAGAGTGCAACGAGTCCTACAGGAAGATGCTCGGATATGAGCCAGGGGAACTCGAACAGAGTACTTGTGAGGACCTGACCCCGGAGAAATGGCGGCCGATCGAGGCGGAGATCATCGATAAGCAACTGCTCACGCGGGGCTACTCGGATGTCTACGAGAAAGAATACGTGAAGAAGGACAGCACGGTTTTTCCCGTGGAACTACGCGCCTTTGTGATCAATGATGACACCGGAGCGCCCTGCGGCATGTGGGCAATCGTGCGTGACATCACCGAGCGGAAACGCGCGGAGGACGCGCTGCGGGAAAGCGAAGAACGCTACCGTCGGCTGGTGGACCTCTCTCCGGTTGCGATTTTCGTGAACGTGCGCGGCAAGTTCGCGTTCCTGAACGCGGAGGCTTTGGCCCTATTGGGTGCGTCAACGCCGGAAGACATGATCGGCAAAGAGGTGCTCGATTTCATAGGCCCTGAGCACAGGGAGATAGTCCGGGCGCGGATCACGTCAATGATCGAGGGGAAGGCGGCCTCGGTTCCGCTTCTCCAGGAGAGCTTCCTGCGGCTGGACGGAAGCAGGATCGATGCGGAAGTTGCGGCGAGTCGGATAGCCTATCAAGGCGAAGTGGCGCTGCTGGTCGTATTTCGCGACATTACGAAGCGTATCAAGTCCGAGGCAGCGCTGCGGGAAAGCGAAGAAACCTACAGGAATCTTGTCGAGACAACGGATACCGGATATCTCATCGGGGATACCGAGGGCCGGGTTGTCGATGCGAACGCGGAATACGTGCGATTGACGGGGCGGCGGACCCTGGAGGAGATTCTTGGCCACAGCGTTCTGGAGTGGACCGCGGAATATGACCTCGCGCGCAACGAGGTGGAGATCAGAAAGTGCGCGGAGGCGGGAATGGTCAGGAACCTGGAGATCGACTACGTCTCCCCAGACGGCAGCATAACCCCGACCGAGATCAATGGCACCGTGATAGAGACTCGAAAGGGTCCGAGGATCCTTACGCTGTGCAGGGACATCAGCGAACGCAGGCGGGCTGAAGAGTCGCTGCGCCTCCGCGGCCAGATCATCGAGCAGATCCACGACTCCGTGATTACCACCGACCTGGATGGTCGGGTGACGAGTTGGAACAAAGGCGCCGAAAAACTTTTCGGCTACTCCGCCGAGGAGGCCCTTGGGAGACACGTATCCTTCATGTACCCGGAAGAGGAGCACGAATTCCTTCGCGATGTCATCGGCCACCTCAAGGAGAAAGACACGCACGAGGCGGAGGTTAGATGCCGCAAGAACTCCGGCCCCGATAGGACGCGGCTGCGTGTCCGATTCATGCGATAGTGGGACCAAGCAGCCATCTTACGCCGTCCTCACGGAAACTAAGATGCTGCCCGTTTCGTTTGACACTCTGCTCTGCTGCGTGGTACACTCACCTCGTTAGTATCTATCATCACTAAGTCGGAGGTTGTGGAATGGCGCATCGGATTACACTTATCCCTGGAGACGGAACCGGACCGGAGATTACCGAGGCTACCCGGCGGGTTATCGAGGCTACCGGGGTCGATATACAATGGGACATCAAAGAGGCGGGCGTTGATGTGATGGAAAAATACGGCACCCCGCTGCCGGAGGAAGTGCTCGAAAGCATCCGGCGCAACAAGGTCGCGCTCAAAGGTCCGATCACAACCCCCATCGGCAAGGGTTTCCGCAGCGTGAACGTTGCGATGCGCAAGGAACTCGATCTCTACGCGTGCATCAGGCCGTGCAAATACTATCCCGGCATTCGGTCGAGGTATAAGGACGTCGATCTCGTGATCGTCCGCGAGAACACGGAGGACCTCTACGCGGGAGTCGAGTTTGACCTTGGAAGCGAGGAAGCCAAAGCGATCATTGAGATGAGCGGCGGCAAGATTCGCCCGGATTCGGCGATTTCGATCAAGCCGATCTCTGTGACGGGCACGCGCAAGATCGTTAAGCAGGCTTTTGACTATGCCATCGCTAACGGCCGCAAGAGCGTGACCGCCGTCTGCAAGGCCAACATCATGAAGTTCACCGATGGCCTGTTCTACCAGGTCGCCCGCGAGGTCGCTAAGGCCTACGGAGCGAAGTTCGAGTGGAGCGAGCTGGAGCCGGAGTCAGGCGACGATACGCTCAAGGCCGAGGCCGGCAAGGGCGCGGGGATCCTCTATCAGGAGCGCCTGGTGGACAACATGTGCATGCAGCTCGTGCAGAAACCCGAACTCTACGACGTGCTCTGTCTGCCGAACCTCTACGGCGATATTCTCTCCGACCTCTGCGCGGGGCTGGTCGGCGGGCTCGGAGTTGCCCCTGGAGCGAACATCGGCGATGATGCGGCTCTATTCGAGCCCACGCACGGCAGCGCGCCGAAGTATAAGGGCCAGAACAAGGTCAACCCGATTGCGATGATTCTCTCCGGCATGCTGATGCTGCGGCATATCGGCGAGACCGATGCTGCTGATCGGCTGGAGAAGGCCGTCGCGAAGATCATCGCCGAGGGCAAGAGCGTCACTTATGATATGAAGCCGGATCGCAACGACCCGACCGCCGTCGGCACAAGCCAGGTGGCGGATGCGATTATCGCGGAGCTGAAGTCGTAGTTTTGAGTTTTGAGATTTGAGTTTTGAGTTATCAGCCGTTGGGGAGACCTGACGGCTGATCGCACATTCAGGGCCTCGGCTGCCAGTTTGTGCGGCGCTTCAGTTCTTCCAGTACGTTGAAGACGATCGGGCAGACTTCCGCGCTTCCGAAGACACCCATTAGCCGGGTGCGGAAGCTGTCCTTATCGAGGTGCGGGAACTCGCGGCAGACTTTGGGCCGATCCTCGTAGATGGTGCAGACGGTGCCACCCAGCAGTGGGCACGGCTCCTCCGGCATGAACTTTTCGCCGTATTCGCTGTCGGCGGCGACGTGCTCGCTCTCGAACTCCTCCGCGCTTACCCCAAGACGCTTCGCAACTCGCTCGATGTCCTGATCGTCAATGATGACGCACATCTTAAGGCAGCAATTCGCGCAAGTTCTGCAATCAATCAGTGGAGCGACCTCCGCAAGTATTGCATGCACCAGGGCGTCAAGCTGCTTGTCATCGCTGCACAGCTTGCCGCGTCTAAGGCACGAGCGGAATTCGTCGTTGCACTTCGAGTTGAGCTCGGAGAGGCGGGCGATTTCGTCAAGGTCAGTGATCAAGTGGTCCACGAGATTCTCTTCGGCTGGGGTGTTCATTTCCCCTGCCTGCTGTGCTATCATTTGCACAACCGTTGTGGGCGTGACATGAACACGGCGAGGGGCGAAAATGCTCTGCATTTTCGAGGGGAGGATGCGATGATGGCTCTTTTCTTGCTGGTTCTGGTGATTTGCCTGCTGCTTTCGGCCACTGTTGAAGCGGGGCCTGGCGGCGCGATTTTGCTCAGGACGGGGGAACTTACGGTCGGGTTCGATAGCACGAGCGGCAACCTGTCGCTGACGGAACTGAGTGGAACCGACGGGCGGAATTGGATTGCCAAACCGACTGACGGCGCGCTGTGGCGGATCGCTTACGCGGGGCCGGATGGGAAGGTCGAGGAGATCGGCAGCGACAAGGCGGAGATGATCGGGGTCGCGCATACGGCCAATGGACTCGAATTCGTCTGGGAAGTCCTCCTTGGCACCGAGGACCGCGAGGTCGTGATGGAGGTCCACGCAAAGAAAGGAAAGCCCCTCTCCTACTGGTCGCTGAAGGCCGAGTTGCCGCCGGGATGGAAACTCACCCGCGCGGATTTCCCGATCATTCCTGACATCTCGACCAAGGCTGCAACCAAGATGGCCGTGCCACTGGGCTGGGGGCTCGAATACGAAGTGAAGCCGGGGATGGGCTACGAGGCAACATACCCGTCCATGTCGGCGGCGATGCAGTTCCTGGCGTTCTACGGCGGCGGCAAGGCATTGTATGTCGGCGCGCACGATATGCAGGCGAACCACAAGGTGTTTTCGGCGCACGCGGATGATAAGTCGCTGACTTACAAATGCGCGAACTGGCCGGGCCTGCCCGAGAAGGGCGGCGGCGAGTATGAGGTGCCGTACGAGTCCGTGGTGGGCATGGTCGATGGCGGATGGTATGAGGCCGCGCAGGTCTACCGCGAGTTCGCGCTCAAAGCGCCGTGGAGCAAGGCAGGGCCGGTCTCGAAGCGGCCTATCCCGCAGTGGCTGAAGGACACAGACCTGTGGCTGCGGGTCGAGTTCGGCTACGATGGCATTGCCGACGTGTGCAAGCGCGCCAGGGAGTTCTTCGATGTCCCGACCGCGCTGCACTGGTATAAGTGGCACGAGATACCCTACGATACGCTCTACCCGGACTACTTCCCCACAAAGCCCGGCTTTGCGGAGGGCGTGAAGGAACTGCAGGCGGAGGGGTTCCACGTGATGCCGTATATCAACGGCCGGATTGTCGATCCCAACTCCAAGGGCTGGAACGAGGAGGGGCTGAGCAAGTCGGCCTCTCGGGACGAAAAGGGCGAGCCCTACACCGAGGTCTACGGCTCCAAGGTTCCGCTGAACTCGATGTGTCCCTATACGGCCCCATGGCAGGACAAAGTGGTGGGGTTGGTGGATCGGCTCACGCACGAGTGCGGCGTGGATTCGGTGTATATCGACCAGATCGGCTGCGCGTGGGCATATCGGTGCTACGACAAGTCCCACGGTCATCCGCTCGGCGGCGGGCATTACTGGGTGGATGGGTACCGCAAGATGCTCGATAAGGTGCGCGCGAAGCTGCCGAAGGGTACGATGATCACGACCGAGGAGAACATAGAATGCTGGCTGGACCAGTTCGATGCGCTGCTGCTGGTCAACACCTCGGCGTCCACCGACAGGCACGTGATCCCGCTCTTCCCGGCGGTTTACTCGGGCCGGACGATCACATTCGGGTTCCAGTATATCGGCAAGGACGATATTGCGCAGTCGAAGCCGTTCCGCGCGAAGATGGCGCGGGAGTTCATCTACGGCGCACAGATGGGTTGGGTCCTCGCGGAGCAGATAATGCGGCCCGAGGCAGTCAAAGAGGCCGAGTTTGTGCGGAATTTGGCCAAGTGCAGGGGCAACGCGCACAAGTTCCTGCTCGAAGGGCGGTTCCTCGGGTTGGTCGATGCGACCGGCGATAACCCGCACATCAAGTTCACTGCGGCGGCTCCGTTTGGTGGGGAATACACGCTTGATACACCGTCGGTTATAGGAAGCGCGTGGAAGGCGGAGGACGGGAGCATCGGCATCGCGCTGGCGAATATATCAGATCAAGCGCACGAGGTGGAGGTCAATGCGCCGCTGGCGGCTGGAAAGAGCTACAAACTGACCGTTTTCGGCCCGCAAGGGAAGATATCAGACTCGAAAGCATCGCCCGGGGCTCAGAAGATAATGGTCCCAGCTCGCAGCGGGGCGATATTGGCGTTCAGCACGAAGTGAGGCAAACAATGGAGAAGTATATAGGTGTGATCGCGGTATTGGCTACGCTGGTGATCCTCCAGGCAGCCACGGCTTCCGTTCCGCCGCCGAAACCTGTCAAGGCGGACATGCTCGTCGGGGCGTATTACTTCCCAGGCTGGAACAAGGCCGAGAAGTGGTATTGCATCGCGGCGAATAAGGACGTGGAGCATCCGCTGCTGGGGTATTATCGCGAGGGCGATCCTGACGCGGCGGATTGGCATATCAAGTGGGCGCTGGAGCACGGGGTTTCGTTCTTTGCGTTCGATTTCTACACCGCGAACGGCAGCCAGATGTATGAAACGGCGCTGGATGATGGGTTTCTTAGGGCGAAGTCGATCAGCAAGTTCAGATTCTGCCTGAACTGGTGCAACCATGCGGCGCATGACACGATGACCGCCGAGCAACTCGACAAGTTCGGCGATTTGGTGATTGGGAAATACCTCACGCACCCGAGCTACCTGCGGATCGACGGCAAGCCGGTCGTGATTTTCCTCGTCGGACACGCGTTCATACGCAACCTCGGGCTCAAGGGCGCTAAGCAGGCGTTCGGACGATTCGAGCAGAAGGCGAAAGACGCGGGGCTGCCGGGGCTCTATCTCGCGTTCTGCGAGGATGCGATGGGACCAAACGAGGTCGAGGGCTGCAAGAGCCTGGGCGTCAGCGCGTTCTGCCGCTACAACTACCCCTACACGGGGACGGGCGTGAACGGCCCCACCAAGCACGCGGAGTTCAGCTACCAGCACCTCACCGACGAGGGCGAGAAGATGTGGAAGCAGTGGCAGGGCATCACTGATGGTAACTCATGGCCCACGGTCATGCCCGGCTGGGATCGGCGGCCCTGGACGAAATACGATGATGTGATCATCACCGGCAGCACTCCCGAGCTGTTCGAGAAGTCGCTCGCGAAGGCGCGCAACTACGTGAGCAAAGATAAGGTCGTGCTGATCGAGGCGTGGAACGAGTGGGGCGAGGGGTCGGTCCTGGAGCCAAGCGTCGAGCACGGGTTTGGGTATCTCGATGCGGTCCGCAAGGTCTTCTGCCCAAACGCGGGCCCGCACAAGGACGCTGACCCCAAATCGCTCGGCCTTCGCCAGCCGGTCTTCGATGCGAAACTGCCCTCGATTGATACCTGGCGGTTCGACTCCGACGCCGAAGGCTGGACAACCGGCGGCATCAGCGACGTGCGCAACGATTGGGGGGCTTTTGCCGGCTCCACAACCACCGCCGACCCGACGATGACCAGCCCGGTGACGTATCTCGAATGCAAGCGCTACGCGAAGGCAAAGATCAGAATGCTCGCAAGCGCGCATGCCCCGAAGATTCCCCCAGGCGGCCCGGACGTCAAGCCGCCAACCGAGGCGACAGGCCAGTTGTTCTGGTCAACAACCGAGGGCGGCATGAGCGGGGAGCAGAGCGTGACATTCAAGGTCCATCTCGACAGCAAGTGGCACGATTATGAGTTGGACCTGGCCGCCAACCCGAACTGGAAGGGCCTCACAGACCGCCTCCGCTTCGACCCGGTGGATATGGCGGGAGTGGATGTTTTGGTGGATGAGATCATGATGGAGAGGGCTAAGTGAGCGTTGTATCGGCCACAGAAGAGGATGCGGTCATCGGCTGCCTGATCGGCACTGCCGTCGGAGACGCTATAGGCTTGCCCGCTGAGGGCCTACCAAAGCAGAGGCTGGGCAAGATGTATGCCGCCCCGCACCGGCACCGGTTCGTGTTCGGTCGGGGAATGACCTCGGACGATACGGAGCATACGTGTATGGTTGCCCAGTCCCTCATCGTCTCGGGTGGAGAGACGGAGTCCTTTACCCGCAGCCTCGCGCGGCAACTCCGGTTGTGGCTGCTGATGGTCCCCGCCGGCGCTGGTCTCGCGACCTTGAAGGCCTGTCTGAGGCTGCTGGTCGGGTTCTCACCACATAAGAGCGGCGTGTTCTCGGCAGGCAATGGACCGGCGATGCGAAGCGCGCTCATCGGCGTATGCTTCGGTCACGACCAGCCGAAGATGCGAGCGCTGGTCAGGGCATCCACAAGAATCACTCACACGGACCCAAAAGCCGAGTACGGAGCGCTGGCCGTTGCGCTGGCGGCTTACCTCTCCGTGCAAGGCGCGTCGCCTGAGGATTACGCTGGCAGCCTTGCCAAGCTGTTGGGCGACGATGGCCGCGAACTGCTCGCCTTAGTCGAAAAGGCTGTCGCAAGCGCATCTGCCGGCAAATCTACGGAGTCCTTCGCGCAAGAGATCGGCCAGGGTAAAGGCGTAAGCGGATACGTATACGCGACTGTGCCTGTCGTGCTACATGCCTGGTTTCGCAGCCCTCGCGACTACCGCACAGCCGTTTCGGAGATCGTGTCATGCGGCGGTGACACGGACACAACAGCCGCGATTCTGGGCGGGATAGTAGGCGCAGGCGTGGGCCCAGCGGGGATTCCCAAAGAATGGATTCGTGGCCTTATGGAGCGGCCGCGCAGCATCGCGTGGATGAAGAGGCTAGGCGAGCGACTTGCCGAAGTTGCGAATGACGGCGTCCCGGGGAAACCTATCTTCGTCTGCCTGCCCTGTGTGCTCGCGCGGAATGTGTTCTTCCTGATAGTAGTTCTGCTCCACGGCTTCCGCCGCCTGTTGCCGCCGTATTGAAGCGAGTCCGTTTCCAGCCGCGAGACGAGCGCATGCGAGCGATTTTTGTGGACATGGCGCGGGTGGATGAGATAAGGATCGAGAGAGATTAGGGATTAGAGAGTAGAGATTAGGGAAGGGAAGGGCGGGATCTTCGAATCCCGCCCCAGTTCCTACTACTTTGACTGCACTGCGGGCTCCGGGCGGACGACCTTGTGCAGGGGGATTGTCCACGTATCTGTCTTTGTCTTGCCGTCATCGAGGGTCCGGCTTACGACAAACTTGTAGGTCGTGCTGCCGCCTGTGTTCGTGGTGGATGTGCCTGTGAGAACGACACTCCTGGCCGCCGGATCGGCGAAGACCTCGCTGCCCAGGGTATCGTGCCAAGCGCCGGAGAACATACCTGCGTAGGAATCCCACTGCCCCGGGCCGAGCGTTCGGGGATCGAGACCCTGCTTAGTGAGGAGCTGGCCGCGCTGGTCGCCACTGAGCTGTGTATAGAGTCGCGCAAAACCTTTGTTGAAGCTGTAGGTGTGCCAGAAGCCTACGGCCTGGTCGAGCAGCGGATCGCAGTTCACGTTCTCCTCTATCTGCTCGTCGGTGAGCGCCGCCATGATCATGTAGCTGTCCAACGTCAGCATTCCGTCTCTCTTAAGCTGATCTTGCCAGGGCTTCAGCCACTCATCGGGTATCTGAGACGAGCGCCTGCGAAACCAATCCCTGCGGCGGATCTCCAGCGTCGAACCATGAGTGTTCCAGTTTAGTACGTATGTATCCGCAAGCCTGCCCAGCACTTCGCCCGACGCGCCGTCCGCGGGCATCGCAGATCCCCCGAGAACCACCGGGTATCTGTCTGATAACAGGCTCATCTTCGCCGGAACGACCGAGTAGCTGTCGGATACCAGGTTCATCTTCGCCGCCCGCGCGATCGTCTTCAGCAGCAACTCATAGTTCAACCGAACACTCGTTCGCTGTCCGCTTGCAGTCACGGCCGCGTTGAAAGCTTTTTGATCTTCACTGCTTACGCGTAGTTGGAGCTTCTCGTCGAGGCCCGGCTCATCCTTTGAATGCTCCTCGACCGGATCGAACATCAGGTAGTACTCAGTTTCCTCATCATCTTTCGCCAGCGCTTGTCGCGCATTCGTCCAGTAGGTTTCGGGGGGCTGTTCGCCTTCCATATTCCACATGGAGGTTTTCGACCTAACAACACCCCATCCGCTCTCGGGAACGCAGAGATCGCCGATGTAATGATCGCCGCCGGCGATTTTGGCATCGATGGTTGCAAACCGGGTCAGCTGCCTGCGCACCTCATATTCGAAAGGCTTCGGCACGCAGTCAAAATGCACATCAAGCTCACCCATCCTCTGCTCCAAGTCGCCGGGTATCTTCCGCGTATCGATTTTGCAGAAACCGCGGACCGCGCTTGCGATAATCTGCTGCGTCGTCTTGGGGAACTCGCCTGCCCCGACTACCACAGCCTGATTGGCGCTCACGAAGATGTCTTTGAGCTTGGGCATATCTTCGAACATCTGCGTGACCATCTTGGCCATACCGGTGCTGGCGGAGACGTAGAGATAGGGATCGGTTTCCTTGAGCTTTTCAAGATCGACGCTGGAGGCGTCAGCAACCTTAGCCAAAGTCTGGATAAGCGAAGTTCTGCGCTTCACTTCCTCGCGCTTGAGCTCCGCCTCGCGCTTAGCCGACTCCGCCTGGAGCTTGGCAAGGAGCCTTCTGTCGGCAACAAGCCTGTAAGTCGGCGGATTTATGTCTTCGTTGCAGGACCACTTGAACTTCATCACCCGTGCGATGGAGTTCATCAACTGGGCCAGAGTAACGTCTTTGACGTAGACGTTCATCCGGCGGTCGCGGACCTGCCACTCCATCTTGCCGAAGCCCGTATTAAGGGTTACGCCCGTGGACTTGGAGAGGTCCGCGAGAATGGTCTTGATCGGAGTGTGCCAAGCCTCGAAAGTGATCTTGTGCGCGAGGCGCGTGTCGGAGGCATCGACCCCTGCGGACTGCGCCGCCCCGCCCGTGTTCGGGTCTACCGTCACTTTCTGAGCGTAGCACGCGCACCCGACAGAAAGCGCCAGTGCGGCGAACAGCAGCGGATATCTCATCATGCAAACCCTCCTCGACCGCTCGTGGATGGGCGATCATCAGACTATCTGCTCTCAGGCTATCTCAACAACCTTGCCGGTGGCGACGCTCTCATGCACCGCCACGCCGATCTTGGTGACTTCCAGCCCGTCCTCGCCGCTGGGGTATTTGCCCACCAGACTTTCGATGGTTGCGCCTTGCTTGATCGCCTGGACGTTATACGCAAAGTCCTCGATTGACTCGATTCCGTAGCCTTTGAAGATGACGCGGCCCTGCTTGTCTTTGGTCTCGCGCATGAAGCTGTTGTTCCAGGTGCGCATGCCCTCGTCAATGATGCACGAGCGTGAGCCTCTATACTGGCTGTCGATCTCCCACACGCCCT
>Ga0209638_1001256_pt1 | contig 16347 bp, 14 predicted proteins | sample BarGraNGADG00211_FD_184490 | JGI IMG/M metagenome (GOLD analysis project Ga0209638, IMG submission 184490) | Arctic peat soil microbial communities from Barrow, Alaska - Barrow Graham LP Ref core NGADG0002-211 (SPAdes) (version 2) | ecosystem: Environmental > Terrestrial > Soil > Wetlands > Peat...
GCGGCCCACAAAACGCCGTCCCCCGGACCATCCGCCCCGAACACTGTCCACAAACCCGGCTAGCCGAGCACCCTCGTAGGAGCAGACGAGGCACCCGCGCCACAGGTGCGGTGACTCGTACACCCAGCTCATACCGCTGGAAGTCTTCGCGGGCTCTGCCCGCGGACTTTCAGAGGTAGTTCAGCGGAGAACCAGCGCCATCAACGCCTTCTGGGCGTGCAGGCGGTTCTCCGCTTGGTCCCAGATAGCCGAGCGCGGGCCGTGGGCGATCTCTTCCGAGATCTCCTCGCCGTAGTGCGCCGGCAGGCAGTGCATGACGAAGGCCTCGGGCCGGGCCAGCGCGAGCAGGCGCTCGTCGATCGAGTAGCCCTGGAAGTCGGCCAGGCGCTTGTCCCGCTCCTCCTCCTGGCCCATGCTCACCCAGACGTCGGTGTATAGGACGTCGGCGCCGTCTGCCGCTCGCGCGGGGTCGCTCACGATCTCGATGCTCGCTCCGCTCTCCTCGGCGGCCTCGCGGGCGTCGGCCAGCGCCAGTTCGGTCGGCTCGTAGCCTGGCGGGCAGGCTGCCACGAAGCTCATGCCGAGCTTGGCGGCGGCGACCATCAGCGACGCGCAGACGTTGTTGCCGTCGCCGAAATAGGCGAGGCGCACTCCGTCGAGCCGGCCGTAGCGCTCGCGAATCGTCATCACGTCGGCCAGCGCCTGACAGGGATGAGAGCTGTCGGTCAGCGCGTTCAAGACCGGGACGCTGGAGTAAGCGGCCGTCTCCTCGACCTCGGAGTGGGCGCCGGTGCGGATGACGATGGCGTCCACGTAGCGCGAGAGCACGCTCGCGGTGTCCTTTAGCGTCTCGCCCCGGGCCAGGTGCGTGTGCGCGGCGGTGATGCTGACCCCCGTGCCGCCGAGTTGGCAGATGCCAACCTCGAAGGAGACGCGCGTGCGGGTAGAGGCCTTGTTGAAGATCAGCGCGATCGAGCGGCCCGGGAGAAGCTTGTGCGGCCGGCCTCTGGCGAGGAGCATCTTCAACTCGTCGCCGAGATCGAGCACGGCTTTCAGCTCGCCCGGCTTCCAGTCGGCGACGCGAAGGAAATGCCTTCCCTTGAGTGCGTTAGTCGGCAGATGCGCCATGAGAAGTCGCTGAGTTTAGCGATCCGTAGCCTTGACAATAACGGACTTAGGTTTTATTCTAACGACGCCATCAAAGTACGGAAGGGAAGGGGTTGAGATGGCCACACTAGTTCGATTCGATCCATTCAGGGAGCTGGCCAGCCTCCAGAACGAGATGCGCAGGATGATCTACGCAGAAGGAGCCGGCGAGCCGAGCGCGCGCGCCTGGATTCCGGCTCTGGATGTGTGGGAGAGCGAGAACGAAGTTGTCTACGCCGTCGATCTGCCGGGCATTCCCGAGGAGAAGATCTCGGTCGAGCTCGAGGACGGCGCTCTCAGCGTCAGCGCCGAGCGGGAGCGCGAGGAGACCAGCTTGCAGGACGGTTTCCGGCGCTACGAGCGCCACTTCGGCAGCTTCGAGCGGACGATCTCGCTGCCCGCGGGCGTGACCGAGGCGGACATCAAGGCGAGCTACTCGAACGGCGTGCTGGAGCTGCGAGTTCGCAAGCCCGAGCAGCCCAAGCCGCATCGGATTCCGGTTGCGAAGAGCGAGGCCGGCGCGATCGAGGGCAACGCCCAGAAGAAGGAGTAGCGACCAGCCAGGCGAGCATCGAGCGGGGGCGGCTTCGGCCGCCTCCGCCTTACGCCGGCTCGAGCGTCTCGCCCAGCTCGGCGGCGAGCGCGAGGAGATCCAAGCGCGAGCCGTCGAGCTCGTGCAGGAGCTCGTCCGCACTCAGGCGCTGACCCCGCGACCAGAGCTCGCGCAAGAGCTTCCCCGCCTCCGGGCTCTCGAACCAAGCGGAGCCGAAGCGCGTACAGAGGTGAGCGCGGACGCGCGCCTCGAACGCCCATGCACGTAGATACGAGGTGCAGTAGAAGCCCTCATCGAGGTCGCGCAGGAAGTCGGCCGCGCTCGGCTCGATCAGTGTCGCCTCGCGCTGCAGCTCCACGTAGCGCGCCGGCATCTCGCTCAGCTCGGTCGCCGCGTGTAGCTCCAGCTCGTACTGAAGCTTGGCGCAGTAGCGGCGCACGAAGTAGAGCTTCTGCACCGCTCCCTCCCAGTCGAGCTCGCGCGCCTCCTCCGCGCCGAGCAGACGGGTCAGCCAGGCCGGGCTGGAGATCAGCCCCTCGAACAGGAAGGCCCAGCCCTCCGTGACGGCGTCGTCGCCGCGACGGCGGTGCTCGAACGGCAGATCGGCAGAAGTGTGGGCGTAGTGCTCGGTGTGGCCCGCTTCGTGGAAGAGCGCTCGCCAGTCGTCCGGGCCACCGATCGGGCTGATCACCAGCACGACTCTGCCCGGGATCTCGATCGGCGCGCAGAAGGCCCGCGGCGTCTTGCTCGGTCGCGAGGCGACGTCGATCTCCACGTTCTGCTGGCCGCGTAGATCGATGCCCAAGCCGGCCAGTGTCGCCTTGAGCGCCGAGAGCATGCGATCGGCGGGGAAGGCGGCGTCCCAGTGCTTGGCGCGAAAGAGCCGCGGCGTGTCGTAGCGGGCCACTTGATCGAGGCGCAAGCCAAGTCGTATCCCAAGTAGTCGCTCCAGTGCACGCTCGTAAAGGCCCTCGGTCTCGGCCAGGAACAAGCCGGCTTGCGCGGCCAAGTCATCGAGCGGGAAGCCGAAGCGCCGGTAGAGGTCGACCGCCGACTCGCCGCCGAGCTCGAGCACGGCGGCGCGGAGCCGTCCGCGCAGGTCGAGCATGATCGGATTGAGCTCCCGCTCGACCAAGGCCGAGCGAGCCTGCTCGAGCCGGGCCCGGCGCTCGCGATCGCCCGAGTTCGCCATCTCCGGGCCGAGCATGCGAAAGGCGATCCGCTCGCCGTCCGAATCCACTTCCAGTCCGGCTTCGAGCGTCGCCAGGCGCTCGTCCCCGGCGCGCGTGACGGTTCCCAGGTAGCCCTCGCAGGCGAAGCGCCAGAGCTCGCGCATCGGCCCCGCGCCGTCAACGCGCTCGCCGATCCGGCGTGCTTGCTCTAGCGACGTCAGATCGCTGTAGCGCTCATGGATCTCGGCGAGCTCGAGCTCCGGCTTCAGCCCGGCGAAATGGCGGCAGGTCTCCTCCTCGAGCTCCGCCAGGAAACGGTCGGCCCGCTCGCGATAGCCGTCGAGCAATCGATCCGGTCCCGGTCCCCCCGACATGCGCTTAGGATAGTGGCCGTGCGCGAGATTGCCGTAAAAACCGAACGCAAGACCCAGTTCGTTGACATCACCGCGGCCGTGCGCCAGGCGCTCGGCAATGAGGTCGACGGCTCGGCCGTGCTCGTCTACGTACCGCACACCACGGCGGGTGTAACGATCAACGAGCACGCCGACCCCAACGTCGCCCGCGATCTAGAGATGTCGCTGGAGCGCATCGTCGAGGACGGCTGGCCGTTCAAGCACTGGGAGGCCGGCGACGAGAATGCGCCCTCGCACATCCGCGCCACTCTGATCGGCTCGCAGGTGCTGGTGCCGCTTGACGGTGGCAGGCTTGCGCTCGGCACCTGGCAGGGAATCTTCCTTTGCGAGTTCGACGGTCCGCGCTCGCGCAAGGTGTTCGTGAGCGTGCTGGACTAGAAGCGGGTTGACCGAGCACATGGCCGAAGACGCCACCGACATCCGCGACCGCGAGTACTGCGAGCGACTCGTCCGCCTTCAACACTCCAAGTGGAAAACGCTTCTGCGCGTCCAGGCTCCGTACCGCTGGAACCTGCGCCGGCTCGAGCCGGGCTTCACGCTCGAGGTGGGGTGCGGCATCGGTCGCAACCTCGCGCACCTGGGCGGGAACGCGGTCGGGGTGGACACGAACCCCTACGTGGTGGCCGTGGCGCGCCAGGCGGGTTTTCGCGCCTTCACTCCCGAGGATTACTCGGCCTCGGAATGGAATCGAGCCGGCGCGTTCGACTCGCTCCTGTTGGCGCACGTGGCCGAGCACATGCGGCGCGATCAGCTGCTGGAGCTCCTCCAGAAGTACCTTCCCCAGCTGCGCTCGGGCGGGAAGCTGATCCTGATAACCCCTCAGGAAGCCGGCTTCCGCACCGATTCGACGCATCTGGAGTTCATGGATCTGGGCCGTCTGCGTGGCGTGGCCGACGAGCTGGGCCTCGTTCGGATTCGCGACTTCTCCTTCCCCTTCCCGCGCCTGCTCGGTCGAGCGTTCGCCTACAACGAGTTCGTCTGCGTCAGTCGCAAGCCGTAGTCAGTCACCGGCCGCGTGCGTTTCGGGCGCCTCCCGGTGCCAGGCGCGGGGCGTGGCACCGGGGACGAGCGCGGGCTCGAGCGCGCTAGCCGACCGAGTACACGACTATGACCGAGGCGCTCACCTGAATGCGACCGCGCTGAACCGGGGCCGCTCCAAGAGCCGGCGCCTTCGCAGCCGTTCTGTCGAGAGCCGCGTAGATCGGCACCACGTTCTCGGTACCTTCCTTGATCGTGGCGGGCTTGCCCAGGCTGAGGCCGACGTGCTTGGCCATCGAGGCGGCCTTAGCCTGGGCCTTGTCCAGCGCCTCGTTGAGCGCTTTCTCGTAGGTGAGATCCGTGTTCTCCACCGAGAAGGTCGGCCCGCTCTCGAGGTTCGCGCCGGCAGCGGTGACCTGCGTGATCAGCCGGCCGGCCTTCAAGACTTCGTGTAGGTCGACGCTGACCGAGTTCGAGGCGTTGTAGCCGGTGGTGTTCCCGCTCGAGTTTGTGATCGGATTGACGCTCACCTGTTGCGTCTGGATGTCGCGGGCTGCGACTCCCTCCTTCTTGATAGCGGCGATCACCCGGCGCATGGCCGACGAGTTGGCAGCCAGCGCCAGGCTCGCGGTCGAGCCGTCCTTCGAGACGCCGAATGAGAAGTTGGCCAGGTCCGGCTTGGCCTTGATCGTTGCGTCGGCGCTGACGCTGATCGTCCTCTTCACAGGACGGAAGCGCGAACCACACGCGGTGGTCAGGCCTAGTACGAGCAGCGCGATCACTGCGAGAACGAGCGTGGAGCGCTTCATCGTCGATCCTCCTGGGTGGCGGTTGGAGACATACTGACGGGCCGGGCGGCGGCTCCCGCGCCCGTCTACCCGGATACGTCGCAGCCCGCCTCTTCCGTCACTGGCCGCGCGCAAGCTAGGCTTGCCTGCTCATGCCCGCCGCCCCCGTAACGAAAGAACAGGAGCTAGAGCTCCGCATCGAATCGCTCGCCTTCGGCGGCAACGGCGTTGCGCGCCTGGAGGGCTTCGTGCTCTTCGTCCGCCGCGGGCTGCCCGGCGATCTCGTGCGCGCCCGCGTCACCAAGGTGAAGCGCAGCCACGCCGAAGCCGAGACGATCGAGGTGCTCGAGCCGGGCCCGAGCAGGGTCGAGGCGCCCTGCCCGTACTTCGGCGCCTGCGGCGGCTGCCGCTTCCAGGATCTCGCCTACGAAGTGCAGTGCGAGTCGAAGGCCGCGCAGGTCAAAGACGCGCTCGTTCGCATCGCCGGAATCAGTGAGCTGCCGCTCGAGCCGATCGTCCCGGCCGAGGAGATCTACGGCTACCGCAACAAGCTCGAGTACTCGTTCTCGGCCACGCCCGAGGGCCCCGCGCTCGGCTTCCACCACGCCGGTCGCTGGGACGAGCTGCTGCCGATCGAGCGCTGCCTGCTGACGACCGAGCTGGGCAACTCGATCCGCGCGACAGTCGTGGAGTGGGCGCGCGAGGAGGTGCTCGAGGCCTACGACCAGAAGGAGAAACGCGGTTACCTGCGTCATCTAGTCGTGCGCGAAGGCCGCAACACGGGCCAGGCGCTGGTGATGCTCGTGACGGCCTCGGACACGCCCTTCGACCGCGACTTCCTCGTTCGCTCGCTGACTAAGTTCCCCGAGGTTCGCTCGATCTACTGGGCTGTCAACGACGGCGTAGGCGAGACCACCAATGTTCCGGCCAAGCTGATCTGGGGTGAGGAGGCGATCGAAGAGGAACTCTGCGGTCTGAACTTCCGGCTGCGCCCCAACGCCTTTCTGCAGACGAACACGCTGATGGCCGAGAAGCTCTATTCGCTGGCCGGCGAGTACGCGGGCCTGACGGGGGACGAGACGGTCTGGGATCTCTACTGCGGCACCGGCACGATCGGGCTGACGCTGGCGCGGCAGGCGCGTTCGGTCTGGGGAATCGAGATCTCCGAGGAATCGGTGGCCTGCGCGCTTGAGAACGCCGAGCGGAACTCGGTCGGAAACATCGCCTTCTTCGCCGGCAACGTCGGCCAGGTCATCCGCGAGCTGAAGGAACGTTCCGGCGAGCCCGATGTCGTCGTCGTCGACCCACCCCGCGCCGGACTGGCCGGGAAAGCCTTGCGCCGCCTGGCCGAGACCGGGGCGCCGCGCATCGTCTACGTCTCCTGCAACCCGACCACTCTCGCCGGTGACTTCAAGCAACTGCAAGAGCAGGCCGGCTACCGGCTCGTGCGGGCCCAACCGCTGGACATGTTTCCGCACACTCCGCACGTCGAGACTGTGGCGCTGCTCGAACGAGAGACAGCTAGTATCGTTTGACACTAGTTGAGCGCGGCTTCGCGATCGCAGAGTAAGCCGTGCCATCCACGAACCCTTGAGAAGGAGTTCCCGTGAGAGTCAGGCCGACGATCCGTTCGAGCGAGATTCGCAATTCCGCGTCTGGTAGAGCGCAGCGAGCGTCTACCCGAGCCTTAGTTGTCAGGCTGCTCACAGCGGCGGCGGCGGTTGTCGCGGCCGCTGCCCTCCTGGGCGGCGCTCTGGCGCCGCGCGGCGACGCGGCGGCGACGATCAGCGCCGAGCTGGTCAAGAACATCAACCCGAGCGGCGACAGCTTCCCGTACGACTTCACTGCGATCGGCACCAGCTTCTACTTCAGAGCCAACGACGGCAGCCACGGAATGGAGCTCTGGAAGAGCGACGGCACTGCGGCCGGCACCGTCATGGTCAAGGACATCAACCCGGGCATCGGCGACAGCAGCCCGAACTACCTCGTTGCGATCGGCACCAGCCTCTACTTCTCGGCCAACGACGGCAGCCACGGCAACGAGCTCTGGAAGAGCGACGGCACCGCCGCCGGCACCGTCATGGTCAAGGACATCAACTCGGGCAGCGGCGACAGCAACCCAGCCAATCTCACCGCCCTCAACGGCAGCCTCTACTTCGGAGCTACGGACGGCACGAACGGCTACGAGCTGTGGAAGAGCGACGGCACCGACGCCGGCACGACCATGGTCAAGGACATCAACCCGGGCATCGGCGACAGCAACCCAACCGAGCTCACCGCCTTCGGCGGCGGCGTCTACTTCAGAGCCGACGACGGCACGAACGGCTACGAGCTCTGGAAGAGCGACGGCACAGGCGCCGGCACGAGCATGGTCAAGGACATCTACCCGGGCCCAAGCTCCAGCGGCCCGACCCACTTCGCTGTGATCGGCACCAGCCTCTACTTCTCGGCCGACAACGGCACGAACGGCGTCGAGATCTGGAAGAGCGACGGCACCACATCCGGCACGGCCATGTTCAAGGACATCAACCCAGGCGTCGACAATAGCTACCCGAACTTCTTCACCGCGATTGGCACCAGCTTCTACTTCTCAGCCAACGACGGCACGAACGGCTACGAGCTCTGGAAGAGCGACGGCACAGGCGCCGGCACGAGCATGGTCAAAGACATCTACCCGGGCAGCGCCAGCAGCGGCCCGGCCTACTTCGCTGTGATTGGCAGCAACCTCTACTTCGGCGCTTCGGACGCCGTCGACGGCTCCGAGCTATGGAAGAGCGACGGCAGCGGATCCGGGACTGTCATGGTCAAGGACATCAACCCGGGCGTCGGCAACGGCAACCCGTACAACCTCACCGCGATTGGCGCCAACCTCTACTTCGTGGCCAACGACGGCAGTCACGGCTTCGAGCTCTGGAAGAGCGACGGCAGCACGGCTGGCACGGCCATGGTCGCGGACATCAACCCGGGCAGCGGCGACAGCAACCCGGACAGCAACCCGAACGGGCTCTTCGTCTTCAATCACGACCTCTTCTTCCAGGCCAGTGACGGCACTAATGGCTACCAACTCTGGAAGGCGGGCGACTTCTCGCCGCCCGAGACCCAGATCGACTCCGGCCCCTCGGGGGCGACCGCCGACTCCACCCCGACGTTCACTTTCTCCTCCGATGAAGCGGGCACCTTCCAGTGCTCGGTCGACGGCGGCGCCATGAGCGCCTGCTCTTCTCCGAGCACGCTCGCTGCGCTTACAGACGGCGCCCACACCTTCAGCGTGCGGGCGATCGACTCGTCCGGAAACGTCGACGCGAGCCCGGCCTCGCGCTCCTTCAGCGTCGACACGACCGCTCCGGACACCCGGATCGCATCCGGTCCTTCGGGATTCGTGAGAACGAGAAGAGCGACCTTCAGCTTCTCCTCGAGCGAGACGAGCTCGAGCTTCGAGTGCAAGCTCGACGCTGCCGCCTGGGCCGCCTGCTCTTCTCCCAAGAGCTATACGGGGCTCTCCGACCGCGCCCACACCTTCTACGTGCGCGCCAAGGACCAGGTCGGAAACGTCGACGCGAGCCCGGCCAAGCGCTCCTTCACGGTCGACACTCGCGTGCCGCAGACGAAGATCGCCAAGCACCCGAAGAAGATCGTGCGCACAGTGAAGGCGATGGTCAAGGTCACCTTCACCTTCACCTCCTCCGAGAAGGGCTCGCGCTTCAGCTGCAGGCTCGACAAGAAGAAGTGGAAGTCCTGCCGCGCGCGCACCACGTACAAGCTGAAGCCCGGCAAGCACACCCTCCAGGTCCGGGCCACCGATCGCGCCGGTAACACCGATCGCACCCCGGCGAAGTGGGTCTGGACGGTGAAGCGCGGATAGAGGGCGCTCGCCCGCCCGACATGTTTCCGCACACGCCGCACGTCGAGACGGTGGCGCTGCTCGAGCGCGAAACGTCTGTCTGAGCGAGGATCCGCTCGCAGCGACGGGGTTGCGCAGTTCTTCGTGTGCCGCCCGAAGCACCGCCGGCGCTCTTCTCGGCTTTACACACTCCTGATGTCCGAGCGGAGCCTGGGTGGGATGCTTACGCCAGCTCTCGGTTCGTTCGTGCTCTACCGCCAAGGAGGCCGTTGTGAGATTCCATCCGATTCGTTCAGTGGCGATTGTCGTTTCGATTTGCGCGATCGCGGCTCTCGTCGCCGGCGCCCGGGCAACTGGGAGTGAGGCGGCGCTGACGATCGGCGCTCGCCTGATCAAGGACCTGAATCCGGGCGTCAACTCGGGTAATCCGATCGATCTCAAAGTAATAGGCGGCGCCTTCTACTTCCAGGCGACGGATGGAACGCACGGCCTCGAGCTCTGGAAGAGCGACGGCACGGCGGCGGGCACCGCCATGCTCAAGGACATCAACCCGGCGGGCGACAGCCTCCCGAGTGACTTGACGGCGCTAAGCGGGACTCTCTACTTCGCCGCCAACGACGGCGCCCACGGCGCCGAGCTCTGGAAGAGCGACGGCACCGCGGCCGGGACAGTCCTCGTCAAGGACATCAATCCGACCAGCGGCGCCGGCAGCAATCCGGGCGGCCTCGCGGTGCTCGGCAGCACGCTCTTCTTCGCGGCCGGAGACGACAGCCATGGTCGAGAGCTGTGGAAGAGCGACGGCACACCCGCGGGTACCGTGATGGTTGCGGACATCAACACGACCACCGCCGCCGCGAGCAGCAATCCGAGCGGGCTCATCGCGGTCGCCGGCCGGGTCTATTTCTCCGCCGACAACGGCAAGAACGGCATCGAGCTCTGGAAGAGCGACGGCACGGCGGCCGGTACAGCGCTGGTGAAAAACATCAGGCCCGGTAGCGCCAGCAGTATGACCACCCTCATTTCGGGCGTGCTCGGAAACTCAATCTGCTTCCAGGCCAACGACGGCACGCACGGTATCGAGCTCTGGAAGAGCAACGGCACGGCGGCGGGAACGGCGATGGTCAAGAACATCAGGCCCGGCGCGAATCTGAGCAGCACGCCGAATGAATTCACCACCATCGGCGGCACCATGTACTTCGTTGCGACCAATGGGAAGACCGGCCGCGAGCTCTGGAAGACCAACGGCACGTCCGCATCCACGAGCCTCGTAAAGGACATCAACCCGGGCAGCGGCGGCGCGGGCATCGCTTCGCCGCACGCCTTCGGTACCAGCCTGGTCTTCCGGGCCAACAATGGAGCGAACGGAGCCGAGCCGTGGAAGAGCGACGGTACGCCGGCGGGCACCGTGATGATCAAGGACATCAACACCTCGGCCGGCTTCAGCAGCAACCCGACGGGCTTCGTTTCGCTGAGCGGGACCCTCTACTTCGCGGCAACCGACGGCGCTCACGGTCTCGAGCTGTGGAGGAGCGACGGTACGGCTAGCGGAACGAACATGGTTGCCGACATCAACCCGACGGGCGACAGCAACCCGAGGTACCTCACGTCGTTCAAGGCAGATCTCGTCTTCTCTGCCACTGATCCCGCTCACGGCACGGAGCTCTGGGAATTGGCCGACGTCTCGCCACCTCAGACCACGCTCGTCTCCCACCCCAAGAAAACGGTAAAGACGACGAAGGCGATTTCGAAGGCCCGCTTCCGCTTCCGCTCCGACGAGCAGGGCTCGAAGTTCGCCTGCAAGCTCGACAGCGGTGCGTGGAAGGACTGCAGCTCGCCCAAGACGATCAAGGTCAAGAAGGGCAAGCACACCTTCCAGGTGCGCGCGACAGACAGAGCCGGCAACATTGACAGCACGCCGGCCAAGTGGGTCTGGAGAGTGAAGCGGGTCGGGTAACGGCGAAGGCCAGAGCCAACCTCGCTTGTAGCGAGGGCCTCAGTGTTCTACGATCGCGCGGCAAGCGAATCCACGCGCGCAAGCGCTGAAAAGGGGCCCAGTACATGAGACTGAAGCTGATCTTTGCCGTCGTCGTTGGTCTACTGCTCGTGGCCGCGCCCGGCTGCGGCTCGAAAAAGAAGGCAGCTGCGACGACCAAGGCAACGACGACGCAGCAGACGACTGCTACAACGACTTCGACCACTACGGCAGGCGGTTTGAACCTGACGAACAAGGACTGCGCAAACCTCCTGGCTGCACAGTCGACCATTCAAAAAGCAACCACCGGCAAGCTCCCGAGCGATATCGCAGCGCAGATCGCCGCCCTGCAGACGCTCGCCAAGACCGCTCCGGCGGCTATCAGGGGCGACTTCCAGGTGCTGGCCGATGCCGCGGGCAAGCTTTCCAAGTTGAACGTGAAACCGGGGCAGCAACCTACGGCAGCGCAGCTCCAACAGCTGCTGGCGACTCTGGACATCGCGAAGTTGACCACGGCATCTCAGCACATCGCCGCCTGGGCGCAGACGAACTGCGTAAAGAAGTAACACCGGGTACGCGAACGTAACGCTCTGCTCGAGCCCTGCCCCCGCCGGGGGCGGGGCTCGCGCTTTTCGGGCCCGCTTTCGCCCGCGAAGCGGCGCGAGCTTCCTTGGTGCTGGGCGAGGCGGGCGCCGTCCACTACGCTCCGACCATGTCCGAGCCCGACTACAACGAGGTAGAGGTCGAGGAAAGGCGCCGCCTTCTCCGATCGTTCGGCTATTGGGATCTGGTTGCTCTCGGCGCCGTGGTGGGCGCTGGGCTCGGTTACCTCTACGGGATCGCGCAGGAGCCGCGCCAGCGCGCCTGGACCGTGTTCGGCGGCATGGCGGTCGGGGCCGTCTGCGCCCTCGTCGCCGGTTGGGCCAGAGTGCAAGGCCGCGCGCGCGAGCGCTTCTTCACGCGCTGGGCGGCCGAACGCCAATGGCTCTACGAAGCCCGAGGCGAGCCATTCGAAGACACCCTCTTTCTGCAGAGCGGAGACAAGCGCAAGGCAAGCGACTTCTTCTCGGGCTTCTGGCCCGGGTCGGGGGCTGTGCTCTATCAGCACAAACGGATCGTGGGGCGTGGCGATGACGAGCAGGAGACCGACTACGTCGTATTGCACTTCTCGCTCCGTCGGCCGCTGATCGACCTGCTCCAGATCTCGCCGTGCAGCCATGCAGCCGAGTTGGGGGAGAGGCTCTTCGGTCACAGCGAGATCGACGAGCGGATCGAGCTCGAGTCGACCGAGCTCGATCAGCACTTTCGAATCAGCGGCCTGCGCGGACGCGAGGACGAGGTCAGGAGGCTGCTGACGCCGAGCGCGATCGTCAAGATGCTCGACTTCCAACGTGCGTGCTCGAATGGAAGCGCCCGTTTCGAGATCCTCGGGTCGAACGTAGCTTTTCTCGTCAAGGGGACGCTGTCGCCGAAGCAGCCGCAGCTGATCGAAGGGCTGCTCGAGCTGTGGCGGCCGATCGCGAGCTGGCTGATGGAAGAAGCAAACGAGCAGGCGCGGCTGCCTGAGGCTGTTCGCGAAGAAGGGCCGTCGTGACGGCTTTCTACATCGTACTGGCGCTGTTTGCCTTTGCCGGCCTGCTCCTGGCGTTCTCCTACAACCGGCTCGTTCGCCTGCGCAACAAGGTCGCCGAGGCCTGGCGGGACGTGGACGTCCAGCTCCAGCGCCGGCACGACCTGATTCCGAGGCTGGTCGAGCTCGTCAAGGCCTATGCGGCTCACGAGAGCGAGCTCTTCGCCAAGCTGGCGCGGCTGCGAGGCGAGGCCGAAGACGCAAGCGGGCCGGACACGAAGAGCGCGCCGGAAAGCGAGTTGGCTGCCGCTCTCGGTAGGACGATCGTCGTGGCCGAGAGCTATCCGAGCCTGCGCGCGGCGGAGAACTTCCTCGCGCTGCAGAGGGAGATCGCCGAGACGGAGAACGAGGTCGCCGCGGCGCGCATCATCTACAACGGCAATGTCCGCATCTTCAACACGCGCATCCAGACGCTCCCGGTCAGCTTCTACGCCGACCTGCTCGGATTCGAGCCGGCCGCCTTCTTCCAGGTCGGCGCGGAGGGCGCGGTCTAGCCTTCGGGCTGCGGTTCCGCCGGGAGGTCGAGATCGACCTCGTCGCCGCGAAGACGGCGCCAGATCAAGTCCGCGTTGACGAGCAGGAAGGCGAGCGAGATGCCGGGAAGGGCGGGTAACCCGCTCGTCTTGAAGGGATCGGCGTAGACAGCCAGTACGGTCGTCAGCCCGAGTGAGGCGACCAGCGCCAGCCAGGTTGCCCGGCGCCTCAGCCCAAAGCGGGCGGCTGCGCCGAGAAAGAGCGAGAAGAAGAGCACGTCGGGCAGACCGAGCCCGGCGGAAGTGGGCGCGCTCGCCGTGCGCAGCCCGCGCGGCGCGAGCTTACCCGTCTTGTCCGTGACGCTTGAAGCTTCCTCACCTACGGCCGGGAAGACGGCGGTCGCTTCTCCGCTCGCGCGACCGCCGGCCAGCGCCACGACGCGATAGCTGAGTCGTTTGCCGGCCGGCTCGGCGCCGTCGCTGAAGCTGATTCGCTCGCCGCAGCTATCTGATGGGTGACAGAAAGAGCCCGGCGCCAGCAGCAACTCTCGTCCGCTGCCTATCTGTCGATACACGCGCCAGGCGCTGACGGCGTTCGTAGACGTCGTCCAGCGCAGCGTCACAGTTCGCTCGCCCGGCACGGGGAAGGCGATGGAGCTGACGTCGAAGACCTGCGGCTTCCGGGTCACCACGTAGTGGGTCGGCCCGCGCCAGACCGAGAGCGTGTCGACTGCCGGTATGAGCAGCGCGAGCAGAACGACCCAACTCAGCTTCTCGAAGAAGCGCAGGAAGAGAAAGCCGAGCAGCGCGGCGGCCGCGAGCTTAGGCAGCGAGGCGTAGAGATCGGCGCCGATCAGGTAGAGGACGCCCGCTATCGCCGCGAAGGCGAGCACGGCCGGTACGAGCAGGCGCTCGCGACGCAAGGGCAGGACGAGCAGGACGGTCGTGAAGGCCAGCGCGCTCAGCGCGAAGCCGACCCAGAGCACGGCGGCCCATTCGGGCAGGTCGGGTAGAAACTCATTACTTGCGTAGTAGGCGCCGAGCAGCAACAGAATGCCGACGGCCAGCGCCGGTCGAAGTAGTCGAGCGCGTTTCAAGTTGCGTGCTCCGCCATCCTTGCCTCGCATTCGCCGATTGCCGAGACTCGTCTCAGTAGGGCGGCTGTTCCGCCCACCACGGCCCGATCAGCTTGAAAGACTTCCAGAAAGCCGTCTTGGCCGCCTGCTCGTCGAGCGAGGCGTCGATGTCGGGGCAGTAGAGCACTTCGATCGTCGAGGTGAAGCGCTGTACGGCGCCGAGCGTGGGCTCGAGCTTATCGGCGAGCGGGAACTCGAGCTCGTTCACGAAGCGAAGCGCCTGCTCGCCCATGACAACGAGCAGCCGCGGCTGAACGATGTGCAGCTCGCGCAGCAGATAAGGAAGAGCTTCGGCCTCGTCCTCGCCGGCCAGTTTGAGGCAGTTCGTCCCGTAGATCGTCATCGGATCGACGTGCAGGCGCTGCAACGACTTCAGAATCGCCTGGCCGGAGCGGCCGAAGAAGGCGACGCCCTCCTGGATCTCGGCCGGCTTGGGGTCGAACTTGAGCAGCATGATGTCGGCCAGCGGATGCCCCGACCCGAGCACGACCGCGCGCGGGCCATCACCTGCGGCGGCGATCTCATGGCCGAGATCGTTGATCTCGGTGATCGCCTTCTTCAGGTACTTCTCGAACAGTTCGTCTTTGGGCACGACGGGCACGATAGGCGGGTCCTAAGTTCTCGCCTAGCGCGCCCTTTCCTTGACCTGCGCCGCCCACTTGAGCGACTGCAGGTATACGAGCGACCTCGGCCGGCGCACGATCTCGGCGCCGCGCAGGCTGATCAGGAACTCCTCGGGGCCCTCGAAGCTGCGCATGCGGATACAGCCTGTGCCGACTCCCTGCAGCACGTGCGCGTCCGAGCCGGCGCCCATGGTCAGGTTGTATTTGCGCGCAAAGCGAAGCGCCTCGTCGTTGAAGGTCTCGAAAACGAGCCGGGCGTTATAGGCCTCGAAGGCGTCGATCTCGGCCAGGTGCCGGCGCAGCGTCGCCGAGTCGGGAACGGAGTGCAGGCGATCGAAGGGATGAGGCACGTACACGAGCCCGCCCTGCTCGTGGATCGCCTCGATCGTCTCGGCGAAGGAGAGCCCGCGCGGAATCGCCTTTTCCAGGAAGAGGCCGATCACCTCTCCCTGCCCGCCGGTCTTGATCTCCTCGCCGGGGATCACGACCAGCTTGCGCGAGGAGGCTCGCTTCGCCGCTTCCTGGGCGCCCGCGAAGACGTTGTGGTCGGTGACGGCGATCGCGCCCAACCCGATCTCCTCGGCGTGATCGAGCAGGTCGCCGACCTCAACCGAGCAGTCCGGCGACCAGCTCGTGTGCATGTGCAGGTCGCAGAGGATCCACTCCCGCCCGGCGAGCGGGTCGGCGCTTCCCTTGCGCGAAGGGCGCCGGCGCTTGCACAGCTCCTTGTAGATCCCACCTAGCGTCGCGGCGACGGCCGTAAAGGACTGTCTCTCGGCGTGCCTGCGCGCTCGTGCTTGCAGCTCCTCCCGGATGGTTGCGTCCTCGGCAAGGCGGGCCACGGCCGCAGCAGCCAACTGAGGCTGCTCGGCGAGCGCGGGAGGATCGGCGGTAGCCGCGCCGCAGGCCTCGGCCTCGAGACGCAGGCGCCCCAACCCGCCCGGCGCCGGCACGAAAACGGCCGCCTCTGCGAGCAGACGCGCTCGCGCCTCGGGATCGCGAACCGTGCGCACCCGAACTCGATCGCGCAGGTCGCGCGGCACGCTGGGTCTGCCGGCGAGCGGTTTCGTACGCAGTAGAAGAAGTTCCCATCCGTCGAGCTCGCGCAGGACGCGAATAAGGCTGCGGGCGACGGCGCGCTCGGTCGAGCGCCACTCGGCGGCGATCAGCCGGCGCTTCTTGCCGGGCCGGAAGAGGTCGGTATCGACGCCCTCCGGCAGGAGCCGGTAGTCGCCGGGGAAGCGCTCCTTCGCAGCCGCGACGATCTCCTCATCGGTAGCGAGCAGGGCGTCGGTTCTACCGAGCAGGCGCTCGCGGCGGCTCCGCGCCGGTGGGTAGGAGATGCGCTCGGTCGAGAGGAAGCTGGCGACCGTCAACGATCTCGTGTCGCGCAGGGCCAGGTAGGAAAGGCTCGGAAGGCCTGGCTCGAAGCCGTGCACGACGTCGAAGCGTCCTCTGGCAAGAGCGAGCGTCAGGTTGGCGCGAACACCGACGGCTATGCCGAGCGTGCTTCGTCGCGTGACCTGAATCGCCGGCCCGACGGCGATGAAATCGGCGTCTAGCCCGCGCTCGAGTGCGCGCCGGCCGGCCTTGAGCTCGAGCGCGCGATTGGACGGCGCCAG
>Ga0209638_1001258_pt1 | contig 16330 bp, 13 predicted proteins | sample BarGraNGADG00211_FD_184490 | JGI IMG/M metagenome (GOLD analysis project Ga0209638, IMG submission 184490) | Arctic peat soil microbial communities from Barrow, Alaska - Barrow Graham LP Ref core NGADG0002-211 (SPAdes) (version 2) | ecosystem: Environmental > Terrestrial > Soil > Wetlands > Peat...
CGGCTCCGTACGGAGCCACGACCGTCAGGGAGTAGTGGTTTCCCGCAAGAGTGCACCATCACACGGTCGGAAACCTAGCGGCCCGGGGGAGTGGCGCCGGCCGGGGGTGCGGCGCCGGCCGCCGGGGCCATTAACGGTAGCTCCGCCCCGCGGTGACAGGTGTAGCACGCCACCTTCGCACCGTTGGGGAAGTGCGTGTTGATTTGCTGCGTCATGGCGATCATCTCCCGGGCGACCAACTTGTGAGGGTTCGCGTCGCTGGCCCGATCGCCTTGCACGTGGCAATAATCGCAGCGGATGCCCAGTCCGGTAGTGAAACTTTGCATGGCCGGCATGACTTCCGCGGGCTTCAGGATTTTCAGGTTCTTGGGCTCCTGCTGAGCAACAAGCGGCATCAGGAACAGCATTGAAACGAGTAAGCGCATTGACATATCATACACAAACCCAAGCGGGTGGTACCAAGCTGAAATCCGATTAGCCGCCTGCCGCCGTGCCTGGCAACTGCCGTGACCGGCGTTTACCGGAACCTATCCAGCGGTGGGCGGCTCGCAGGCTCAAACTTCCCAGATCCGGACTCAACTGGACCACCACGCCCGAATCCGGGGAGTTTCCGAGTACGCCGTGACACGACCGGAACCATCGATAACCGCCGGGCGACTACTCGCGGCCTATCTGGCGTAGCCCGTCAGGTGGTCCACGTTGGCAGGCGAATCGCCTGCCCCACCTTGTAGGATCGATATCTTGCGAAGTAATGTGGGGTAGGCGCTTTCGCCTGCCAACGCAGTTCGCCGCTGTCCCCCGCCCGCACGGCTGCTACACTGAAACCGGTGGGTCGCCTTTACAGCCGCGCGGAACTCGTCGAACAGCGGCGGCGCTGGAAGCTCGACGGTAAAACCGTGGTCTTCACGAACGGCTGCTACGACCTGCTTCACCCGGGCCATATCCGGCTGCTCGAGCGGTGCCGCTCCATGGGCGACGTTCTGATTCTCGCCGTGAACTCGGATGCCAGCGTGCGGCGCATGAAGGGGCCTTCCCGGCCACTTCTGGATCAGGATGAGCGCGTCGAAGTCGCCACGGCGCTGGAGGCCGTCGATGCGGTTACCTTGTTTGACGAGGATACGCCGCGCGAATTGATCGCGGAGATCCTGCCGGACGTGCTCGTCAAGGGCGCGGACTGGTCTCACTTTATCGCGGGCCGGGAGGAAGTCGAAGCCGCTGGCGGAAAGGTAGTCGCCGCGGCCCTCGAACCGGGGTATTCTACTACTAATATCGTCGATAGGATTCTCAACCACCAGCCTTGATCCATCCGGCCGTTCGAGATCTGTTTCTGGACCTGGGTAAGGACCCCGGTTTCCAGGAAGCGCTGCGACGCCTTGGCACTGGCGGAAACGCCACCGTTTCCGGGCTGACCACCACCGCCAAAGCGGTGTATTCCGTCATCCTGTGGCAGTCTTTGAGCCGTCCTCTGATTGTTGTAGTAGACGGTAACAAGGAGGCCGAGGCGCTCTCGGAGGCGCTGGAGACGTTCTTTGCGCTGCTGGCTTCCGACGACCGCTTCGGCCCGCAACTCCTTCCGGCTCTGGACGTACTGCCGCTGCAGAACCTCTCGCCTCACGCCGAGATATGCGAACAGCGGGCCATCGGACTGTGGCGTCTAACAACCCAGCGGGCGCCGATTACGGTGCTGCCCGTGGCGTCGGCGCTGTTGCGGATTCAGCCGGCCGAGTTCTATCGCCAACTGGCCCTCAAACTGAGGGTTGGCGATGAAGTGCCTCTCGAGGACCTCGTCGCGCACCTCGAAAGCGTCGGCTACACGCGCCGCGAACCGGTGGAGATGGTGGGGGAATACTCCGTGCGCGGCGGAATCCTGGACGTGTTCTCACCCGAGGCCCTGAAACCGGTGCGCATGGACTTGTTTGGCGACCAGGTCGATTCGATCCGCCGCTTCGACGTCGAATCGCAGCGGTCGGTCCTCAAAGTCGAGGACTGCACGCTCCTTCCGCTCACCGAGTACCAGAAGTCTCACTCGTTATTGGCCGAACTGGGCGAACTCGTGCGCGAGGCGGGCATTCCGGGGCGCGATTTGCCGGCGTCAGGCGATCCCTTTCCGGGCTGGGAGCTGGTGGCGGCCATGGCGCAGCCGCGCCTCGGATCGGTGTTCTCTCTGCCGGAGCGCCCGGTGGTGGTTTGGGACGAGCCGGAGCAGGTTCGCGCAGCCGCGGACCGCTTGTGGACGCGCCTGGAACAAATCGAGCGTTCCCCGGCGTACGATCCCGATAGAGTATTCTTCCAGTGGGAGGAATTGCAGCGCCAGGCCGCCGCCGGCTCCCAGATCTCATTGAAAGAATTAGAGATCGGCTGGCAAGACGAATCCAGTTTCCACATCCCCACCCGCCCTGCCATGGCCTTCCACGGGAACATGCAGGTGGCCATCTCCGAAGCGCGCAACCTGGTGGAAGCCGGCAACCGGGTGGCCTTCTTCGCCTCTTCTACAGGTGAAGTAGAACGCGTGGCGGACATCCTCAACGAATACGGACTCTCCTATCAGCTCGGACTGGAAAAGCTCGATTCCACTCCCGCCTACCTGGCGGAGCGCGCGTATCTCGCCGGTGCGGTGGCCAGCATATTCCTGGTCAAGGGTTCGATTCGGCACGGCTCCGCCTTCCTGAATTCTAGTCTTGTCGTATTTGGTTCGGAGGATCTTTTCGAAGCCTCCGAGCTGGTGGCCCGGGCGCCGGCCTCGAAATCCGCGCGGGCCACCTTTTCCGCGGACCTGATCGATCTGAAGCCCGGGGATTACGCGGTCCACGCCGAACACGGCGTGGCGCAGTTTCTCGGGTTGCGGGAGATCGCTCAAGGCGAGTCCAAGGGCGACTACATGCTGCTGGAATACTCCGGCGGCGCCAAGCTCTACGTCCCGCTGACCCGCATGGACCTGGTGCAGCGTTTTCGCGGCGCCGGGGAAGCCGCGCCGGCGCTGGACCGCATGGGCGGCGTCACCTGGAAGCGCACCAAGACGCGGATCAAAGCCAAGATGCGCGACATGGCGGACGAGTTGCTCAAACTCTACGCCGGGCGCAAGATGGCCGAAGGTTTCCGCTTTTCGCTGGACAGCAACTGGCAGCGCGAATTCGAGGACGCCTTCGAGTTCACCGAAACCCGCGACCAGCTCACCGCGATCCAGGATATCAAGCGCGACATGGAAAGCCCGCAACCCATGGACCGCCTGATTTGCGGCGACGTGGGCTTCGGCAAGACCGAGGTCGTCATGCGCGCCGCCTTCAAGGCCCTGGGCGATGGCAAGCAGGTGGCGGTATTAGCACCTACTACAGTTTTAGTATTTCAGCACTTCGAGACCTTCCGGCGCCGCTTCCAGCCATTTCCCGTCCGCGTGGAGATGTTCAGCCGTTTCCGGACGCCCAAGGAAATCAAGGCGGCGCTGGTCGATCTCGCCGAAGGCAAGGTCGATCTGGCCATCGGCACGCACCGCCTGCTCTCGCAAGATGTGCAGTTCCGGGACTTGGGTCTGGTAATCGTCGACGAAGAGCAGCGCTTCGGCGTAAAGCACAAGGAACGCCTGAAGCAACTCAAGAAGACCGTAGACGTCATCAGCATGAGCGCTACGCCCATTCCCCGAACACTACACATGTCATTATTGGGTTTGCGCGACATGTCGGTGATTGAGACTCCGCCCAAAGATCGCCTGTCGATCAACACCGTGGTCGCCCCCTTCAAGCCCGAATTGATCCGCTCCGCGCTCGAGCTGGAGCTGGCGCGTGGCGGGCAGGTCTACTTTCTCCACAATCGCGTCGATTCCATTTGGGCAAGAGCGGCTATGATCCAGGAACTCGCGCCGAACGCGCGCATCGGCGTCGGTCACGGGCAAATGGGGGAAGCGGAACTGGAAAAAACCATGCTGCAATTCATGCGGCACGAATTCGACATCCTGGTATGTACTACGATTATAGAAAATGGCCTCGACATTCCGCTGGCCAACACCCTTGTGGTGGAAAACGCCGAGCGCTACGGTCTTTCGGAGCTGTACCAGTTGCGTGGCCGTGTGGGCCGCTCCAATCGCCGGGCCTATGCCTACTTGCTCGTACCCACCGATACGGAGTTGACCGAACTGGCGCGGAAGCGGTTGGCTGCCCTGAAGGAGTTCAGCGACTTGGGCGCCGGGTTCAAGATCGCGGCGCTGGATCTGGAGTTACGCGGCGCCGGGAACCTGCTCGGGGGCGAGCAACACGGACAGATCAATTGCGTGGGCTTCGATACCTACGTCCGGTTGCTCGAAGAGACGGTTCGCGAGCTGAAGGGCGAGGAGGCCATCCCGGAGATCCATTCCGCGCTCAACCTGGGGCTGGATATCCGTATTCCACCCGATTACATCGCCGACGAAAACCAGCGGTTGCGAGCCTACCGCCAGATTGCCAATGCCGCCGACGCGGCCGCGCGCGAGCGCGCTGGGAAGGAATTGGAGGACCGCTACGGCCCCGTTCCCGAAGCGGTACGTAATTTGCTGGAGTACTCGGCGCTGAAGACCCTGGCGGAGCAGATCGGAATCGAGGTTGTGGACCGGCGGCACAGCCTGCTCAGCGTGAAATTCCACGCGGAAACGCGCGTCGATCCGGCGCGTCTGATGGGACTCGTGGGCAAGACCAGAGGCGCGCGGTTCACCCCGGCGGGCGTGCTGCTGCTGCCGCTCGAAGGGCAACCCGGCGCGGGTGTGGTCCTGCGATACATTTCGGAGAAGTTGGAGCAGTTGAGAACGTAGGGGCGGTTTGGGTCGGGCATGCCCGACCCCTACAAGAGTGGCGGTGCGGCCCAGCCGTGGCTTCGCGGCACACGGCGGCCGGGGGCCGGTCTTGTTAAACTATAAGGACAGCCTATGTTTTGCAGGTTTGTAGTACTCATCGCGGCAACGCTGGCGTTCGCCGCCGCGGCGGACATTAAGGTGGTGGAAGAGATCGCCGCCAAAGTGAACGGCGAGATCGTCACCAAAGGCGATCTAGAGCAACTCCGGAGGGAAACGGAAAACGAGCTTCACCAGCAGGGCGCGACCCCCGCTCAATTGGCTCAAACCCTCAACCGGGTGATGACTGACGCCCTGCGCGACAAGATCGACGAACTTCTGCTCGTCCAGCGGGGCAAAGACCTCAACATCAGCGTAGATTCCGAGGTGACTCGCACCATCGCCAAGTTGCAGGTGCAGTCCAAGCTCAGCGACACCGACAAGTTTGCGGAGTGGGTCCGCGGGCAGTTCGGCGTCTCGCTGGAGGAATACAAACAGCGCGAGAAGGACCAGATGATGGCTCAGCGCGTGGTCTCGGAGGAAGTCGGATCGCGCATCTTCATCCCCGAGGACGATCTGAAGAAGTATTACGAGGCGCACAAGGACCAATACGTTCGCCAGGATCAGGTTTTTCTCAGCCAGATTCTGCTCTCCACGGACGGCAAGACCGACGAGCAGGTAGCGGCCGCGGAAACAAAGGCGAAAGATCTGGTAAGACGGGCGCGCGCCGGCGAGAAGTTTACCGATCTGGCGGGCGCCAACTCCGACGACCCCGAGACCGCCAAGAACGGAGGCTATCTGGGTTCGCCTCTGAAGCGCGAGGACCTGCGCAAGGAAATCGCCGACGCCGTTTTCACGCAGAAGAAGGGCTACGTTACCGACCCCATCAAGAGCACCTCTCCCCCGGGATTCCTCATCCTCAAGGTGGAAGAGCGATTCGAAGCCGGGCAGGCTACCTTCGAAGAAGTGCGGGACGAGGTCCAGAACACGATGGCCCAGCCGAGGATGGGTCCCAAAGTGCGCGACCTTCTTACCAAACTGCGCAAGGAGGCGTTCCTGGAGATTCGAGAGGGCTATGTGGATACTGGAGCCGCTCCGGGCAAGGACACCACCTGGCACGACGTGGCGGAGATCAAGCCGCAGACCACCACCAAGGAAGAAGTCGCCGCGCGGCAAAGGAAGAAGTTTATGGGGTTGATTCCGTACGGCCGGGTCGGCCCCGTCAAGCCCGTCCCCGGCGCGGCGGAACCGGGCCAGACGGCCAAGCCTGCGCAGGTCTCGCAGCCCCCGGCGGCCCCGGTCCAGAAATGAAGTCTCCGTATGTGAACGAACTGGAGCCGAACCAGATCGTCACCACCAGCTTCCTGGTTCACTCCAAGGAGATTCGCCAGAAGAAGACGGGGGAACTGTACCTTTCCCTGCTGCTCGGCGACCGCACCGGCGAACTCGACGCCAAGATGTGGGACAACGTGACCGAGGTGATGGATGCCTTCGATCGCGACGACTTCGTCAAGGTCAAGGGTATGACCCAGGTCTTCCACAACCGGCCGCAGTTGACCATCCACAAAGTGCGGCGCATGGACGACAGCGAGATCGAGTTCGCCGACTATTTTCCTTCCTCGCGCCGCGATCCCGGGGAGATGTGGGACGAACTGCGCGCCACGGTGGCGGGGCTCTCCAACCCTCACCTCAAAGCGCTGCTCGATGCGATGCTGGACGACGAGGATATCGCGTGGCGGTACCGCCGCGCTCCGGCGGCCAAGCAAATCCACCACGCATTTCTCGGCGGGCTGATCGAGCACGTGCTGTCGCTCTGCGCCCTGGCGCGCATGACGGCGCAGCACTACCCGAACGTCGACGCCGACCTGCTGCTGGCGGGAATCGTGCTGCACGATATCGGCAAGATTTACGAGCTGAACTACGAGCGGGGCTTCTCTTACTCCAACGACGGGCAACTTATCGGCCACATCTCCATCGGCTTGCGCATGGTGGCGGAGAAGCTTCGCGGCCTTCCCGATTTTCCGCCGCAACTGCGGTCGCTGGTGGAGCACATGATCTTGAGCCACCACGGCCAGCTTGAGTTCGGCTCGCCCAAGCTGCCCATGTTCCCCGAGGCGCTGCTGCTGCACTACCTGGACGATCTCGACTCCAAGATGGAGTGCATGCGGTTCCTCTCCGAAAACGACCGTCAGGTGGAGGGGTGCTTCACCACCTATAGCAGCGCCCTGGAGCGCGCCGTATTAAAGAAGGACCGTTACCTGGCCGGGGAAGGCGGACAACCGCGTGCGGCCGGGCGGCCGGGGGCGGACGCCCCAGCCGCCGCGCCGGGCTCGGATCCCCAGGCCCCCGCGGTCCAGCCGGCCTCGGCGGCGCACCCGTTGTTCGCCCCGAAGTCCGATTCGCCCTTCGCCGACAAACTGAAGCAGGCGATCGCCAAACAGGAAAGCTGATGCCCAAAGCCGTTCGCGATGTCCCGCCGCCGCTTGAATTGCACTGTCTGAACGCTCTGTGGTCTTTGGGGGAAGGCAACGTCGGCGACGTGCGGCGCGTGGTGGGACAGTCGCGCCCGCTGGCGTATACCACCATCATGACGGTGCTCGAGCGACTGGTGCGCAAGGGCAAGATCGCGCGGCGCAAGGCCGGCCGGGCGTTCGTCTATTCGCCGACGACGACGCGCGACGAGTTGCGCCGCACCGCCATTCGGGAGCTGCTGGAGGGCTTCTTCGACGGTTCGGAGGAAGAGTTGGTGCGGTTCCTCCGGCAAGGCGAAGCTCCAGCCCCGGCCGCAGCCGCCGCGGCCGCCCAACCCGCCGCCGACGAACGCATCGATACGGTGCTGCTGTAGGGACGGGGCGCCGGCACTGCGGGCGTAGGCGTGTTCCATGCCCCGCGTTCCGGGACAGCGAAGCGAGACCACACAAGGCCCGTGCTTACAGGAGACCGCGCGGCGTCCCGAAACTTACCGTTTTTGAGAAACGGTGGACTATGTTTTTGCCTTTGTCAGCGACCCTCGACCAGGCATCCATAAATACGTATACTTGTATTGTGGAGAGCGCGCTGAAGCCGGTTCGGTGGGTTGGGTCGTCCAAGAGGGATCTTGAAGCCTTCCCCAGGCCGGTACAGCGCGAGGTGGGACAGGCTCTTTATGCAGCCCAGTGCGGCGAGGAATACCCCTCCGTCAAAGCCCTCAAAGGTTTCGCCACGCTTCCGAAAGAAATCGAACTCGTCAAACAACGGCTCGCTGCGGCAGAACGGAACTATAGAGAGAGGCACAACTGATGAAGAAGAGCAACACAATCCGGGTCAAAGAGGGTAGCGGCAACGTTTTTGCCGACCTCGGCTTTCCCAACCCCGAACGGGAGCAACTCAAGGCCCGCCTCACGCTCCAAATCTACCGGCTGATCAAGTATCGGGGACTCACACAGGCAAAGGCCGGCGCGATTCTGGGCATCCGGCAGCCGCATGTTTCCGGTCTGATGCGTGGGCAGTCCGGCAACTTCTCCGTCGAGCGGCTGATGGACTTTCTGACCGCCCTCGGCCAGGACGTTGAAATTACCGTGAGGCCGACCAGCAAGGAGCACGGCGGAGTTTCCCTCGTGCTCGGGTGATATCATGCCTGTTCGCTCCTTTGTTGGCGGGCAGTGTGCGCAGCACTTTCCGGCAATCCCGTTGCCTTTCTTTTCGGGAAGATTTAGCTCAATATCCGGCTTCGCGTCCGTGGCGGACCGCCAGAATCACAACCTGTTTCCCGTCGTAGTGATACAGGGCGACGTAGGCCCTCTGCCCGAATTCAATCACCCACTCGCGAAACTCCGGCGGCAGCTCTTCGACAGGACGGCCAATCTCCGGGCGCTTGCCGAGCGCTGTCACGCCTTGCCGGATCGTCTTGACGGCGCGCTGTGCGGCATCCCGGCTCTTGGGAGCCAGAAACCCATGGAGACGGGCCACATCCAGCAGGGCCGGTTGGGACCACCTTAGACGTGGCATTTAGGGATGACGGCGTGTGTGCCCGCTTCGAGCTTGGCCAGCCAGGCGTCGGCTTCTTTGGCCGTGACATGCAGGCCGGTCGTCCGATAGCCCGTCCATGCGGCAAGCGCGTCCTGCCGGAGCTGCTCGCGCTTCTCCTCGCGCTCGACATACTGCTCGACGGCTTCGCGCATAACCCAGTGCGGCGACCGGCGACGCGCCGAGGCGAGCCGACGTACACGTTCTTTCATCGCGCTATCGAGCTTCAGGCTGGTCGTAGAAAGGGTCGCCATCGCGAGTGCTCCAAGGTGTTACCTAGTAGCACTATAGCACAGCAACGTCTTGGGGCCTGGGCCTAATTACACCACGCCCGGCTCCAGGCTGTATGGCGGTATGGCCGAACTCGGCGACTCTCGATTCACCGCCGCGCGATAATGGTTGCGATGCAGAACATCCTCCCGGTTCTCTGTTTTGCGGCGGGCCTGGTCCTGGCATGGGTGCTGCTGCGCCGGCGCGCGCAGGACGCCGAGACGGCGTTCAAGGCCCTTTCCGCCGATGCCCTGGCGCGCAATAACCAGGCGTTCCTCGACCTGGCGCGCTCCGCTTTGGCGCAAACGCAGGAGGCCGCTCGCGGCGACCTGGAGAAGCGGCAGCAGGCCATCGGAGAGCTGGTGGCGCCGGTCCGCGCCTCGCTGGACGGCATGGCGGGTAAGATCCAGGAGCTGGAGAAGGCCCGCGTGGGAGCTTACGCCACGCTCAGCGAGCAGGTACGGAGCCTGATCGAAACGCAATCCCAACTTCGCTCGGAAACCGGGAAGTTGGTGACGGCGCTGCGTGCGCCCAGCGTGCGCGGGCATTGGGGAGAGATCCAGTTGCGGCGGGTGGTGGAGATGGCCGGCATGCTGGACCACTGCGATTTCTTTACCCAGACGTCAGTGACGTCCGAAGACGGCAGGCTTCGCCCCGATATGCTGGTGCGCTTGCCGGGAGGCAAGAGCGTCGTGGTGGACGCCAAGACGCCCTTGAGCGGCTACCTGGAGGCCCTGGAGGCGGCCGACGAGCAGACCCGCGGCGCCCGCATGGCGGATCACGCGCGCCAGGTGCGTGCCCACATGACCGCTCTGGGCCGTAAGTCCTACTGGGAGCAGTTCGACCACGCGCCCGAATTCGCCGTCCTCTTTCTGCCCGGCGAGTGCTTCTTCAGCGCGGCGCTGGAGAACGACCCCTCGCTGATCGAGTTTGGCGTGGAGCGGAACATTATCCTGGCTACTCCGACCACCCTGATCGCGCTGCTGCGCGCGGTGGCCTATGGCTGGCGCGAGGAGAAACTGGCCGAAAACGCCGCCGAGATCAGCGCCCTCGGCAAGGAACTCTTCAAACGCCTCTCCGACATGAGCGAGCACTGGAATAAGGTGGGCAGGGGCCTGGACCGGGCCGTGGAAGCGTACAACAGCGCGACGGGATCGTTTGAAAGCCGCGTGATGGTGACCGCGCGCAAATTCGCGGAGCTGAAGACCGCCCCTCTGGGCGTGGAAATCGCGCAGTTGGAACCGGTGGAGAAGCGCCCGCGCGAGTTGCCATAGGGCGGAGGGCTTGTCGACAAACAGCCGTGCCATCTCGCCTGGACCGCTCCCCGACGGTCGCTGCTCGGAATCGGGGGGCGGAGCCGCGATCCCAGACCACAAGGAACTGCACGCCTTCCACTTTTGCGTCGCGCACCCGCCGATCGTCTGCCCCACAGGGCGTCAGTGCGTCATCGAATACACGATGTAGTCCACGCCGATGCGGATGCCGAGGGCGGAGAATTTCTGCGGGTATTCGGGGTTGTCGGCATGCTCCCAGGAGTCGCCCAGATCCATGTTGTGACAGATGGCCACCATAAGCCGGCCGTTGTCGTCGTAAATGCCGCGCCAGCGGGGTATATCGCCGCCCCCCGATCTATAGAAGGGATTGGTCGGGCACTTTTCGCAAACGCTTCCGGTTTGCACGTACTGCTCGCCGGGAACCTGGTAGCGATCATCCAGGTCGAATACCGTATGGAAGATGGGGTCGGCGTTCCCGATGTCCACGATGGGCCGGTCCGGAAACACCTTCGACATGCTGAACACGAAGTCGTTCCATTCGTCCGTGCCGTGGAAGTCGTCGCACATGAAGAAACCGCCGCGCAGCAGGAATTCGCGGAACTTCTCGATCTGGGAATCCGTGAGCTCCCAATGGCCCACTTCGACCGCGTAGAGCCAGGGGTAGTTGAATACGTCGTCGTCCTGGTCCAGATTGATGGGTTGCTCGACCGACTTGGCGTCGATGCGTGTCAGCCGCCGCACGGCCGCCGAGAGGTGGCGGTCCGAGCGGGGATAATCGATGGTCCAGTTGGTGAGGCCTTGGCGCCAATCGAAATACGGGCGAAATTGCCAGTCGATCTGGATGTGGGACGAGGGGTACATGAGGCGCGCGAAGGTCCATTCCCCGGGATCGCGCCAGTCCAGCGGCATGGGGAATTTGTTATATTCCCACGCGGGATACTCGCGGAACGGGTCCTGGAAGGCGTCGAGCGACCATCCCAGAACGATAATCCCCGCGGCAACCCCCAGTATCCGGCCGGCACGCATCAGTTTCAGTATAGGCGAGTGGGGCGGGCCTCCTACTTTTTGTCGGGCGCCGAACCCGCTGTTAGAATAGAGAATTCCAATCCCAATGCTCGATCAATCCATACAGGAACTGGAGTCCGGTTCCCTGGCGCGCATCGCATCCGCGGGTTCGCTGGAGGAACTGGAGGCCGTGCGCGTCCAGGTTCTGGGCCGCAAAGGCGCTCTCGACCAGGATCGGGTCGATTACTCTACCCGGCTGCGAGAGGTTCCCGCATTTTCGATAGAATTGAATCAGCGCCGGAATCCGGCCCCATCCGATGGTTCGTCCCTTAGCAGCCCTGTTCGCCCTGCTCTTTTGCGCCTCCGCCTTACCGGCGGCCGACGGCCTCGAAGCGCAGATGAAGGCGGTCATCGATGCCTACGCCCTCATTGAGGGGAACGCGGCCGATCCCATCACTTCCGATCAGGCCCTGTACCAGGGCGCCATTCCCGGACTGTTGCGCAATCTCGATCCGCATTCGGTGTTCTTCGCCCCCGATCAGTTCGATCAGCTCAAGAAGATGGAGCGATCCACGCAGAAGGGTTTCGGCACCGTCGTTTCCCTCTTGCCCGGGCGCGTGATCGTGCTCCAGACGCTGGCCGGCACGCCGTCGGCCAAAGCCGGACTGGCGCCTGGAGACGAGATTATCGCCGTGAACGGCTACGAGGTCGCCCGGCTCAATCTCGAACAACTCACCGAACTGCTGGGCGAGTCGCGTCAGGGGCCGGCGCGTCTCGTGGTGATGCGGCCGGGCGCGGCGCGCATCATGCAGATGACCCTCACGCCCGAGGATGTGCCGTCTCCCAGCGTGGACCGCGCTTTCTTCGCCGGCGCCGGCATCGGTTACATTCGCGTCGCGAGCTTCGAAGAGAACACCGCGCAGTTGCTCAAGGAGGCCATCGAGAAGCTGGGCGGACGCAGGCTCGCCGGCCTGATCCTCGACCTTCGGAACAATCCCGGGGGACTGCTGACGGCGGCCGTGCAGACCAGTTCTCTGTTCCTCCAGCCCGGGTTGAAGATCGTTACGCTCCGCGGCCGCAACGTGCCCGAGAAGACCGAGGTGGTCCCCTCCATCGCCGAGCCCTACGATTTTAAGCTGGCAATATTGGTTAACGCCAAGTCGGCCAGCGCCTCGGAGATCGTCTCCGGGGCCATGCAGGATCACGACCGCGCCACCATCCTCGGCGAGGCCAGCTTTGGCAAGGGGCTGGTGCAGAGCGTTTTCCCGCTGAGCGAGAACACCGGCGTGGCGCTCACCACGGCGCTCTACTACACGCCCAGCGGCCGCTCGATCCAGAAGCCGCTCGACGTCGCAAAGTTCGAGCTGGCCGGCGCCACCGCCAACCCCAACGCCAAGTTGTCGTTCCAAACGGACAAAGGCCGGACGGTCGCCGGCGGCGGGGGCATTCAGCCGGATATCACCGTTCATCCCGCGCCCATGAACCGTTTTCGGGCGGTGCTCGACGCCAGCGGGTCCTTCACCAATTTCGCCACCGAGTATCTCCGCGACAACCAGATGACGCAGGACTTCGAGCTTACGCCGGGAATCCTGGACCGGTTCCGGGTTTTCCTGTCGGAGCGCCGCATTCAGCCCTCCGTCGCCGAATGGACCGCGGAGAGCGATTTCATTTCCACCCGCCTGCTGACCGAGATTTTCAACCAGGCCTTTGGAGTGGAAAAGGGCGACGAGGTGGAAGCCCGCCGCGACCCGGTGCTTCAGAAGGCCGTGGAGATCTTGTAAGAAAGCCGTCAGCCATCAGCCATCAGCTTTTTGCTTCGCCTTCGGCGAAGCCGCGGTCTTAATTAAGCTGAAAGCTGACGGCTGACGGCTGACAGCTTCTTCCTGGCATAATGAAACCGGAGGCATGAAATAGTGGCTACCCTCACCGCGCCGGCGTCCATATCGCTCGCAAACGAGAAAAACCCTTGGCTGGCCGCCGCCGCACGCTTCGACGAGGCCGCCATGCGGCTCAAGCTGGACGACGGGATGCAGAAGGTCTTGCGCTCGCCGGCCCGGGAGATCTGCGTGAACATCCCGGTGCTGCTCGACGACGGCCGCCTGGAGGTCTTCACGGGCTACCGCGTGCAGCATTCGGTGGCCCGCGGACCGGCCAAGGGCGGCATCCGCTTCGCTCCCGACGTCACCCTGGACGAAATTCGCGCCCTGGCCTCCTGGATGACCTGGAAGTGCGCGGTGGTGAACATCCCGTTCGGGGGCGCAAAAGGCGGCGTCATCTGCGATCCCAATGTGCTTTCGGACGCCGAATTGGAGAGACTCACCCGCCGCTACACCGCCGAGATCATCGACTTCATCGGGCCGGAGCGCGATGTGCCCGCGCCCGACGTCAACACCAACGAGAAGGTCATGGCGTGGATTATGGATACCTATTCCATGCATGCGCGCCACACCGTCACGGCCGTAGTTACCGGCAAGCCCATGGCCCTGGGAGGATCGCGCGGCCGCCCGGAAGCTACCGGCCGCGGTTGCATGATCGTGACCCTCAAGGCGCTGGAACGGTTCGGCCTCCAGCCGGAGAGTACCAGCATCGTGATTCAGGGCTTCGGAAACGTCGGTGGGATGGCCGCCAAGCTGATGGCCGCCAGGGGGTTCAAAATCGTCGCCATCGTGGAATACGACGGCGCGGTCTACAACCCCAAAGGGCTCGACATCGCCGCGCTGCAGAAGCATCGCAAGGAAACCGGCTCCGTCACCGGATTTTCCGAAGCCGAAGACATGGACCGCCAGCAGGCCATGTTCCTGCCGTGCGACGTTCTGCTGCCCGGCGCCACCGAGAACGTCATCACTTCGGAAAACGCCGGCCGGTTACGCTGCAAGATCCTGTGCGAAGGCGCCAATGGTCCCACCACGCCGCTAGCCGACGTCATTTTGGAGGACAAGAAGGTCTTCGTGATCCCCGACATCCTGGCCAACGCGGGCGGCGTGACGGTGTCCTATTTCGAGTGGGTACAGGACCGGCAGGGCTTCTTCTGGAACGAGCAACTGGTGAACCAACGCCTCGAAGAGATCATGGTGGAGAGCTTCGACGCCGTAGTCGCATACGCCGACAAGCACGGCGTCAACAATCGCATCGCAGCCTATATGCTGGCCCTGGACCGCGTCGCCGTAGCCATCAAGCTGAGAGGGATTTACGCGTGATGGCCGGCGGCGACGATGTCCTCTGACGCCTCTACGCCGCTGATGCGGCAGTACAACAGCATCAAGCAACAGGCGCCCAACGCCCTGCTGATGTTCCGCCTGGGCGATTTTTACGAGCTGTTCTTCGAGGACGCCATCACGGCCGCCCGCGAACTCGAAATCACGCTCACCTCGCGCAACAAGGAAAAAGGCGCGGCCATCCCGATGTGCGGGGTCCCGTACCACGCGGCGGAGGGCTACATCGCGCGCCTGATTCAGAAGGGCTATCGCGTCGCCATCTGCGACCAGATGGAAGATCCCAGGCTGACCAAGACGCTGGTGAAGCGCGAGCTCACCCGCATCGTGACGCCCGGTACCGCCATGGACGCCAACCTGGTTCGTTCGCGCGAGAACAACTACCTTGCCGCGGTGGCGCGCGTGGGGGCCCGTTCCGCGGTGGCGCACGTCGATCTCTCCACGGGCGAGTTTCGCGTGACGGACATGGACCCCGGAGAAGTCGCCGGAGCGCTGGAGCAACTCGGCGCGCGCGAGGCCTTGTTCCCGGGCGACCTCCCGCTGCCCGCCGCGGAGGAACGCTCCGGCCCACGCTTCGTGCGCACGGAACTGGAAGAGTGGGTTTTCACTCCGGACTACGGCGACCGCACGCTGCGCGACCACTTCAAGCTCCTCTCGCTCGATGGCTGCGGTCTGGCGAACCGTCCCGCCGCGGTGGGCGCCGCCGGCGCCATCCTGCACTACCTGCGCGAAACGCAGCGCACCGCGCTCGACCACCTGGACCGCCCCGCCTTTTACGATCGCGCCGATTCCATGCTTCTGGACGCCGTCACGGTCCGGAATCTGGAACTGGTGGAGCCGCTGTTCGCCGCCGATGCCGGCGATCGGGCGCAACCCACCGTGCTCGGCGCGCTCGACCAGACCCAGACCGGGATGGGCGGCCGCCTCCTCCGCCAGCGCCTGCTGCGCCCTTCCATGGACTTGGCGGAGATCGAACGCCGCCTGGACGCGGTGGGCGAACTGCTCAAGGGCGCCATCCTGCGGGCGGAGCTTCGCAAGCAGCTTGGGGGAATACTGGATATCGAGCGCCTGCTCGCCAAAGTGACGCTGGGGTCCGCCGCCCCGCGCGACTTGTTGGCGCTCGGCCGCTCGCTGGAGAAAGTCCCGGGCCTCAAGCGCCTAGTGGCGCCTGGCGAGGAAGCGTCCCAGAGTCTGCGATCCCTTCATGACCGCCTGGACGAGCTTCCCGATGTGACGAACCTCATCCTCGAAGCCATCGCCGACGAGCCGCCGCTCTCCCTCGCCGACGGAGGGACCATTCGCGCCGGCTACAACGCCGAGCTCGACGAGCTGCGCGACCTCAGCCGCAACGGCCGCCAATACATCGCGCGCATCGAAGAGCGCGAGCGCCAGCGCACCGGCATCCAGTCGCTCAAGGTCCGCTTCAACAACGTCTTCGGCTACTACATCGAGATCACCCGCGCGAACCAGCATCTGGCGCCGGCCGATTACGAACGCAAGCAGACGCTGGCGAACGCGGAGCGCTTCACCACGCCCGAGTTGAAGGATTACGAGCGCAAAGTGCTGGACGCCGAAGACAAAATCCTGACGCTCGAAAAGGATCTTTTCGCGGACGTTCGCAAACGCGCCGCCGCCCACGCCCAGCCCATCCGCGCCACCGCCGCGGCCGTCGCCGAATTGGACGTGGCCGCCTCGCTGGCTCAGGTGGCGGCCGAGAATCGGTACTGCCGGCCGTCGTTCCCTGAAAATGGCGAGATGCGCATCATGGCGGG
>Ga0209638_1001259_pt1 | contig 16320 bp, 10 predicted proteins | sample BarGraNGADG00211_FD_184490 | JGI IMG/M metagenome (GOLD analysis project Ga0209638, IMG submission 184490) | Arctic peat soil microbial communities from Barrow, Alaska - Barrow Graham LP Ref core NGADG0002-211 (SPAdes) (version 2) | ecosystem: Environmental > Terrestrial > Soil > Wetlands > Peat...
TCACCGCCAGCGATCGCTTTCTCAGCAACCCGGTCCAGGGCCGCCAGCGCAACGATCTGTTGATCTCCACCGGGTTCAGATTGACGTTCGCGAAGTAGGCAGAAAACGCTCCCTTACGGTCGCGGCTCCGATCAGAGCCGCGACCGTTAGGGAGCGGTTTACAGTTATGCCAGGTCGAACTTTTCCTGGTGCAACAGCGGATCGCTCTTCACGATGACGGGCTTGGAGAGAATCTCCTCGATCTCCTGCAAATAGGTGTTCGAATTGCTCTTGAGGAGCTTGGCCACCTCAGGCGAGACGCGCAGCATCACGTCCTTGGTATCCACCGCGCGCGCGATTTTCTGCGCTTCCACCAGGATTTCCGACACCACCGTCTGCGGGCTCTTGACATATCCCGCGCCTTCGCAATACGAGCACGGCGTGCAGAGCGTGCGCTCCAGGCTCTGCTTGACCCGCTTGCGCGTGATCGCCACCAGCCCGAAATCGTTGAACTGCAGAATCTTGTACGGCGCGCGGTCGGCCCGCATGCACTCTTCGAGCGCCTGCATCACCTTCTGGCGATTCTTGCGCTCGTCCATGTCGATGAAGTCCACCACGATGATGCCGCCCAGATCGCGCAGCCGGATCTGCCGCACAATCTCCTTGATGGCATCGGTGTTGGTCTTGACGATCGTGTCTTCCAGGCGGTTCGACTTGCCCACGTACTTGCCCGTGTTGATATCGATGGCCACCAGAGCTTCGGTCTGGTTGATCACGATGTACCCGCCCGATTTCAGCCACACTTTGGGGCGCAGCGCCTTCTCCAGTTCCGCCGTGATCCCGTACTCGTCGAAGATCGGCGTGGAGCGCGTGTACATCTTCACGCGGTTCACCAGCGCCGGCTGGAAGCGCTGCACGAAGCGCAGCACGCTCTCGTAGGCCTCCTCGTTATCCACCCAGACGCTCTTATAAGCGGCGGTCAATTGGTCGCGCAGGATGCGCTCCACCACGTTGAGGTCGTGATGGATCAGCACCGGCGCCGGCCGCCGCTCGGCCTTCTGCCGCATGTCGAGCCACAGGTTGTAGAGGAACATCATGTCGGCCCGCAACTCGTCTTCGGTCCGGCCCTCGCCCGCGGTGCGCACGATGTAGCCGCCCGAAATGCCGGTGCGGTTGGCCTGCAAAATCCGTTTCAGGCGGAGACGCTCTTCGTCGCTCGGAATCTTGCGCGAAACGCCGATGTGGTCCACCGTGGGCATGTACACCAGGAAGCGGCCTGGCAAGGCGATGTGCGAGGTGATGCGCGCACCCTTCTGCCCCAGCGGCTCCTTGGCGATCTGCACGATGATTTCCTGCCCTTCCTTCAGCAGGTCGCTGATCGAAGGCAGCGGGATCTTGTCCCCGCGAGTATCGGGCCGCGCTTCGGGCCGCGCTTCGGGCCGCGCTTCGGGCCGCACTTCTGGCCGCGCTTCCGGCCGGGCCTCGAAACGCCCATCCGGCCTGCCTTCAGGCCTGCCTTCGGGCCGGGCTTCGGGCCGGCCGTCGGGCCGGCTCTCCGGCCGCTGTATGGTGCGCGGCTCGGCGCCCTGCTCCAGCGGACGCGGTTCGCCCTGCGGACCACGCTGGCCTTCCGGCAACGGACCGCGATCGCCCCGTCCTTTACGGCGGGTGCGGCGCGAAATCCGGTGCGGATAACGTCCGCCCTGTTCGCGTAGGGCGGCGGTCAGGCTGGTGGGTATACGTGCCGGTTCCGGCCCTTCGTCTTCCACGACCGGCTCCGCTGCCTCCTGTTCGGTCGATTCGCCTTCCGCCGGGGACTCGGCGCCCTCGGCATCCGCCTCGGCTTCGTCTTCGCCCAGGGCCGCCTGGTCCGCGACCGCTTCGGCGTCCGCTGCTTCGACTGCTTCGGACTCGCCCGATTCGGGGCTTTCCGTTTCGAAGGCGACGAATCCGGTTTCCAGTGCGACCACCTGGATCGGCGCCGCTTCCACGGGCTCGGCCAACACCGGTTCCGGCGTGACCGAGTCTGGCGTGACCGGCTTTGGCGTAACAACCGGCGCCGCGGCTGGTTCGGGCTTGGCCGGTTCCGCTTGCACAACCGCCTCGGGCGCGGCGACGACTGCCGCTTCCGCAATCGCTTCGGATACCGGTGCCGCTTCCGGCTCGGCGGCTGTTACCGGCGCGCCCTCGGATTCAAAATCTTGCACCGCGCGGGCGGACTCTCGGGTCACCGGCTCGGACTCCGTCCCTTCAAACGGTTCCGCGTCGCCGGGCCGCGTGTACTTGGCCAGCGATTCGCCGGGCAGCACGAAGAAATCGTCCTGCGACGGGTCGAAGACGACGCGGGGTTGCGCCGCCGGTTCCTCCACGGGAGCCGCCTCCGGGATGCCCGCCGCGGGCGATGCCTGATAACGCGATTCGGCGTCGGGCCGCGGCGAGTAGTATTTGGCATCCGGCAAGCCGCGTCCACCGGCGCTACCGCCGCCACTGCGTTGCCCGCGCCCACGACGCGAGCGCCGGCCGCGCCGGTCCGCGCCTCCGCCCTGATCGCCGCCACGGTCGCCGCCACGGTCGCCACCACGGTCCCCACCGCGGTCGGGGCGCCGATTTCCCTGGAATCCCGGGGGGGCCTGCATGGCGCTCGCCGGCGGAGAGAGAGGGGCGGGAGGGGCCACATCCACGGGCACCGCCACGGCATCTGCCGCCGGAGCGAACACCGCGTCCGGAACTGCCTCGATGGGGGCCGCCTGCACGAGCGCGGCGGGCGTCCGGTCGAGCTTCAGGACCTTCTCCTCCACCGACGTGACGATCTTGTCGTACTCGTCGTTGTCCTCGAAGAAGTCCGATACGTAGAGGAATGCGTCGCGGCCGAGTCCGATATCGACGAACGCGGACTGCATGCCCGGCAGCACGCGCGTCACTCTACCTTTATGGATGGAACCCGCTAAGGAGTACTCGTTTTCGCGTTGATAAAACACCTCAACGACTTGATCGTCCTCCAGCACCGCCACGCGGGTCTCGTGGCGATTGGCTGAAATCACTAACTCTTTCGACATCGACTGCCTCCCCGGGGCATGGAGAGGTCCCGCGAGGAAGTGGCCGCGCCAGTTGGTGGCTGTCGAGGTCCGCCGGTTCTTTGGCGAACCCGGTACACAGAACCGAACTCACGCTGGCCGGAAGTGGAGAAGCGTTTTCCTCAGACACCATCCGGCGGGGAACCACTCCTCTTGCCCGGGCGAGCGTTTCCGCGCGGCTTTTCCGCGCTTACGTGCCCATGTCCCGGGGGGTCTCTACAGGCTCCCGAATAATCTTTTCTCGAACGCTCCCTTGCGGGGGCGCCCGGCTAATTCACAAACCTTCTAAGGCGGACGTTGTTCACCAGCCCCAATGCCAAAAAAAACGTCCAGATACTCGAACCACCAAAACTCATAAAGGGCAGCGGGATACCGGTTACCGGCATGAGTCCCGCCACCATCCCCACATTGACGAGAATGTGGAACAGCAGCAGGGCTGCCACCCCCATACATAAGTACATCCCTACCCGATCCGGCGCCGTATGCGCATTCTGGACGATGCGCATCACCAGCACAAAAAACAACGACAACAAAATCGATACCCCCACGAACCCATGCTCCTCGGCAAACGCCGAAAAGATGAAGTCCTTGTGGGCCGTCGGCAAGAACCGCAACTGGGTTTGAGTTCCCTTGGTAACGCCCTTGCCGAACATCCCTCCCGAGCCTACCGCAATCTGGGATTGGATCAACTGATATCCCTTGCCCTGCGGATCGCTCTCGGGGTCCATGAAACTGACGATCCGCCCCTTCTGGTACTCATTCAAAAACTGCCAGCCGATGGGCAGCACCACCACCGTCACAACCGCGATGGCGGCCACATACTTCCAGCGCAATCCGGCCAAAAACGCACACACGATCAGGATTGCCAGGTACGTCAGCGAGGTCCCTAAATCCGGCTGTTTCATCACCAGCGCGGTGGGAACCAACACCAGGCCCGCCAACTTCAACATCTCCCGAATTTCCAATTCATCGGTCCGCAATTCGGTGAGATAGCGAGCTACCAACAATATTATCACCAGCTTGACAAATTCCGATACCTGCAAATGAACGCCGAATCCCACCGGAATCCAGCGCTTCGACCCGTAGGCTTTCTCTCCGATGAAGTAGGTGATCACCAGCGCGGCCACGCTCCCGATATACAGCGCCGGTACGTAATGCAGCATGCTGTGGTAATCGATGGCCATCATCAGCCACATCAGAAACAGCCCGCCGGCCACGTAAACGATCTGTTTCCACCAGGCCGAGGTGTAATCCGTGTCCCGGGTGGCGCTGTAGATCTGCAGCACGCCGACCCCGCAGATCAGCAGCACAATCAGCAGAACCGTCCAATCGATGTCGCGGGGAGAGAGGTATTTCGCCATGGCTAGTGGGACAGACCATCGTTTTTCGTGGTCTGTCGGCTCCGGGCTGTTGACAGACGACACACAACGATCGTCTGTCCCACCATGTTCGTCATTGGGGAGGGGCCACCCCGGCCGTGCCCGCCAGTCCCAGGCCCAAAGCCGCCACCGTCCGGGTCTGGTTCTGCTGCAACTGGGTCACGCGATCCTTTTTGTCGAAGTGCGCCTTGAGCACGTCGCGGACAATGGCCGCGGCGAACTGCCCGTGGCCACCGTGTTCGAACAACGTCACCACTACGATTTCCGGGTTGTCGCGGGGCGCAAAACCGACGAACCAGGCGTTGTCCCTCATGTCCTCGCCGCCGCCGGCTGGCTTGACGTAGTCGTTGGACGCCAACTGTGACGTCCCCGTCTTGCCGCACACCTCGATGTGCGGCAGGGCCGCACGCACGCCGGTGCCGCCGCCCTCGTTGACTACCCCGTACATGCCATCCACCACGGTTTTGACATGCTCCGGATTGAGTGCCCACTCAGCCATTTTCACCTGATCCAGAGGTTTCTTCACCATGTGCGGCTGGTACCACTTGCCGCCCACCGCGATTCCGCCGATGGCGCGCGCCAATTGCAGCGGCGTCACGGTCAGCGCGCCCTGCCCGATCGCCACCGATGGGGTTTCGCCGGCGTACCACTTGGTGCGGTAGTAGCGTAGTTTCCATTTTTCCGAAGGCATCAGCCCGGACCTTTCGTGCGGCAGGTCGATTCCGGTGGTCTGGCCAAAGCCGACCAGATCGCCATAGAACGAGAGGTTGTCGATTCCCAACTTGCTGCCCAAGGTGTAGAAGAAGACGTCGCAGGAGTGCACGATGCCGTTGTGCATGGAAAGCGTGCCGTGCCCCTTCGGAGAAACCCAGCAGTGCTGGTAGCGGCCATAGAGCGCCACGCCGCCGGAACAATGCGTGGTCCATTTGTCATCCACGGTTCCGGTGGACAGGCCGGCCAGCGCGACGATGGGCTTGAAGGTGGATCCTGGCGCCAGCTCGGCCTGAATCGCCCGGTTTAGCATGGGGTGTTCGGGATTGTCCAGAATCTCCTTCCAGTCCTTGGACTTGATGCGCACCGCGAACTTGTTGGGGTCGAAGGTTGGACGGCTGACCATGGCCAGCACCTCCCCCGACCGCGGATCCAGCGCCACCACCGAGCCATTCTTGCCCTGCATGGCCAGTTCCGCCACCGTCTGCACATCCAGATCGATGGTCAGTTGCAGGTCCTTGCCTTCCACCGCCTTCTTGATGGCGAGGGTCTGGCGCACCGTACCGCGGTTGTCCACCACCACCTGGCGCTGTCCATCGACGCCCATCAGCGTATCGTTGTACTGCTTCTCGATGCCGAACTTGCCGACCACGTCGCCCTGGTTGTATTTGGCGAAGTCCGGCAAGTCCAACTCGTCCTCGCTGATTTCGCCGGTGTACCCGATGACGTGGGCCATCATGCCGTTCTTCGGGTAGAGGCGGCGCGGGGTCTGGATCAACACCAGTTCCGGGAAGAAATCCAGGTGCGCAGCCACGAAGGCGAGATCGGCCGGCGAAAGTTCGTCCTTGATGGTGACGGTGACGTATTTCGGCTGACTGCGAACCCGCCGTACGCGTGCGGCCAGGTCGTTGTAATCCAGGTCCAGGCCCTGGGCGATGGGCCGCAGGTGCTCCTCCTTGGCGGATTCGCGGGCCAGCAGCAGGCTGAACGAGGAGTGGTTATCCACAATCACCCGCCCGTCGCGATCCAGAATGCGCCCGCGCGGACCCGGAATGGGCACCGATTTGATGCTGTTCTGCTGCGCCCGCTCGCCGTAGAATTCGGGATTCTGTACCTGCAGCCGCCAGAACCCGGACATCAGGAACAGGAAGATGATCACCGTGGCGTACTGGAAGACGGCAATCTTCCCCGCCGCAAACCGCGTATCGTCGCGCAGCGGTGGCTTATCGGAAAGCCGTGGCTCGAGATTTGGGTCGGCGGAAGGAAGGGTCACAACGTAACTGGCCTGCGCTCAACTCTTATTCTAGCGGATTCGCTGTAATTGGGCGGGGAAACCCGGGGACAGACCTGCCGCCTGGCACATCTTGACACAATGTGCCAAATGCGGTACTTCTCAGATATGGCCACTCACCGAACCACCGTGAATATTTCAATTACCCCGGAACTGGATGCATTCCTGCAGGACCGGGTAAAGTCCGGTCGTTACCAAACCACGAGTGAAGTCGTGCGAGAGGCGCTACGACTCCTTGAACGCCACGAGCAAGAACGCGATCAAGCCTTTCATCAGCTCAAGGCAAAACTGGCAAGAGGCGCTGGCCAAGCAGAGCGCGGCGAGTTGATCGATGGAGATGAGGTCTTCGGTGAACTTCGGGAGATGATCGAAGAACGCCGGCGCGCCAAGGCTGCCAACAAGTGAAGCGGCGTTTCGTTCTAACCCCGGAAGCCAGGAGCGACCTCAAGGAGATACTGCTCGATATCGCCGAGGACAGCCCCGATGCCGCCGAGCGTCTGCGGTCTGAATTCTACGAAGGACTTCAGTCGTTGAGCCGATCTCCCGGTATCGGTCATTACCATGACGAGCTCCTCAGCCGGAAGTATCGCTTCTGGAACTTCTACTCGTATGTAGTGGCCTACGTCTGGGAGGCGAAGCCGATTCAAGTAGTCAGCGTCGTTCATGGCGCAAGAGATCTTGCCGTTTTCTTTACGCTTCGAGTGAGCCATTGACGAAGGCTCCACCCTTGCTTCCTCCGGTGAACCGTGATACTTCTGTCTCCGATACCCGGTTGCGATGCGCCCCAGAGGCGCGCCACCGTTTAGAGGAGACCACATCATGCAAAGACGCGATTTGCTGAAATCCGCGGCCGTTGGAGCCGGACTGACCATTCTGCGAAGCGGCACGCTTCGCGGGCAGAACGCCCCCAGCAACAAACTGAATGTCGCCCTGATGGGCGTTTGGGGCCGGGGAACCGCGCACTATAACGTCCTGCGCAACGAGAACGTGGTCGCCCTGTGCGACGTCAACGACACCCGCACCAAGGAGGCCTTAGCGATCTTCCCCAAGGCCAAAACCTATTGGGACTGGCGCAAGGTGCTGGACCAGAAGGACGTCGAAGCCGTGATGATCTGCACCGCCGATCATCACCACGCCTTCATCGCCAATTGGGCGCTGAATCGCAATATGCACGTGTACTGCGAAAAGCCCATGGGCATCAGCGTGGACGAAGTCCGCACGGTGCGCGCCAACTACCTCGGCAAGCGCGCCAAGCTGGCCACGCAGCACGGCACCCAGCGGCACGCCTACCCCAACTTCGAACGCGTCCGCGAACTGATTCTGGATGGCGCCATCGGCGACCTGAAAACGATTCACGGGTGGGACGCGCGGCAACTTCCCCGCCCCGGCTACCCGGCCGGCGAAGGTATGCCGCCCGCGATCCTGCATTACGAGCAGTGGATCGGCCCCTCGCCCTACCATCCCTACAGCCCGCAGTATTTCGGCGGCTCTAGCGGCCTGAACTGCCTCTTCTGGAACATGTACCGCGATTTCGGCGTCGGGCAGATGGGAGATATGGGCGCGCACACCATGGATCTGCTGTGGAACTCGATCGACGCCGGCGCGCCGACAGGCATCGAAGTGGACCAGGACGTGAGCGATAAGTACGACCCCAACATCTGTCCGGTGAAGCTGAAAGTTAGTTTCGATCATCCGGCGAACAGTTGGCGCGGACCGGTGACGGTGGTCTGGTATCAGGGTGGGCTGAAGCCGACCCCGCCCAGGAGTTACATCGATGTCACGCGGGTGGGCAATGGCGCCATCTTCGAGGGTACCAAAGGCAGTATCTTCGCCGATTTCACCAGCCGCCTGATCATTCCGAATAACGATGACGGGGACCTGACTTACTATAAGCGGCGCTCCAAGGAGGAGACGCTTCCGCTGATCGGCGGCACCGGACAAGTGACGCAAGCGCCGCCGCGGCCGGCGGGTACGGCCGCGGGTGGCGGGCGCGGCGGTCAGGGTGGGCGCGGTGGTCAGGGCGGGCGCGGTGGCGGCCAGGGCGGCCGCGGTGCGCTGCCTGCCGGTTTCACCGCCAACCCGAGCGCGGAAGTAACCGCCACCGGCTTCCCGGTGGTGCAAATGATGGAAGGCGGCATTCCGCCTGACCTGGGCCTGCCGAATACCAACGTGCAGAACATATTGGCAGCCGAACAGGCCGGCACAGTCCGTCCGGCGGGCGGCGACGTCTTCCAGACGGAATGGCTCGACGCTTGCAAAGGCAAGAGCAACAGCGTCACCCACGGCACCAGCAGTAAGACGCACTGCGATTTCGATTACTCCGGGACCATGATGGAGCAGATGCTGCTCGGCCTGGTGGCGCACCGCGTCGGCAAGAAGATCGCCTACGATCCGGCCACCGGGCGCGTGACCAATGCGCCCGAGGCCAACGACTATCTCAAACGCACGTACCGCTCCGGCTGGACGCTGAACGGGTAAGTGGGACAGGCCTCCTGGCCTGTCGTTTCGATACTCCGTGAGATAAGGACAGGCCAGGAGGCCTGTCCTACCCCCAGGAGACCGCACCATGGCCGCACCAGCGCCCAAGCAATTACCCGCGAATGCCTACACTCCGCTCCCGCCCGGGACGGTCTACCAGCCGCCGGTGGCGGCATCGGAGAATCTGGCCGAACTGACGCCGCGCTCGGTCGGGTGGGGCGTCTTCCTGTGCGTCGTCTTCACCGTGGCCTCGGCCTACTCCGGGCTCAAGGTGGGGCAGGTGATGGAGGCCGCGATCCCTATCTCCATCCTGGCGATCGGCCTGGCGCGGCTATACCCGCGGCGCTCCACCGTGCTCGAAAACGTCATCATCACGGGCATCGGCGGATTGGCGGGGTCGGTAGTGGCGGGCGCCATCTTCACGCTGCCCGCGCTCTACATTCTGAAGCTGGATCCGCACCCGGTCGAGACCATCTTCATCTGCGTGGCGGGCGGTTGCCTGGGTGTCCTGTTCCTGATTCCGCTGCGGCGCTACTTCGTGCGCGAGATGCACGGCATACTTCCCTACCCCGAGGCCACCGCCATCACCGAGGTCCTTGTGACCGGCGAGAAGGGCGGATCGCAGGCCAAACTGCTGTTGCAGGCGACCGCCATTTCGGGCGTGTACGATTTTCTGGTGACCACCTTCCACGTCTGGAAGGAATATCTGGATTTCCAGTTCGTGCCCGTCATCCGCACGCTCACGGAGCGCGCCCGCATCGCGGTGAGCTTCGACGCCATCAGCTTCATTCTCGGCCTCGGCTACGTGATGGGCCTGCGCAGCTCGATGATTCTGTGCGCCGGCGGCGTGCTCTCCAACCTGGTACTGGTGCCGCTGATCTGGATGATCGGCAGCCACAACACCACGGCGGTGTACCCTGCCACCGTTCCCATCGCGCAGATGACGGCGGCGCAAATTTTCCGCGGCTACGTGCGTTTCATCGGCGTGGGCGCTATCGCCGCCGCGGGCATCTTCGGCATCGTGAAATCGCTGCGCATCGTGGCGGACTCCTTCGGCGTGGCGCTGAAGGCCTTCCGCGTGGGCGGCGCGGCATCCGGCGAACGCACGGACCGCGACATTCCGATCCTCAGCATCCTGCTGGGAGTGGTGGTGAGCGCGCTGGCCATCGGAATCTTCCTGGGCAATCTCAACAGCTCGCCCGCTGTCGTGATCGCTGGCGTCACGCTGGCGCTGTTGTTCTCGTTCTTCTTCACCTCGGTGGCGGCCAACGCGATCGCCACCACGGCGCGCAATCCGGTGTCGGGGATGACCATGCTGACCATCATCATTTCCTCCATCGTGCTGCTGCGCTTCGGCGTCTCCGGCACCACCGGCATGTTCTTCGTCATGGCGCTGGCCGGCATGGTGTGCACGGCGCTCTCGACCTCCGGCCAGAGCATCACCGATTTCAAGACGGGCTACTGGCTGGGTTCCACGCCGGCGGCGCAGCAGAAGGTGAAATTTCTGGGTGTGCTGGCGGCTTCCATCGCGGCGGGACTGACCATCGTCATGCTGGCGCACACCTTCCAGTTCGGCGAGGCCGCGCCGGGCGACCTGCGCGTGGTGCTACCCTCGCCGCAGGCCTCCATCATGAAGGCGCTGGTGGAGGGCTTCATGAGCCGCCAGCCGGTGGCCTACATTCTGTTCGGCGCCGGCGCGGCGATTGCCGTCGCCATGGAAATGCTGGGTGTGCCCGCGCTGGTCTTCGCGCTGGGCATGTACCTGCCGCTGGAACTCAATACGCCCGCGCTGGTGGGCGGCTTTCTGGCGCACTACATCGGCAAGCGCTCGGAACGCGAGGGCGGCGAGCGCGGCGCCGGTATCCGCGAGCGCGGCGTGATCATCGCTTCGGGATTGATGGCGGGAGGCGCGCTGGGCGGCGTGTTCGGCGCGGCGTGCCGGCTGATCCAGGGTTACTCTGAAGATTGGGTCCGCACGCCGTTCTACGCGAGCGAGGTGGCCTCGCAGTTGGTTTCGGCCGCCCTGTTCGTGGCATTGTGCTTGTACCTGTGGTTCGGATCGTTGCGGGACTCGTTGCGGCATAAGGAGAAAGCATGAGCGGGCAGTACGAAGAGTTGATCGGCAACGCCATTCTGGGCATCGACACGATTTGGGGCGGCGACGTGATGTGCGCCTCCGGGACGGGCCGCTTCATCGCCGATTCCTGGTTCAGCGACCAGCCGCTGCCGCGCGCTTACACCCTTGCCGAAGCTGCACTGGTGCGCCACTCGGGCGGCGTCTCCGCCAAAGCGCCGGACGTCGCCGCGATCGATGCCTACCTGGCGCAGGTGGATATTCCCGGCGCGATTGCCGGCATGAAAACCGCCGCGGCCGGATTCGGCGGGCTGCGCGGCGAGTACCTGGCTGGCCTGGCGCTGTGCTTCGAAGCCATGTGGGACCTGGCCATGGAGATCCTCGGCAAAGGCGCTCTCGTACCGTACGAACGCTGCGTGATGGCGTCCTGCGGCCAGGCGCCGGAACCATCGGACCCGGTGCGCAAACGCGAGCGCGTCGCCGAATTGCTGGGCTGCGGCGCCCGCGAGCGTGATCGGTTGCTGGCCGCCGTGGATGGCTGGCGCAAGCAGCAGCGGGTTTCAATGGCGTCCGTGCGTCTACTGGGCGCGGCGGTGATCGGCCACTTCGACGCGCTCGCCGCGCGCCACGTGCTGCCGTATCTACCCGCGGAACTGCACGGCGTGCCGCGCGCCAACATTCAATTTCTGCCGATCCTGGAAGCGTGGTTCTCCGGATCGATGAACTATCTGGGCCGTGCGCGCCGCCCCGGCGGCGAACCGGAGTACGAAGCCAGCTACGAGATCAACGCCTCGCTCGAGATCTCGCTGCCCGAATTCCTGCAACTGGTAAGCCACGAGGTGGTGCCCGGGCACGTCACGACGTTTGCCTACCTGCAAAACCTCTACTGGCGCAAGCTGGTGGGTTTCGAAGCGTCGGTGCTGACCATGAACACGCGCGCGGCCGCGCTCTTCGAAGGCATCGCCAACAACGCCATTCTGATGGCCTACGGCGTCACCGAAGTGGAGTACCTGCCGGACGCCGACCTGCAGATCGGAGTGTTGCTGGCGCTCTTGCAGGACGACGCCAAGAATCAATCGTCCTATCTGACCTGGGGCGAAGGCGCGCCGCAAGCCGAAGTCGCCGCCACTCTGCGCCAGGATTTTCTGGTGTCGCTGGAGCGCGCCGACAAGCTTTCCGGAGCGTGGGGACGCCATCCGCTGCTGGGCCGCATGTACCTGCCCGCATACCGCGCCGGCACAAGAAAGGTGGCGGCCCTGCGGCGCATTCACAAGCCGGAAGTGTTCCTGCCGGTGTTGTACGGCGCGTGCGGACTGGTAGACATCACGACGATCGACAAAATGTTAGTGGGACAGAGGTGACCGCTCCCTCACGGTCGCGGCTCTGATCGGAGCCGTGATGCGCCAATCGGAGCCGCGACCGTGAGGGAGCGGTTTCGCGATGCGTCAACGCGCGGCGAATACAGCCAGACTGCTGCCCACCTTGCGCCCGCCTGGGTTGTCCGAAGACACGTTCACGATTCTGCCATCGATGGCCAGCGTGGTGGATCCGCCGCCATCCAGGTTGAGCGCCTGGCCCACGCCGTAGTCCTGGATCAGAACGTCCGCCACTTCGCCCACCGACATGCCTGCGCTGCCGCCGCGGGCGTCCACGGTGAACAGCACCAGCGTGGCGCCATCCTTCGAAATGCCGATCGCCGAGCGAGCGTTGATCTGCGCGTACCAGGATTTGCCGTTGGAATACGCGCCGGGTCCGCCGGGCTGTAACACGCCCAGCGGGTCGTACTCGGGAATCGTCTTCACCCCGCCAGTGACGATCTGCGCCGAGCCGGCCACCGCATTCCACACCTTGACCGGCTCCAGAATATGCTTCCCGTCGGCGAAGGCGGGATCGCGATGCACGATGCTCGCGTGATTCTCCGCATCGATATTCAGCGTGGGCGCGTAAGGCGTCAGCGCATAGCTCTGCTCGGGCACTTCGAAGGCGGAGTAGACCGTGCCGTTGGACGCCGCGAAGCCCACCAGCGACGCTTCGGGACTCGACGACGGCCAGGGCAGGAAGTAATGCGCGTTGACGGCGATCTGCGCGTGCTCCTGGAGCAGGAACTCCAGCGTGGTCTGACGCACGGTCTCCAGTTTGCCGCCCGGCGGCGAAAGCTTGAAGGCGATCCCCGGCGCGGCGAGATCGATCTTCACTATGTGCATGCGGAGCGCGCGCGGCGCGGTCTCCACGCGCTCGATATAGGTGACACCGCGAAACGGATGTTGTACGGTGTCGGCGGCGGGTAGCCAAGAACACCAAATGGCGATCAGCAGCCAACGTGTAAGCGTCGCCATGGCGTTACCGTGACAACGTCACCACGGCAACACTCCAGCGCGGCAGGCGGAAGCGCGCGGTCATGCCGGTGCGCTCGACTTTGGCAGGTACGGCTTGGACCGCGGTAGGTTGCTCCAGCGTGTTGCGGGCGGCGAGGCTATCCGGGGCCACCAACTGCATGCTTGCGGCGAGCAGCGGGAAATCGCCCCGCAAGGCGACCTCCACCGCAACTGCCTGGTCCCCGGGGTTGACCAGCTTCAGGTAGATCTTGTCCCCATCGGCGGTGCGCGTGGCGGTGGCGCTGAGGTCGCCCAAGCTCCCGGCGATCGCCAGCAGCTCCGGCGCGAAGTGATCGCGATACAGCTTCATCACCACATAGTTCGGCGACGGGAACCACGAGCGCTGGTCAAAATTGATCAACGCGTTGTCCGAAGAGGGCGACGCCATGGCGACGGCGGCGTCGCGCTCCAGCGCGTTGAGAATAGTGCCGGCGTGGAGACCGCCGCGCCAATCTCCGCTCTGCGCGTTCCAGCCCGAGACGAACAGCTTGCGCTTCGGGTTCTTCGATCTCTCGTCGTCGTGAACGCTCAAGTAATCCGCCAGGTCGCCTTGCCCGATGATGCGGATGTTGGGATCCACCTTTCTCATGGCGGGAGCGAACTGCCCGAGCACCTCGATATAGTCCGCAGCGGGCATGCCCGAGATCTCGTTGTCGATCTCCCAATATTTGACGCGGTACGGTTCAGGATGGCCGTTTTGGGCGCGGATCTTGCCCCACGCGCTGTCAGGCGGCCCATTGCAGTACGCCACGAGATCCACCGCGTCCCGGATCATCGCCGCTTGGTCTACTTGATTGCGCGGACCCACCGGGATGACGACGACCGGTTCGGCGCCGACCTTGCGCGCGAAGGCCAGAAACTCGTCGATGCCGAAGGAGAGCGGATCAACGCGCTTGGACCGCGGGCCGATGCCGTCCTTCCATTTGTATTTGCCGACGAAACTGCCGCCCGGCCAACGAAGGATGGGCGGATGCAAGGCGGCCACCGCCTCGGTGAGGTCGGGACGGAGGCCGCCGTTGACGGAGTGATAGATGTGCTCCAGGGATTGGCCATAGATCCTGGAATCGATTGTCTGGAGCACGGTACCGGTGTTCACCGTGAGGCTGACGGTCTGCGCCGAGGCCATGCCGGCCGCCAGACAGAACACTGCCGCTTTGGTCATAATTCGACTCTGCGGCATCCGGCGGCGGAGCGCAAGTGATAGCGCTTGCATGCTAGTGTGCCGGGGTGTAACGTAATTCTAGTTATGAGCCAGCCTATCTCTCGCCGCGGATTCGTTCTCGGAGCCGGCGCTGCCACCGCCGCCATCCTGACCACTCGCAGGGGCCTGTCTTCGCCCGCCACCGAGCAGCGGGTCAACATCGATCTCGCCAAGGAGACGGGCACCGTCCGGCCCGAACTCCACGGGCACTTCGCCGAGCACCTGGGAAGCTGCGTCTATGGCGGCCTCTGGGTGGGCAAGAACTCGAAAATCCCCAATATTAACGGCCATCGGAAGCAGGCCGTGGATTATCTCAAGGGACTGATCCCGGTACTGCGCTGGCCGGGCGGCTGCTTCGCCGACGATTATCACTGGCGCGACGGCATCGGCGCGGCGGCCAAGCGGCCCAAGGACGTCAACCTCCACTGGGGCATGTACACCGAGGACAATAGCTACGGCACCCACCAATTCATCGAGCTCTGCCGCCTGATCGGCGCGGAGCCGTACCTGGCCGGCAACGTGGGCAGCGGGACGCCGCAGGAACTCCGCGACTGGATGGAATACTGCAACTACCCCAAGGGCAGTTCGCTTTCCGACGAACGCGCCGCCAACGGATCGCCCGAGCCCTTCAACGTGAAATATTGGGGCGTCGGCAACGAGAATTGGGGCTGCGGCGGCAACATGACGGGCGACGAGTACGCCACCGTCTACCGGCGCTTCGCCACCTACCTGCGCCGCTTCGGCGAGACGCAGCCTTTCCTGATCGCCTGCGGTCCGAACGGGAACAATAAGGAGTGGACCCAGAAGTTCTGGGGCAACATGCGTGGCGGGCGCCCGAGCGGTTTCGCCATGCACTTCTACTCCAACGGCCGCGGAAATACCGCCACGCACTTCACGTTGGAGGACATGCGCCAGCAGTTCGCCAGTTTCCCTAACATCGAGATGGCCATCGTCGAACAGCGCGCCCTGCTGGACACGATGGCGCCGCCCAACCCGCGCCTCGGCCCGGTGGGTCTGCTGCTGGATGAATGGGGCGTGTGGGATCGCATGGACCCCGAGGAAGAGAAGAAGTACGGCCGCCTGTTCCAGCAGATCACGATCCGCTCCGCCATCGCCGCGGCGCTGGGGCTCAACGTGATCCACCGCCAGGCGGGCAAGCTGGTGATGACCAACATCGCGCAGATGGTCAACGTGCTGCACGCGCTGCTGTTGACCGACGAAGATAAGTGCGTGCGCACCACTACTTATTACGTGTACGAGTTCACCAAGGCGCACCTCGGCCAACTGTCGGTGCAGACGGAAAGCGGGGCCGCGGGGGCGATGGAGCTGTCCGTATCGGCTTCGCGCAAGGACAAGGATGTGACCATCACGCTGGTCAATCCCAAGCCGGATGTCACGCTGAACGTGAACTGCTCGCTGGCCGGAGGAAGCGCCGCGGGCGCCACCGCGCGCATTCTGCACGATGCCGATTTGAATGCCGCGAATACCTTCGCCACGCCCGATCGGGTAGTACCGCAGGCACTGAAAGTCACGGTGCAGGGAGGAACGGTGACCGCGGAACTCCCGCCGCTCTCGGTGGCCACGCTGCTGGTGAAGTTGGCGTAGGGGGGGAATGGTCCGATGTGGGGCAGCCTATCCAGGCTGCGGACCCGCTCTCCAGCGGGTCCCTGGAGTTTCTACATTTTGCTGGTAACTTTCATGGGCATCAGCCCCGGAGGGGCGCGAGAAAGTAGCCCATGGCGCGAGCCATGGGAACAA
>Ga0209638_1001260_pt1 | contig 16317 bp, 22 predicted proteins | sample BarGraNGADG00211_FD_184490 | JGI IMG/M metagenome (GOLD analysis project Ga0209638, IMG submission 184490) | Arctic peat soil microbial communities from Barrow, Alaska - Barrow Graham LP Ref core NGADG0002-211 (SPAdes) (version 2) | ecosystem: Environmental > Terrestrial > Soil > Wetlands > Peat...
TTTCTTCATCGGCGCTCTCAAGGCGGCCCGCCAGAAGACCACCGACATGAACACCCTGGTTGCCGTGGGGGCTTTTGCCGCCTATCTCTACTCGGCCTTGGCGACCTTCCTCCCGCAGCTCTTCGCGGGGGCGGAGATCACCCCCCATGTCTATTATGACGGGGCGGCCTTCATCGTGACCCTCATCATCCTCGGCCGCCTCCTCGAGGCGAAGGCGAAAGGCCGTACCTCGCAGGCCATCCAGCGCCTGGTGGGACTCAAGCCGAAGACGGCCCGCGTCGTGCGGGACGGCGTCGAGACGGACATTCCGATCGAAGGAGTCCTCAAAGGAGACCTGATCATCGTTCGCCCCGGCGAGAAGATCCCTACGGATGGCGTTGTTGTTTCGGGAAATTCGACTATCGACGAGTCGATGCTGACCGGGGAGAGCATGCCCGTAGCCAAAGAGGCGGAGATGGAGGTCTTTGCCGCGACGATGAACAGGACGGGGAGCTTCACCTTCCGGGCAACGCGGATCGGCGCCGAGACGGCCCTCGCCAGGATCATCCACCTCGTGGAGGAGGCGCAGGGATCGAAGGCCCCCATCCAGCGCCTTGCCGATAAAGTGGCCTCCGTCTTTGTCCCCGTCGTTTTCGGGATTGGCCTCGCCACCTTTGCCGTCTGGTATTTCCTCGTTCCCGATCCCGTTTTCAGCCGCGCCCTGCTGAATTTCGTCTCTGTTCTCGTGATTGCGTGCCCCTGCGCCCTGGGTCTGGCAACCCCAACGGCGGTTATGGTGGGAACCGGTCTGGGGGCGGAAAACGGCATCCTGATTAAAGGGGGGGAGAGTCTGGAGAATGCCTACCGGCTCACCACGGTCGTCTTCGACAAAACCGGCACCCTTACCCGGGGTGAGCCGGAAGTGACGGACATCATCGCCGTGGCGGGGATTTCTCCGGAAGAGGTCTTGCAAGTTGCTCTTGACCTGGAGGCCGTTTCCGAGCACCCCCTCGCCCGGGCCGTCCTGGTGAAGGGAGAAAAGTCGGGGCTTCATGCGGAGCCGGTCGAGGGGTTTGTGGCTGTCTCCGGCCTCGGGGCGAAGGCCCTCCGGAACGGAAACCCCTGCCTTCTCGGAAACCGGCGTTTTCTGGATGGGGAGGGGCTGTCGATCGGCAACCTGAGCGAGGATACGGTACGGCTTGCCGGCGAGGGGAAGACAATCGTCTTTGTGGCGGAGGCGGGGCAGGTGATAGGCCTGATGGGATTTTCCGATCTGCCGAAACCATCGGCGAGAGTGGCAATCACTGCCCTGAAAGGGATGGGGCTCAAGGTCGCCATGATAACGGGGGACAACGCGGCCACGGGCAAGGCGATGGGTGCGGCCCTCGGCATTGACCGGGTTCTGGCAGAGGTCCTGCCGGGCGACAAGGCCGAGGAGATCCGACGCCTTCGCGGCGGGGGCGAAGTGGTCGCGATGGTCGGGGACGGGATCAACGACGCCCCGGCGCTCACGGCCGCCGACATCGGGATCGCCATCGGCGCGGGGACGGATGTGGCGATCGAGGCCAGCGACATCACCCTTATGAAGGATGACCTCATGGCCGTGCCGCAGGCAATCCGCCTCTCCTTCGCGACGATGCGGACAATCCGCCAGAACCTCTTCTGGGCATTCATCTACAACATCATCGGGATTCCCATCGCCGCCGGCGCTCTCTATCCTTTCTGGGGCATCCTCCTCAATCCGGAGTTTGCTGCGGCCGCGATGGCGCTGAGCTCCGTCTCCGTCGTCAGCAACTCGCTGCGCCTGCGCCGAACCTGGCGCCGCGTCCTGGCTCGCGCCTGAACTCCGGTCTCAAACCTCCCGCTGAGGCAACCTTATCCCAATTTATCGTTCTCTCCTTATGTAAGTTAAACAATTACGCTTCCACCACAGTTCCCACATTGCAGAAGAAGAAGCGGTCTCCAAACTCACCGGCCAGACGGGTCGCCGTTTTCAGCCCCGTGCAATGGGACACTCCGATGTGTTCTATGTCAAACGCCTTGAGGGCATCGATACTTTTCTCCCTCTGCTCATCGCTCACCGGACCGAGATGCGTACCGCCGATCACGGCATATATATGGCACTGCCCCATTTTCTCTACGATATAACTCAGGGTATTGATAATCCCGGAATGGCAGCATCCCAGGATGATAAAAAGCCCCTTTTCAGTCTCAATGACAACTGACTGGTCGTCCAGGATGTCATCCTTCAGATAACCCCCGTTGGACTTCACGACCTGGTTTTTATCCCCGCGTTCATAATCCGTCCGGCGGGGGACTTCCCCCGTAAGCCACATTCCCGGTTCGATCTGTCGGAACTCGTTGCTGAATTTGAACGCTGCCCCCTTGCCCTCAAGGAGCGGTCGGGGGTATGGCACGCCTATGTAACGCACCTTTCCCTCCCCGATGTTATAGCTTTCTTTGAAAAAATCAGGATGGGCATAAATATCCACCGCTCCCTTCAGATCGAGGATGGGGCCAAGCCCTCCCGTGTGGTCCCAGTGGTGATGGCTCATGATGATACCTTTGATCGCTCTAAGGTCAAGACCCAGCACCAAGGCATTATTGATTACCGCTTTCCCCTGGCCGGTATCCAGCAGGTAGCTTCCACAGTCGGTCTCCATATAAATGGAAAGACCGTGTTCTGCTATCGCACCCGGTTGGTTAAACACACAATTTTCACATATAACTGTTGCGGTTATTTTCATGCAAGCAACCTCCTTCGACGACCATTCCGTCTCCTCTCTTTACTTGGCCCTGGCCCTCTCGATGATTTCGGCGATGCCCAGGACTTCCAGGGTGTCTTCCAGCCCCTCCGTCTTGACGGCGTCGGAGAGCATCTTGGCGCAGCTCGGACATGCCACAGCGACGATGCGAGCCCTCGTGTCACGCGCTTCCCTGACGCGGACCCGGCCGGCACTGTCTTCACCCGTACCCAGAATATCCGTAAAGAAGTTTCCGCCGCCCCCGCCGCAGCAAAAGGCGTTAAGGGCGTTCCGGCGCATCTCTACCAGTTCGACGCCGGGGATGGCCTTCAAGATCTCCCGCGGGGGGCCATAGATCTGATTGTGCCGGCCCAGGTAACCCTCCGAACAACTGTAAGGCGTATAAACCCCATTTTGCATTTCTGCAAAAATCCCCTTTGAAAGCTCCCCTCGTCACCCCAGCAAAGGCCGAGAGGCTGTAGCCACGGCTAGTCTCTGGATTCCGGGTCCGGCCCGGAATGGCAGAATAAGGGTATTTTCAATGATCTTTACGAATGTACACTGGATCGTCAAGAAGTCGTTATTGCGGGGAGTTCAAAATTACTTTGTTCTACGGGTCACGTAAGGCTGAAGGATTATATCCGTAAGCCTCTTTAAATGGCGAAAACCCCTCCGGCGCAAAACCATCCGGTCACTTTTTCGGCCGTCTCCAGAACGGACCTGTTTTGCCGATCTCCTTCATGGTTTGACCCATCACGCGGGCGTACTCGAGCATGTGCGAGACATAATCCTGATCCAGCCGCCGTTTGAAGTAGGGTCCTGAGAAAAGTCTCATCATATCGGGGAGCGGCGTAATGCCTTCGTCGCTGCCTTCAGCGAAGGAGGCCCAATTGCGAATATGCCCTTCCGACCGGAAGAGGTTCATGGTCGCTCAGGCATATCCGACGTCTTCAAACCATTTCCAGAACGGAACGGTCACATAGGCCATGTATCCGGAGGCTTCTTCATTCAGGATCCGGCCGTCCCGGAGCACGACTTGAAGAGGTTCACCACAGTCCAGGCAGGGGAAATCCACCGTTACCGTTTTGCCAGGGAAGAGCCAGCAGACCGCCAGCGATTCGAATCCTCACTGGCCGAACCATTTCTGCCGGCCGTCGATGGTGATGCGGTAATGTGTGGGGAGGTTGTTGAAGGGTGCAAAGGATACGATGTGGTCGGTCCTTGGATACAGCCATCCGGCGATGCCTGAGCTGAAAAGGTCGTGAAGGGTCTTTCTTCCCTCTTCGACGGCAAGACCGAGAGACGATGCCAGTTCCGTGTAAAACGGCGCCTGGCCCGTTTCCACCATGCGCTTCATGATCACATGAAACGCCTTATCCAAAATCGTAGGTTCAACCATGGCATTTTCCTCCTTAATGTTTTTGATATTTGAGTCGAGTAGACCGGTTTCTCCCGATAGTCGGATGGCGCGGGGGAATTTCACCCCCACGCTCTCACGGATCCGGATGTGACAGTTTCCCGTTGTTTTTTATCTGAAAAGAACCAGATAAATCCGATCACCTTCTTTATGCCCCTTCACCAGTTCACAATGCCTCATTACCGCCAGTTGTGACTGCAACTCTATCTCTTTCAGATTAAAATGCTCGATTAACTCCTCTCTGGTCACTTTACCTTTTCCCTTGATGAACTCATAAATTGCCTTCTGCAAATCTGTAAGCCCCTCGGCGCCATTCATTCCCTGGATTTGTCTTGAACGGGTGGCGGAGTAAACTGCCCAGGGGTCACAGGCTTTGGGTGGATTCCGGATATCGATATAGCAATCCTCACACAGAGTCTGTCCCAAATGCTGATAGCTATCCATTGCCAATATCTCACGTCCACAGCGTGCACAATTCACTATTCGTCTCCCATCAATGATCATTAGTTACGCAGATCCTCTGGCACCAGTGGATGTTCAACTTTATGAAGTTTTACATCACTTTCGATGGGTCGAAATATAGGAGGCTGTTTTTTGCTTGTCAATGGATATTTTGCAACTGGGACATGAAACATTCGAACATGAACAATTTGAAAACCGAAAAATGAGATGATATTCAGCCTTGACATATTATGAGCATATGCTTATTATCGATTCTGTGGAGGGAGATTATGCCGAGACCGAAATGCTGCCGACAGATCGGCGCCATGCCGGGGAAAACCTGCTTCCATCCGGAGGGGGCGGCGTCTTCGTCTTTTGATGAGGTGCTTTTGACCCTCGACGAGTATGAGGCGATCCGCTTGGCCGACCTCGAAGGGTTGTACCAGGAGCAGGCGGCCTCACTGATGAACATTTCGCGGCAGACCTTCGGCAGGATCATCAAGGCGGCCCACCGGAAGGTCGCCGATGTCCTCGTCAACGGGAAGATCCTGAAGATCGAAGGCGGTCCCGTTTCCATGAAGGCAGAAAAGCCGGTGCGGTGTCCGCGCTGCCGCCGGGCATTCAACCCTGACTGTAACAAACACAATGAAATGAGTTGCCCGCATTGTAGAGAGCATGCGTAAAATCACACTGTCTTGAAAGGAAGAACATCATGAAAATCGCTGTGCCATCGCATCAGAATCGAGTGGACGAGCACTTCGGCCACTGTGAGTACTTCACGGTATTCACCGTCAATGAAAACAATGAAATCCTGTCGGAGGAAACGGTTTCCTCTCCGGAAAATTGCGGCTGCAAGTCGGATATCGCCCAGACGCTTGCGCAGATGGGCGTCAGGATGATGCTGGCCGGAAACATGGGGCAGGGGGCCGTGAACGTATTGAACGGTTGCGGAATCGATGTGCTGAGGGGGTGCTCCGGCGACGTGAAAAGGGTTGCCGAAGGTTGGCTTGCAGGAAAACTGAGGGATTCGGGAATCGCCTGCGACCTGCATGAGCATGGATGCCATGAAGCCTGAAGGGAATGGGTATTAAAACGTCACGACCAGGGACCCACATTTGACAGTCGCCGAAGATAACGCATTGTCGGATGAAGAGCTCATGGCCAGGATCGCCCGGAGCGACGCACAGGCGTTTGAAATCCTGCTGCAGCGCCATCAGCGGCGTATTCTCAATCTGATCTATCGTTCCATCGGAGACCGGATGCAGGCCGAGGACATGGCCCAGGAGGTTTTTCTGCGGGTATGGCGGGTGGCCGAGGACTACGAACCAAAGGCAAAGTTCACCACCTGGGTCTATCGCATTGCGGTCAATCTATGCCTGGATACACTGAAGTCGGCGCATCAAAAACAATCTTTTGTGCATCCGCATCTGAACAGCGATCATCCTGACGAAAGCGATGAACTTTTTTCCCGTCACGGCAGCGCCCCATCGCCGGAAGAGCTTCTGCTGGCTGCCGAAGAGAGCCGCAGGATCCTCGCCGCCCTCCTGAACCTGCCGACCAACCAGCGGCTGGCCGTCGTTCTCAAGAAATTTGACGGACTCTCCTACGATGAAATCAGCCGGATCATGGGATGCTCCAGGTCGGCCGTTGAATCACTGCTTGTCCGGGCAAAAAGAAATCTTTGCGAGAAATTACTTTTGAACGGTTTGCCGTAGCATTCAGGTTAAGGTCAAGACCAAAGAGGGCGCTGCGGATCAGCGGTGTGGCGCACCTATGAAGAGGGCGCCTCACTGCTGCATGAAGAAAATTTCAGGAGCAACCTGCTCCCTGTGCTGTTCCTCAGGTAACCTTGTTGGATTGATCGGCCTCGGGATCCTTGAGGTTTTCCACGTTGCTGCCAAAGGGTCGGGAAGCGGCCTCATTCCGTTCTGTCATGATCAGTTCCGCGGCAATGGCGGCCGCATCCGTGATAATCTCCCTGCAATGAAAGGCATGATCACGACAGAGCCAGCTCTCCTGCCATTTCGATGTCAGATCCCGGCACAAGGTAAAACCATATTTATCTTTGAATTTATTCGGGATCTGATTGAAAAGGCGATAAAGTCCCGGTCTCCCGTATAATTGATTGGCCGACTTTTTCACCGCCTCTTTTCCTTCCCCCTCCGGTAGGGCGCTGCGGCCATGTACAGCGCCGACAGAAATGACTGCGCCTGCTATAGCCCCGCAGGTATCGCCGAAGAGCCCGACGCCCCCGCCGAAACCCGTGGCCACTTTCTTGACTTCCGGAGGAAGGCCCGTGTCAATCTCACTGAGCACTGCCTCAGTTACGCATTCCGCACAATTGTACCCCAGTGTAAAATTCTTTCTGGCCCGCTGCTTTATGGCTTCAATCTTCTCTTCTTTTGTCATGATTCCCTACTTTCTTGTCATTTTCCCCCACCCGAAAAAATCTGGCAGAGGAGGATTAACCATCAGATAATTATGAGAATGTCAAGTTTAATATTTTATGAATAATCATCCGTAAAATCATTGACAAACCGTATATAAAGTGATTCAGTGAACCCACTTTTCGGCTGGCTTGTTTCATCGTAAAACAGCAATCGGGTTCCTTACCGCAAGCTTCAACAGGATCATGGGGCAGGGGAATGACCTCGTCGGGAGAGCCACAAAAAACTGATTCCATCCATCGGATCGTAACCGCGCCCAGGAAAACGGACCGCATCCTTTAAGATTATGCGGGATAAAGTCACCCTCATTGAAACAAGGCCATATTTTAGAGACCCTTCCATATGGACAGAGAATCCTGTGGCCCAATTCCGCTTTGATAATGAAACCAAGAAATGGACACTGTACTGCATGGATAGAAACTCACGATGGCATCTTTATGACCTGATAAAACTGAGCGCTGATTTTGATGATATGCTCAGGGCCCTTGACGATGACAGGACCGGAATATTCTGGGGATAAGACGGAGATATTTTAATTCATCACAACATCGATAATCCTTAAGGAGGAATTTATGGCGCTGACAAAGAATGAGATGGTCCAACAGGTTCAGGATAAAACCGGCCTTACGAAGAAAGAATCCATGGCTGGCTTAGATGGCCTTTTTGAAATCATTAAGGGCGAATTGTCCCACGGGAAGCCCGTTATGATCTCCGGATTCGGCAAGTGGACCGTGATGAAGAAGAAAGCCAGAAAGGGCAGGAACCCCCAGACCGGAAAGCCAATGACGATTACTGCGAGGAAGGTGGTGACATTCAAGTCATCAAACGTATTAAGGAAAGATCTGGTTTAAGGAGTCAGCCATGTTTGATGGGTTGGAGAAAAGAAAATTTCAGCGCCTTGAATACCCTTTGGAAGTTACGGTCGAGATTGTATCCGCTCAGGAGATGCCGAAGGGCCTGCCTCGGCTGCATATCAAAAGCAGAAATATTTCAAAGGACGGGATCTGTCTCGAAACCAAGTCCATCGAGGTGGATGGCGTCAATTTGCTTTCAGGACTTCCTTTTGCGCGGGAAAACCGTTTACACCTCAGCATAGAGCTCATTCCGGAAGAACCGCCATTGATGGCAACAGGGGAGGTCCAATGGTATGACATTGCCCGCGACATACCCGAATTCACCGGTCGACTTGGGGTTGCATTCATAGAGATCAAGGATGGCGGGAAAGACCAGCTTGCAAGATTTTTGAAGAAACATCAAAAAAATAAGGGAATTTATCAAACATTATTGCATACATGAGCACTGATTCAACAATAGACATAAAAGGATAGTCATAGGTACAGAGGTGGCTGCATATGAATGGAAACGATCTGAAAAAATATGCCGACCATGCGCTGGAAAGGGGGACGACCAGCGTGAAACAAATCCACCCATCCAGTGTGGTGACAGCTGCATGGGTGAGGTTAAAATGTCAATTCGGCTGTGGAGGCTACAATTACAGTTACTGCTGTCCGCCTCACACACCGACCGCCGAGGAAACAAGACGGGTCCTTGATTGCTATAACCGAGCCCTGCTGTTTCATATCGAGACCTTACCGTCAAGGGAAAGGGGAAGGAGTTTAAAGAAATTCTATCAGATGTTGATTGATTTGGAAGGGGACATGTTCAAGGATGGATACTATAAAGCCTTCGTATTTTTAGCCGGTCCCTGCAATCTGTGTAAAGAATGCGGTAAAGTTACGGGAACCTCATGCAATCATGGTGACAGAGTAAGGCCTTCTATGGAGGCATGTGGTATTGATGTGTTTCAGACAGCTCGGAACAATGACTGCCATATTAAAACTCTGCGGGAAGAAACAGAACCCCGCAATACTTTTTGTCTGATGCTTGTGGATTAAGAAGAGATCGTGCCGCTGAAATCATAAAAAATTATGCTATAACTGATTGATCGGGGGTAGGAAAATGTCTGTAGCCATTAAAATAATCATCGGTAATATAACGTTACGAGGGGAGATGACTGACACGGCATGTGCAAAACAAATTATTGATAAACTTCCCATTGACGCCAGACCGAATGAATGGGGTGATGAGTTTTATTTTCAGATTCCTGTTAAGGCGCCCCTCGATGAAACAGCCACCACAAAAGTAAAAGTCGGCGACATCGGATACTGGCCGCCAGGTAATGCGATGGCGATATTCTTTGGAAAGACACCGATGAGCACTGGCGCTGATCCTGTTCCAGCAAGTGCGGTCAATTTTGTTGGAAGAATCCTTGATGATGCGACGGTTCTGAAGCAGGCGAAGGGTGCAACCAGGATCAGGATTGAGAAAATGGATTTGTAAAAGAGTGTTATGAAGAAATTGAATCAAAAGAAAGTAAGGACTCATTGTAGAATATTGTTCCTGTGTGCCTTTTCCATTTTCCTTATGTCTTGCCTGAGCTGGATAATGGAGAAGCCATCCTTCGTCCTTCGCGGGGTCATCCTCAGTCCCCGCTCCTTCACAGAGATGAATCTTCTCATCGGTCTCGATGTACAAAATCCGAACCGTTTCGACCTTACACTCAAATCTTTCGAATGCACCATTTACCTTAAAAATGAGGAAACCGGAAAGGGCCGCCTGGAAAATGAACTCCTGATCCCTTCATCATCAACAACACAGATACAGGTACCTATCGATGTAAAGTTCAAAGACTTGGGTGGAAGCCTGAAGGCTATTTTAACCGGGGGTGACCTACCTTATAAGATAGAGGGAAAGGCCGATGTCAGGACGGCATTCGGAAGCCTCAATTTCCCTTTCTCTAAAGAGGGATCTATCAATTTGGGAAATTAGTGCATCCTCGTTTATGGGTGCGGAACCAACAGTATTTGCGTTTAAAATGTACGTGGCCATTAAAATACACTGTCAGACAGCTCTTCAGAGGGTAGCATGATGGATCAGAAAGTACACGATACAGCAGAAAGGCTCTTTCGCTCGAAATATGAAACGCTTACTGAACAAGAAAGGCATGTTGCTCATCATATAACCGAAAGAACCCCAATTTCGACAAATATCGTTCAAAACTATTCCGAACAATTGACTTTGGGCCAGAAGATGGCCGATAAGGTCGCTTCTTTTGGGGATCTTGGATCTTTATCTCAATATTTATGGGTGTGATGGTTATATGGATTATCCTGAATTCGTTTATTCTAATCAAGCTTAACAGCTCATTTGATCCATATCCCTACATCCTGCTAAATCTTGTTTTATCTATGCTTGCTGCCATTCAAGCTCCAATTATTTTGATGTCTCAAAATCGACAGGCCTATAAGGATCGACTAAGTGCTGAACACGATTATGAAGTCAATTTAAAGGCAGAGCTTGAAATAATAGGGCTTCATGAGAAAGTTGATTCACTCAGGGAGAAACAGTGGAGTGAGCTGATTACAATTCAACAGGAACAGCTAAGACTCTTAAGCAAATTAGTTGAAGACCTCAACAAAGAGCAGGTTCACGATTGACCATGTGAGAAAAGGAAAGGCATTCATGACCATTATTGAAACTATAAAAACTCGTATTTCCTGCCGGACATATAGCAATGCACCCATTGAGCTGGAGAAGTTAGCTGAATTGAGACAATTCCTGGCATCAAACAAAGAGACCCCTTTCGGAAGCGAGGTCCGTTTTCAACTCATAGATTTCAATGAATTGGAAATAAGTGAGCTTAAACATCTTACCACCTATGGCGTCATCAAGGGAGCCAGGCAATTCATTGTCGGTACTGTTGAAAAACAACCCAAGGCCATGGAGGATTATGGCTACTGCATGGAGAAGAATATTTTGAAGGCAACCTCAATGGGGCTTGGAACCTGCTTATTGGGGGGCACTTTCAAGAGGGGTGGATTTTCCGGGAAAATCAACCTCGGCGAAAATGAATTATTGCCGGTTATCAGCCCTGTCGGATACTCCAGCGATAAGAGATCAGTAGTGGACAGGATGTTTAGATTTGTTGCCGCATCAGATAAGAGAAAACCATGGCATGAACTCTTTTATCTTCAAGACATTGATACTCCTCTCGATAAAGAAAATTCCGGCAGCTTTGACACACCCCTTGAATGTGTCAGGATAGCCCCTTCGGCTTCAAACAAGCAACCGTGGCGAATCATTAAAGGCAAAGATCAAAATGCCTTTCATTTTTACCTTAAAAGAACGCCGGGATATGAGAATATTGTCAAAAATATCAGGCTCCAGAACGTTGATATGGGTATTGCCATGTGTCATTTTGAATTGTCGGCAAAAGAGCTCGGGTTAAATGGAGACTGGAATGTCAGCAATCCTCAAATCAAATCAGATGACATGGAATATATCGTAAGCTGGACGTGATCAGGATGGATCAATGGACTTCAAAATCTCAAATTCTTACCTGTCTTTCAAGACCAGTGGCGATACCGACATCATTGACATCACGCCCCAGGTATCCCACAAAGTTGCTGAATCAGGGCTGACAGAGGGACAGGTTCTCATCTTTGTGCCGGGCTCCACTGCGGCGATCACAACCATCGAATATGAAAGTGGCGCTGTTCGGGATTTGAAAGAGGCCATCGAACGCCTTGCCCCAATCGGGATTCCATATCGGCATGACGCCAAATGGGGTGATGGGAATGGTTATGCCCACGTACGGGCGGCACTTCTGGGACCTTCTCTCACCGTTCCTTTGATCGAGAGCCGTCTCATTCTAGGAACCTGGCAACAGATCGTTCTGGTCGACTTCGACAATGAGCCGCGAGATCGAAAGGTCCTGATCAGCATTTCAGGATCTTAATCACCATTAAAAGAGGGCTCATCCGGTTGATGTGTACTTCCTGAAAGAGAGCATCTGACGGATTTGATGGCCATACTTACTTTCAACTTGTAATAAACAAGTTGTCTGAAATTTTTCCTTTGACAATAGAACGACTCGTTCGATCAAGTCTTACACCTTCAGGATTGTTTTCGCCACACTGTCAAGCGAGTAATACATGCGGCTCTGTATGGATGTCTTGAGGGATCTCCCCTCTTTTAGAAAAGGGGGAATTTCAGAGCAACTATCAATACTTGCGGCCCAACTCCCGCCACCTGAATGCTGTTAGATAAAGAGTTAGGCAGTAAAGGAGAAGTGCAGACAAACCGAAATAGACAAATACCCGTGTCACGTACTGCATAAAGAAACCGCCGATTGCCAGAATGCCATAGATGCCTAAGGCAACAAGATGTCCCAGAACGAGCCAGACAGTAAATTTCGATAATAGGCTGCCCTTGCAGAGCGGGACTCCCTTCCAGAGGAGCATTCCTCCCAGAAACAGAAAATACCAATCCATAGGCCAGAAAACCCACAGATTGGCATTATGGTGTACCACCATATGTTCAGAAAAGGCCCAGGCCAGGGTTAAGTACAGGCCAAACATTCCGGATACCGCCCCCCAAACGGTCAAAGCAAGACCAAAAATCCTTATACCCGCTTTCCGGAATGAAGTTTTCAAGTATAGAACCATGCCCAGCAGTATTGGGGTTCCCAGGAACACCCAGAAAATCACATAGCCATTATAAAGCGAATTCACAGGGTCGGGATAATGGGTCAAGGTCGTCGTACCTGATAAAAGCCTTTCACCCGCACGCACACTGCCGTCATCGTTATAAGCAGGCATCGACAGGAGATATTCTCGTAGTTTAAGCGGAATAAACATCTCTTCCCATTGGGAGATGCCGTGGTCCACTTCACGATTGAGGATCACGTCCTGGCCCATAGCCAGGATGGGGACAGAGGCATTGTAATTCATAACTTTATCTCGGAACGTAGAGCCGCTTCCCTTCCCTTGGAAGCTTGTGGCAACCTTTCCGCCGAGAGCCTTGTCGATAAAGTCGCGCGGTCTCGTTGAACAGTTGTCGGTAAAAAAAAGATAGCGATAATACCGCCGGTCTGGCTGGGCTTCGCGGTTCAGTTCCAAAAGGAGGGCCGCCTTTTGTTTGTCCGTCATATTGAGTTGCTCCTGCACAAGCCACCGTTGCTCAATATCGGAAATGCGGACCTCGAAGTGGGTAGGCGAAATCGCCAAGTGATAGGGCAGGAGACCACGCAGAAACTTTACAATGAAACCTGGTTGATTAAAGTCAAATGCGCCCCAATTGTAGGCCACGTCCATATTATTGGATGAGTCAACGACACGGATCATCGTGTGACCGTATTTTGTATATACATCGGCACCTGCCCCGCGTGTAAGAAGATAAATCTTAACCTCACCTATATTCGAGGTGATGGGCGGAATAAAGCTTACACTTGCCCAGGAAAAAACGGGGTGGGCCAGAAAGAAGATCAAGGCCCAAAGGCAGGCACGGTACTTAATGCTAACTGGTAAAATCATCGATGAGACCTCCGGTTGCAACAAAGAATTCTGCATTCCCAATTCTGATAAACTCATAAAAAGCCCTGAGCATCCACCCTCTGAGAGACTGCGACATAATTGGGAAGGGATGAATCTTCTCTGACATAAAAACATCAGGCACACAAACACTATATTAAATCGGTTCTTCTAGTGATCGGGGGTGACTACTCCTTCCTGAAAGAAATAATAGACATATCAGGGAAATTTATCTATGTTTCACGTCGAAATCAGCGAAGTAAATGGCTCACCTCTGTTCACCGGGGGATGAGGCCCTTTTCTTCAAAGATAAATTCCCCACTGGATGAGGAGAAATTCCACAAAAGACAACCCTTCGTTCTTTCCGCATCATTTCTAAGTCCTTATTAATGGCCGTTTATTTCATTATCACGACTTGGCACTCCCTATGCAGATAATCTTCTGCAGAACGGTATAGGGGAAAGCAAATATTTCCGCAAACCACAATGAGTCACATAGGGAAGAGGAAATGGGAAATGAAGAAACTGAATATGGCCGAGAACTCCATGAAAGATGAGGGCACTGTGCCGAAGAGTCAGCAATGATTTTCGGTTCATATAGGGGCGGGGCTGAATTTGCTCTGCCCCAGCATACTTTATATGCCGGCAAGAATTTTGCTAATAGAGAGGAGGTAATATGAAAAGATTGTTGATTGTTGCGATAGCTGCCTTTTTCCTGCTTGGTATGGCTGGCGGTGCCATGGCGGTAGGCACGGGCAAAAAGGTTGAGTTTGATGAAAAAACGAAGGGGAAAGTGTTATTTGATGGAAAGACCCATGCTGATGCAGGTTCCAAGTGTACAGAGTGTCATAGCAAGCCTAAGCTTTTTGAGATGAAGAAAGTCCCCCTTAATATGGATGACATGAAAGCCGGCAAGTCCTGTGGTGCGTGCCATGATGGGAAAAAGGCTTTTTCCGTAACCGAATGCGCCAAGTGCCACAAGAAATAACTGACTGATTTGTAAAGCTGAATAGATCAATCTTGGATTACAAGAAAATAATTTAAGGGGCTCATCCTCTCTCAACCGGGATGGGCCCCTTTCTCACCCCTCACCCCTCACCATCCACCCCACCGATCAACACTCAACTTGATTTCTTGTTTGAAATCGTCCATAAATATTCAGTCTGATTGTTTTCCTATCAAAAGGAGGCCGATCATGAAACCGGTGACAACCATTGTCGTGATTCTCCTGAGTGCCATTTCCATTGCCCAATTACTGAGACTCGTTTTTCAGGTGAACATCGTTGCAAATGGTATGACCATTCCTATCTGGTTGAGCATCTTTGGATGCGTTGTACCTGCCGTGCTGGCTTTCATGCTGTGGCGGGAGAATAGAAAATGAAAAGATGCCATTCATGCTTAAAAAGTTTGGGAATCAAGACTCCTGTGGGCAGGCGGGAGATCTGTCCTTTTTGCGGATCTGACCTGCACTGCTGCCTCGGTTGCGTCCACTATAATATCGGCTCTTATAATGATTGCCGGGAACCACAGGCAGAGAGGGTTATTGAAAAGGATCGGAGCAATTTTTGTGATTTCTTCATTTTTCGAGATGTCGAGATGGGCGGTAAAGGAAAGGATCCTAGAGAGTCTTCAAAAACAAAAATGGAGTCTTTGTTCAAGACGGGATGATTAAGGTCAATAAACCGTTACCGATCCTCGATCAAGAGGAGGAAAGAAAATTTGTCATGAATCCGATAAAAAAGAAGGAGTCATCATGAAAAACGATTTTCCCGATAACCCTATTCGTCTAAGTGTTTTGTTTGCCCTGTTGGTATCCCTTGTGCCAGCGCTTGCCCTTGCTGAGGAGCTACGCATGTATGCAGCGGCCGGTGTGAAAGCTCCCCTGATGGAGATGGCTGCTGAATTTGAAAAAGACCACGGCCAAAAGATAGCTCTTGTATTTGACACAGCCGGTAGGGCAGAGCAGCTGTTCTTGGCAGATAGCGGGGCGGTACTTTTGATCACTACCGATAAGCGTATTGGCGATGCAGAAAAAAATGGGAAACTCAAAGGAGGACTAAGCAGTCCGCTTGCCGATACGGTCGGCGGTTTCGCGGTGCCTCCCGGAAGCCCCAAACCAGACCTCTCCACACCGGAGAAGCTCAAAACCGCACTGATTGCTGCGCCGCATATCGTGTTTTCTGATCCGGCGCGTGGGGCCACGGTCGGCATGCACTTCATGAAGGTGATCGAAGCGCTCGGCATCAAAGAGGAGGTGCTCAAGAAATCCACGCTGGCAAAAGACGGCGTTGAAACGATGCGCATGATTCTTACCGGCAAAGCAGACCTCGGTGTCACCCAACTCGCCGAAGTAGTTCAGGCAAACCGTGCATCATTGGTCGGCCCGTTTCCCGGAGAATTTGATCTTGCTACCACCTATTCGCTCTGGTATCGGACTGATGCCGCCCCTGCGGTGAAGACGTTTGTGTTGATTGCAACAGGTCCTGTAGGCCGTTCTAAACTGGAAAAGCATGGCCTGCGCCCTTCTTCACGTTGAATAAAGCCTACCTGGAAAACAAACCGCTGGGGAAAATAAACCGTTGGATTTTTTTGTATTTTTGGTGATAACGGGTTGAAACATGCACTTTGGGGAGGGTAAATTTTCGGATGACTGAAGGTGTTTTTAACTTCCTGTACTGTTGTTTTTCTATTCGCGATAGTCCATGCAACATTTCAAGTGTAATTCTTCAATTCGGACTGAAAACGGGGGCTACTATCGGTCGGCATATATTCCTTGACAATCGCTATCTTATCCCCTTATGATCCTCCACCATATGAACCAGAAAAGGATTGGTGACTAATTATGAGTGAATTATTTCTTGATGTTTTAGGCAATATGGAACTTGTCGATGGTTACCAAATTGAAGATTCCATCGCCCA
>Ga0209638_1001262_pt1 | contig 16301 bp, 17 predicted proteins | sample BarGraNGADG00211_FD_184490 | JGI IMG/M metagenome (GOLD analysis project Ga0209638, IMG submission 184490) | Arctic peat soil microbial communities from Barrow, Alaska - Barrow Graham LP Ref core NGADG0002-211 (SPAdes) (version 2) | ecosystem: Environmental > Terrestrial > Soil > Wetlands > Peat...
GCCCCCTGCGGCGGCAGGGCCGGTGCTCTCCCCTCAACGAACGAAGCAGCCCCCTTGCGGCGGGGCTGCTTTTTCGTGCCGCGGACATCGTCGGCCCCGAGCGGGCGCGGAAATGGGCAAGAGAGCCTGCGGAAACGGGCCAGAAGTGGAGTGGCGCGCTGAACCACCTGAAAGGGGAGGAATCAAGCGAAGGGCCGGAGGCACTATCTCTCCAGACGGCACATCCCCACGGCCCGCCCCCTGCGGCGGCAGGGCCGGTGCTCTCCCCTCAACGAACGAAGCAGCCCCCTTGCGGCGGGGCTGCTTTTTCGTTGGCGGGAAGTTGCGCGGAAAGCGTCACCATCGGCATCCGGCGCGCTCCGTACCCTGGCCGGGTGGCAAAGCCGGCCGTTCAGTTCGCCTGCACCGAGTGCGGCACCGCGTCCGGGCGCTGGTTCGGCCGCTGCCCGGGCTGCTCCGCGTTCGGCACCCTCGTGGAGGAGGCCGCCGGGCCGCCCGCCCATTCGCATGCGTCGCCCAAGCCGTTGCTGCGCCTCGTCGACGTGGAGGTCGAGGAGGCCAGGCGGATCTCGACCGGCGTCCCCGAGCTCGATCGGGTGCTCGGTGGCGGCCTCGTGCCCGCGTCGCTCGTGCTCGTCGGCGGTGAGCCCGGGGTCGGCAAGTCCACGCTGCTGCTGACCGCGCTCCAGGAGATGAGCGCGACGCACCGGACGCTGCTGATCACCGGTGAGGAGTCGGTGGCGCAGGTGAAGCTCCGCGCCGAGCGCCTCGGCGGCGCCGCGAACGTCGAGATCCTCGCCGAGACCGAGCTCGATGTCGTCTGCGCCACGCTCCGGGCGGAGCGGCCCGACGTCTGCGTGATCGACTCGATTCAGACCGTCTATTCGGCCGATCTCAGCTCGGCGCCGGGCTCTGTCGCCCAGGTGCGGGAGGCCGCCGGGCGGCTCCTCCGTGTCTCGAAGGAGTCGGGTGTCGCGACGATCCTCGTCGGCCACGTCACGAAGGACGGCACGGTGGCCGGCCCGCGCGTGCTCGAGCACCTCGTGGACTGTGTCCTCCAGTTCGAGGGCGACCGCTACCACGCGCACCGTGTGCTGCGGGCGACGAAGAACCGCTTCGGCTCGACGAACGAGCTCGGCATTTTCGAGATGACAGGTGTGGGGCTCGTCGGGGTTCCCGATCCGTCGGAGGTGTTCGGGCGAACGGTCGACGGCGAGCCCGGCGCTGCGGTCGCCTGCGCTCTCGAGGGGACGCGGCCGATCCTGCTCGAGATTCAGGCGCTGGTTTCTCCCTCGGATCTGGCAATGCCGCGCCGGGTCGCAACGGGAGTCGACCCGAAGCGGCTCGCGATGATCGTCGCCGTGCTTGCGCGGCACGCCGGTATCGGCCTCGGTCAGGCCGACGTCTTCGTCAACGTCGCCGGCGGCGTCCGCATCGACGAGCCGGGCGCCGACCTCGCCGTCGCGCTCGCGATTGCGTCTGCCGCGCGCCGGGCGCCGGTTCGCGCGGGCATCGCCGCCTTCGGCGAGATCGGCCTGACCGGGCGGCTTCGCCCGGCCACCCAGGTCGACAGGCGGCTCGAGGAGTGCGCCAAGCTCGGCCTCACCGCGGTCGTCGCGCCGGAGGGGACGCCGACACATGGCACACTTCGGGTCACGCGCGCCGACACGATCCGTGAGGCGATTCGCGCTGGACTCGATGCCGAACAATCCCCCTCACGAGAACAAGGAGACGAGGGCCGACTGGGACCCGGCTGAGCTCGGCTTCACCCGGACGCCGTCGGAGGACGATCCGCGGCGCGATCCGGCGCTGCTCCAGGCGATCGAGAAGGTCGCGCCCGGCACGGCGCTCCGCCAGGCGGTCGACGACGTGATCCGCTCGCGCGAGGGCGCGTTGATCGTGGTCGGCGACCCGCAGGAGCTCGCGTTCCTCTACTCCGGCGGCATCAGGCTCGATGCGCCGTTTCGCCCGCAGCTGCTCTACGAGCTCGCGAAGATGGACGGCGCGATCATCGTCGACGCGGCGGTGAAGCGCCTCGCCTGGGCGAACGTCCAGCTGATGCCCGACGCGACGATCCCCTCCGAGGAGACGGGGACGCGGCATCGCACGGCCGAGCGCGTCGCGAAGCAGACGGCCGCGCTCGTCGTCTCCGTCTCGCAGGAGCGCGAGACCGTGACCGTGTTCGTCGGGCAGGCGCATTACCAGCTCGACCCGGTCGCCGACGTGCTCGCGAAGACGAACCAGGCACTCGGGACGCTCGACACGTACCGCCAGCGGCTCGAGCAGGTCCTGCTCCGCCTCACGGCGCTCGAGTTCCAGAACGCCGTCACGCTCGACGACGTCCTCGTCGTGCTCCAGCGGGCGGCGATGACCTCGCGCATGGCGGAGCGGATCCAGCGCGACTGCGTCGAGCTCGGCAGTGAAGGGCGCCTGATCCGGATGCAGCTCGAGGAGCTCGTCGGGAACGTCCCGGCGGATCTCGACGCGATCGTCCGCGACTACCACGCGGTCAGCGCCGACGCTGAGGCGACGCTCGTGCTCGAGGGCCTCCGATCCATGCGCTACCGCGACCTCCGCGAGTTCGAGCGGCTCTCCGAGCTGCTCGGCTACGACCGGGGCGTCAATCCGCTTGATCGCAGCGTCGCGCCGCGGGGTTTCCGCGTGCTCTCGCACATCCCGCGGCTGCCCGACGCGGTGATCCGGCGGGTCGTCGCGGACTTCGGGAACCTCGACACGGTCATCCGCGCCTCCCAGCGCGACCTCGAGGCGGTCGAGGGCGTCGGGGCCGTGAGAGCCCGCGAGATCCGGGAGGGTCTGCGACGGCTGCAGGAGCACAACCTCGTCGATCGCTACCTCCAGCTTTAGCTCTTTGAAGCATTAAACTATCCAAAAAGTGGCGTTTCCAGGCCGTTTTTGCTAGAATGTCTCCTCTCGGGGCCGGTGCAGCAGGTGCGCCGGCTCTTTTGGCGGGAACGCCTCGAACCGAAGGGGAGGGTCGGCTTGTACAAGGTCGGCGACAAGGTGGTGTATCCGCACCACGGTGCCGGGACGGTCGTCAAGAAGGAGTCGCGCGAGGTTCTCGGGACGAAGCGCGAGTACCTGACGATCAAGATCCTGCACAACGACATGACCGTTCAGGTCCCGAGCGAGAATGCCGACCAGGTCGGCCTTCGCCGGGTGATCGGCGAGAAGGAAGTCAGCGTCGTGATCAAGGCGTTGACCGGCGGCTCGACCGAGATGCCGAAGAACTGGAACCGCCGCTTCAAGCACAACCGCGACAAGATGAAGACCGGCGACATCCTCGAGCTCTCCGAGGTGGTCAAGAACCTCTCGCTCCGCGACCACGAGAAGGGCCTGTCCACGGGCGAGAAGCAGATGTTCGTGAAGGCGAAGAAGATCCTCGCCTCCGAGCTGATGTACGCCAAGGGCATGGACGAGGAAGAGTGCGCCGAGTGGCTCGACGGGGTGCTCGCCGGTGTCGGGGGCAACGGCAAGAAGCGGCCCGCGGCCAAGAAGAAGGCCGTCGCGGCGACCGCGTAGTCCGGGGTCTAGGCTCCGGGTCATGAGCGTCTGGGCGATCCTCGTGGCCGCGGGCCGGGGGGAGCGACTCGGTCTCGACCAACCGAAGGCATTTGCGAAGCTCGGCGAGGATCCACTCCTCGCCGAGCCTCTGCGCCGCCTCGAGGAATCCGAGTGGGTCGACGCGATCGTGCTGGTCGCGCCGCCGGGCTGGGAGGAGCCGGCCATCCTGCTCGCGGAGGAGCTCGGCTGCGGCAAGGTGAGCGCGTGCGTGCCGGGCGGTGAGACGCGTGCCGACTCGGTGCGGGCGGGCCTGGCGGAAGTGCCCTCCGACGCCGTGGTGGTGCTCGTGCACGACGCGGCGCGGCCCCTCCTGCCGGAGGCCGTGATCGAGCGGGTGCTCGCGCCGCTCTCGGAAGGCTGGGACGGCGCCGTGCCGGGCCTGCGGGTCGCGGACACGCTGAAGCGCGTGGGCGCCGACGGTGCGATCGCCGAGACCGTGTCGCGAGACGGGCTCTGGGCGGTTCAGACGCCGCAGGCCTTCGTCGCAGATGTCCTACGCGCCGCGGTCGAGGCCGGCGGCGAGGCAACGGACTGCGCAGCGCTCGTCGAGGCTCGGGGCGGCCGCGTGAAGGTCGTGCCCGGCGATCCGCAGCTCCTGAAGGTCACGACGGCCGACGACCTCGCGAAGATCGCAGCATGGCTCTAACGCAGCTTCGCGCGTTTCACGGGGGAACCCATGGTTCCCCCGTGGGCCCCCTCCTTCGCAGTGATCCTGATGACGGGCATCTTCGTGGCTTCCCGCCGGGCGGAGCCCGGCTCCGGCCGTCGAACAGTGCTGCACGTGACCGACGATGAGCCAGCACCGGCGGCGGTCGTGACGGCTGTCGTCTTCGACGTCGGCGAGACCCTTGTCGATGAGACAGGCATGTGGGAGAAGCCGTCTCCGTCGCTCTTTGCGCGCATCGTGGAAGAGGCAGGCGTTCCGGCGGGGCAGATCGCGTACGTCGGAGACCGCGTCGACAACGACATCGGGCCCGCGCTCGCGGCGGGGATGGTCGCGGTTCACGTGCGGCGGGGCCCGTGGGGATACCTGCACGAGCCGCCGCGCGAGGCGATCCGCATTCGCTCGCTCGACGAGTTGCCCGAGGTCCTGCTGTGACCGACTATCGCGTCGGCACCGGATTCGACGCGCACGCGTTCGAGGACGGTGTGCCCCTCGTGCTCGGCGGCGTGCAGATCGAGCACCCGCGGGGGATGGCAGGGCACAGCGACGGCGACGTGCTCGCGCACGCGCTCACGGATGCCGTCCTCGGCGCCGCCGGGATGGAGGACATCGGCGCGCTCTTTCCCTCCGGCGACCCGGCCCTCGAGGGCGCCGACTCGATCGAGCTGCTGCGGGAGGCCTGGCGGCGGGTGCGCGAAGCGGGCTGGGAGCTCGCGAACGCAGACGTCGTGCTGATCGGCGAGGAGCCGCGGCTTGCGCCGCACCGAGATGCGATGCGGGCGCGGCTCGCCGAGGCGCTGGGCGTCGAGCCAGAGCGCGTCGCCGTGCGCGCGACGACGACGGACGGGCTCGGCTTCACCGGCCGCCGCGAAGGTCTGGCGGCGCAGGCCGTTGCACTGCTGCGCCGATGAAGCTCCGCATCCTCACCCACGCGGAGAAGGATCTGAGCGGCACCATGCCGAGTCTCTTCCCCGCGTTCATGGAGCACGATCCGATCGTCTCGACGTTCTGGCCGCGGCTCTACGAGGTGTACGCCGACTTCCAGCTGTGGGTGCTCGACGGCAAGGAGACGGTTGCGAGCGCGTCCACCCTGCCGGTGACGTGGGACGGCCTGGCGGAGCCGCGGGGCCTCGACTGGGCGATGACGAACGGCGCGGCCGGCGCGCCCACGACGCTGTGCGCCGTCGTCGTGAACATCGTCCCGTCGCATCGCGGCACCGGCCTCGCCGGCGTGCTGCTCCGGCGCATGACGAGTATCGCCGCCGCGCACGGGCTCGACTCGTTGATCGCACCGGTGCGACCGACGTGGAAGGAGCACTATCCGCTGACCCCGATCGAGCGCTACCTCCGGTGGCGGCGCGAGGACGGACTGCCCTATGACCCGTGGCTGCGAACCCACGAGCGGATCGGCGGCACGATCCTCGACCCGGCGCCGCGCTCGATGGCGATCACCGGCCTGCGCGAGGAGTGGGAGGAATGGACGGGCCTGCAGTTCCCCGAGGACGGCGACTACGTCGTCCCGCGCGCGCTCGCGCCGGTGCGCTTCGAGAACGGGCAGGGCAGGTACGTCGAGCCCAACGTCTGGATGCGGCACCCGCTGTACGAAGACTGACCAGCGGCGTTCGCAGAATTTCGTCGTGCTTCTGCATGCGTTCCGCAAGGACGCCGGGAAAGTGCCACCAGAGGCAGAGAAGGAAATCGCGAGGAGCCGTTGGGACGACTTCAAGGCCAGGATGGAGGCTACGAAGCGCGTCCCGCCAAGAGCCACGGGGCGGGACGCTCCCTACAGAAGGAGCTGGCTCACATGATCGGCACGAGCCACTCCGCCGTCTCTCGACTCGAGAGCGGTCAGGCCACCGTGAGTCTGAAGACCATGAAACGGGTCGCGGAGGCGCTCGGCGGTCGTCTTCTCGTCGGGTTCGAGATCGAATCCGGCAATCACGAGGTCGTCCGCGATCTCGTCGCCGTCTGAAGCGGAACGGTCTAGCGGCGGCGCTGGCCGTCGCGCTTGGCCTTCTCGAGCTTGCGGCGCATCTCCCGGTTCGTTGCCTCGGGGGCCAGCATGCCCTGCTCTTCCTGCACCTGGATGAGCGCGCGACGCTCCTGCGCCGTGAGTTGTGACATGGCGGCCTGGGCGCGGTTCGGATCGCGAAGCGCGCCGGAGCGCTGCATCTTCTTCATCGCGCTCGCGAGCTCCGGGTTCGAGCGTTCGAGCGCTGCGTTCGACGCTTTCTCCAGCCCGCGCTTGAAGATCGGCACCTTCGAGATGAGGGTGATCACCGGGCGGAGGTAGCGGCCGTTCCGGATGCGGCCGAGCACTGCGACGACGCCGAGCAGGCCGACGAGGCCGAGCAGGATCCAGACCGGGATCAGGAGGGTGAAGATGTCCGCGAGCACGAGGCGGATCGTACCGGCCTGGCTCGCTAGCTCGGGAGCGAGACGGTTTCGCCGTCGACCCGGACGAGGCCGTCCCGGGCGAGCGAGGCGAGGGCGTCGGGGTCGAGCTCGGCCGATGGCCGCGTCTGCGCGGCGACGAGGCGAAGCGTGACGGCGCGCCGCTGGCGGAAGGAGCCCTCGAACGTCCCCTGCTTGCGCTCGGGCTCGTAGCGCCGGCCGCGGGAGGGGCACTCGTCGGCGAGGGGACAGACACCGCAGCGCGGGATGCGGGCGAGGCAGACTGTCGCCCCGAGATCCATCAGGGCCTGGGCGGCGGCTGCGCTGAACGCATGGCCGGTGCGCTCCGACACGCGCCGCACGTTGACGTCGACGGGCAGAACGTCCCGCCCGTGCGCGAAGCACGCGACCGCGTCGGCGGTGTACCGGCCGACGCCCGGCAGCTCGGTGAGGTCGTCGGGCCAGCCGTGCGCCGCGATCTGCTGGGCCGCGCGGTGCAGGTTGAGCGCGCGCCGGTTGTAGCCGAGCCCCTGCCAGGCGCGGATCACGTCGGCGGCCGACGCCGCAGCGAGCGCGTCGACCGTCGGCCAGCGCCTGAGCCAGGCCTGCCAGCGCGGCACGACCCGGTCGACCTGCGTCTGCTGCGCCATCACCTCGCTGACGAGGATCGCGTACGGATCGCGGGTTTCTCGCCAGGGGAGATCGCGTCCGCTTGCCCGGAACCACGCCAAGAGAAGCTCTTGCACCGAGGCGAGCGTAAAGGACACGTCCGACACCTGGTACCGGACAGGGCTCCGGAGGAATACGTGTGCTTCGATGGTGTGGATGAGCGGCCCGGAAGCATCCACGCCGGATGCATCGACACCGAGGAAGCGGATCGGCTTCCTCTCCTTCGGCCACTGGCAGCGCGCCGAATGGTCGCTGACGCCCACGGCTCGAGATGCGCTCGCTCAGACGGTCGAGCTCGCGGTTGCCGCGGAGGCGCTCGGCGTCGACGGGGCGTTCGTGCGCGTGCACCACTTCGCGCCGCAGCTCTCGGCGCCGTTCCCGCTCTTCTCGGCGATCGGCGTGAGGACGAGCCGCATCGAGATCGGCACCGCCGTCATCGACCTGCGCTACGAGAACCCGCTCTACATGGCGGAGGAAGCCGCCGTCGCCGATCTGCTCAGTGGCGGCCGGCTGCAGCTCGGCGTCAGCCGCGGCTCCCCCGAGCCCGCGTACCGTGGCTTCGAGGCTTTCGGATACCCACCGCCCGAAGGCATGAGCGATGCCGACTACGCGCGCGCAAAGGTCGAGCTCTTCCGCGCAGCGATCGCCGGCGCCGGTGTCGTGCCTGCCGATGCCGGCGGGCAGCCGTCGCCGAGCATGCTGCCGATCCAGCCGCAGTCGCCCGGTCTCTCCGAGCGCATCTGGTGGGGCTCCGGGACTCGGGAGACCGCCGTCTGGGCCGGCGAGCAGGGCATGAACCTGATGAGCTCGACGCTCCTCCTCGAGGACACCGCAGTTCCGTTCGACGAGTTGCAGGCCGAGCAAATCGCCCTGTTCCGCGAGGCGTGGGCTGCCGCAGGCCATGCACGGGTTCCGCGCGTCTCCGTGAGCCGGAGCGTCCTCCCGGTGACCTCCGACCTCGACCGCCGCCTGTTCGGGCGCGACGGCGGCGAGGATCAGGTCGGCTGGATCGACGGCGCGCTCGCGCGCTTCGGGCGCAGCTACACGGGCGAGCCCGACGTGCTCGCTGCGGAGCTCGCCCAGGACGCGGCCGTCGCTGCGGCCGACACGATCTTGCTCACCGTTCCGAACCAGCTCGGCGTCGACTACAACGCCCGCTTGCTGGAGACGATCGTCCGCCACATCGCCCCGGCGATCGGCTGGTCACCCGCTCCGTCCACTGCGTAGGCTCTAAGCCACCTGTTGACTCGAGCGGCACGCACGCTGTTGACTGAGACGGGGCTAATGTGCAGAATGACTGAACAGCCGAGCGAGCGCGGGAGGCTCACGTATGAACATCGCGTCGCGTGGGGCGACAATGGCAGTCGATTGGGAGCAGCGCGTCAACTTCGACCGCTTGCGCACCCACCGGCTGGATCGGACGAAAGCGGCGCTCGAGGCTTCTGACCTCGGCGCGATGCTGCTCTTCGATCCGAACAACCTCCGCTACGTGACGAGCACGGCGATCGGGACCTGGGAGCGGGACAAGAACATCCGCTTCGCGCTCGTCCCGCGCGGCGGCGAGGATCCGATCCTCTGGGACTTCGGCTCCGCCGCGCGCCATCACCAGCTCTACTGCCCCTGGCTGCCCGAGTCGAGCTGGCGCGCGTGGGTGCCGCCGATGCGCGGCGCCATGCCGGACGAGACCGGAGTGCCGGACGATCTGGCGCGCATGGTGCGCGAGGAGCTGCGCGAGCTCGGCCTCGAGGGCGAGCCGCTCGGGATGGACGTCCCCGACATGACGACCCTGCTCGCATTGCAGCGCGCCGGATTGCACATCGTCGACTCGCAGCCGGTGATGCTCGAGGCGCGGAAGATCAAGTCCGACGACGAGCTCGCACTGCTCGAGCAAGCAGCCGGCATGGTCGACGCGGCCTACGACACGATCTACCGCATGCTGCGGCCCGGCGTGAGGGAGAACGAGGTCGTCGCCGAAGCGATGAAGGTGCTGTTCGAGCTCGGCTCGGAGCATGTCGAAGCGATCAACGCGATCTCGGGCGACCGCTGCAACCCGCACCCGCACACCTTCTCCGACCGGGTGCTGCGGCCCGGCGACCAGGCGTTCTTCGACATCATCCACTCCTTCATGGGCTACCGGACGTGCTACTACCGCACGTTCAACATCGGCTATGCGACGCCGGCGCAGCTCGACGCGTACAAGCAGTGTCGCGAGTGGCTCGACGACGCGATCGCGTGCGTGCGCCCCGGTGGGACGACCGCTGAGATCGCCGATGTCTGGCCGACGGCGAAGGAGATCGGCATGAAGGACGAGCGCGCCGCGTTCGGGCTGCAGTTCGGGCACGGTCTCGGCGTCGGCCTCTACGAGGCGCCGATGATCTCCCGGCTCCACTCGTTCGACGCACCGGTCACGCTCGAGGTCGGCATGGTCTTCGCACTCGAGACGTACTGCGCCGCCGCCGACGGGCGCTCGGCCGCCCGCATCGAGGAAGAAGTGATCGTGACCCCGACCGGGCCGAAGGTGATCACGCGCTTCCCCGCCGACGAGCTACTCGTCGCCGGCCACAATTACGTCCGTGGCGCGGACTTCGTTCGCGAAGACACGACGCCGTTCGTGGACGCTGTGTTGCCGCCTGCCTCTCGTACCCCGGCCGCTGTCGACTGATCGACCGGCGCTTCTTCGACGAAGGAGAAAGCGATGGCTAACCGCACGCTCATCAAGGGTGGAACCGTTATCACCGTCGATCCCGCGGTCGGCGACTTCTACCCCTCCGGCGATGTACTCGTCGAAGGCAACAAGATCGTCGCGGTGGCGCAGACAATCGACGCCGGCGACGCCGAGGTCATCGACGCGACCGACTGCCTCGTTCTGCCGGGGCTCATCGACACGCACCGCCATACGTGGCAGGCGTTGTTCCGCAACATCGCGTCCGACTGGACGCTCGCGCACTACTTCACGGGCCTGCACGGGACGATGAGCGAGCTCTACCGGCCCGAGGACACGTACTCCGGCAACCTGATCGGCACGCTCGAGGCGCTCGACTCCGGCATCACGACGCTGCTCGACTGGTCGCACAACCTGAACTCGCCGGACCACACCGACGCCGCGGTCGACGCAGGCTTCGAGTCGGGCGCGCGCGTGGTCTTCGGGCACGGCGGCGGCTTCGCGCACTGGGCGCCGGTCAGCTCACTCGACCATCCCGCCGACGACGTCCGCCGGCTTCGCGAGGGCCGTCTCTCCTCCGACGACGCGCTCGTGACCCTGTGCCTCGCGCCGCGCGGCAACCAGTTCGCGACGCTCGAGGTCACGGCGCGCGACTACGCGCTCGCCGCCGAGCTCGGCATCCGGATCAGCTGTCATGCGGGCGACGGCGAGTGGGGCAAGGGACGCCCGATCGCCCAGCTTCAGGAGCACGGGCTGCTCGGCGCCAACCAGACGTACGTCCACTGCAACTCGCTCGCCGACGACGAGCTCGCGATGATGGCCGCTGCGGGCTGCACGGCCTCCTGCTCCCCCGACATCGAGCTGCAGATGGGCCACGGCTGGCCTGCGACCGGCCGGCTGCTCGACGCCGGGATCCGGCCGAGCCTCTCGATCGACGTCTGCAGCTCGAACGGCGGGCACCTGTTCGGGACGATGCGGGCGACGATCGGCACCGAGCGCGGGTTCGACAACGCGGCGGCGCGCGACCGTGGCGAGGCGTCCGTCAGCAGGATGGAGCTCACCTGCCGCGACGTGCTCGAGTTCGCGACGATCGAAGGCGCGCGCGCGTGCGGCCTGGACTCGAAGATCGGGACGCTCACCCCTGGCAAGCGCGCCGACATCATCATGGTTCGAGCCGACAGCTTCGGCATGACGCCGATGAACAATCCGATCGGAGCGTTCGTCTACAACGCGCATCCCGGCCTCGTCGACACGATCCTCGTCGACGGCAAGATCGTGAAGCGCCACGGGAAGCTTCTCGGCGTCGACGCCGCCCGTGTGCGGCGGCTGGCGATCGAGTCGCGCGACGACATCCTTCGTCGTGCCGACGGGAAGGGCGGAGCGCACCTCGGGGGCGACTGGATTCCGGCGGCGTACGAGGCCGTCGAGGCCTAGGTGGTGTCCGTCAAAACCGCGACGCCGCTCGAACGCGAGGTCGGGCTCGCGCTCTACCGCAAGATGCTGCTCATCCGCGGCTTCGAAGAGCGCGTGCAGAGCCTGTTCCTGCGCGGCGAGATCTACGGGACGACGCATCTCTACTCCGGCCAGGAGGCGATCGCCACCGGGTTCGCGAGCGTGCTCGAGCACGGCGACCGCGTCGCATGCACGTATCGCGGTCACGGGCATCTGCTCGCAATGGGCACCGAGCCGGAAGCCTTGCTCGCCGAGTTCCTCGGCCGGGCCACGGGCGTCAACGGTGGGCGGGCGGGCTCGATGAACGTCGTCGATCCCGACCACGGGGTGCTCGGCTGCTACGGCATCGTCGGTGGCAGCATCGCGGCCGCGACCGGCGCGGCGATGTCGCTCAAGGGAAGCGGCAGCGTCGCCGTCGCCTACTTCGGCGACGGCGCGACGAATCAGGCGTACTTCTTCGAGTGTCTCAACTTCGCGAAGGTGCTCGAGCTGCCGGTCGTGTTCGTCTGCGAGAACAACGGCTACGGTGAGTACACGCCGACCGAGGCAGTGACGCCGGGCGGCATCGTCGCCCGCGCCGCAGCGATGGAGCTCACGACGACCGAGATCGACGGCATGGACGTCACGGCGGTACGACATGCGGCGACGGAGATCGTCGCGCGTGTGCGACGCGGAGACGGGCCGGAGTTCGTCGAAGCCCGGACCTACCGCTTCGTCGGTCACTCGCGCAGCGACCCCGGCAAGTATCGCCCGGAGGGCGAGCTCGATCGCTGGCGTGAACGCGACCCCCTGTCGTTGGCTGCCGGCGCGTTGCGGAAGAGCGGTCTCTCGGAGGACGAGCTGGCGTCCGTCGCCGACGAGGTCGAGGCAGAGCTCGCCCGGATCGAAGAGTCCGCCCTCGCTGCGCCGTTCCCGGCGGAGCTGACTCTCTCGGAATTCAACCCCGGCAGTTGACGGATCCTCGCTCCGCGATGGCCGCCACTGGACACGGCGCGATTGGAGAACGGCTACGGCGCGAGCGTGCCGAGCGCGGCCTGAGCCTGCGCGAGCTCGCGCGTCGGCTCGACGTCTCGCCGAGCCTCGTTTCGCAGATCGAGACGGGCAAGATCCAGCCGTCCGTACGCACCCTCTACGCAATGGTCAGTGAGCTCGGCGTCTCGCTCGACGACGTATTCCACGCCGAGCCGTCTGTACGGATCGAGCGAAGGCACGGATCGGCGGTCAGCGCGCTCCTGCCGGGCGAGAGCGCCGGTCACGTACAGCGGGCCGACTCGAGGCCCGTCGTCGATCTCGAGTCCGGGGTCCGCTGGGAGCGTCTGAGCGCGCGCAACGAGCCCGGGGTCGAGTTCCTGATGACGGTCTACCCGCCCCGCAGCGAATCCGGGCCGGCCGACGGCCTCGTGCGCCATACCGGGCGCGAGTTCGGAATCGTCCTCAAGGGCACGCTCTCGCTCACCGTCGGCTTCGACGAGTACACGCTCGAGGCCGGCGACTCGGTCTTCTTCGACTCGACCGTCCCGCACCGTCTGCACAACGACGGGGAGGAGACCGTCGAGGCCGTCTGGGTCGTCCTCGGCCGCCAGCCGTAGGGACGCGGCGTGTCGAGGAAGCGTTCAGTCCCCCTTGACACAGCGCCCAGCATTTCTTAACGTCGCTCAGATCCGTCCGCGGCAATTGGAGGCACCGTGAAAGGCGCACTACTCGACTGGCAGCTGACGGGAAAGCCCGTCATCGTCACAGGGGCGAGCTCCGGAATCGGCGCGGCGACCGCGAAGGCTCTCGGCTCCGCCGGAGCGTCCGTCGTCCTCGTCGGCCGCGACACCGGCCGTCTGGCCGAGGTGAAGGAAGCGGTGGAGGCCGGCGGCGGGAAGGCGCACGTCGTCCAGGCCGAGCTGACCGACATCTCGGCCGCAGAGGGCGTGATCGCCCAGGCGGTCGACGCCTTCGGGAGCCTCTACGGCATCGTCCACAGCGCGAGCGTCTTCGACCCGCGTCCGCTCGAGGAGACAACCCTCGAGAGCGCGCAGGAGCAGTGGCTCGCAAACGTCGCCGCACCGTTGTTCATGACGCGCGCGGCTCTGCCGCATCTCGCCGCGGAGAGCGCGATCGTCTTCATCGCGTCGACGACCGGCACGGTCGGGTTTCCCGGCTGCTCGGCCTACACGGCGACGAAGGGCGCAGTGATCTCGCTCGGACGAGCGCTCGCGGTCGAGCTCGCGCCGAAGGGGATCCGCGTGAACACCGTCGTGCCGGGCTACGTGCGCACGCCGATGCTGCAGCCGCATCTCGACAGCAACGAGGGCTACGAGGAATGGATCATCTCCCAGACGCCGCAGGCGCGCATTGCCGGCCCGGAAGAGCTGGCAACCACCATCGTCTACATGCTCTCCGGACTCTCGACATACGTTCACGGAGCGACGCTTGTCGTTGATGGCGGCTGGGTCGCACGATAGGTCGGTCGGTACGGCTCCACGCGAAGTCGCCGTCGCCGCAGGTGGCGCGACCTGGCAGCTGGGCTTGACCGGCCTCGGCGTCCGCCTGCCGCGGTACTCGGCGGTGTGGCTGGCCACGGGCTTGCTGTTTGCCGTCAGTCCGCTGCTGGCGCCGGGCAGCGACAGCCACAGCGCACTTCTGTCGACGCTGCCGTTCGCTGCCATCCTCGCGATCGCCGCGATCGGCCAGACGCTCGTGATCCAGCAGCGCGGGCTCGACCTCTCGGTGCCCGGCATGATCACGCTCTCGACGATCATCGTCACGAAGGTGGCGCAGGGCGCCGACGGCCGCCTGCCGGAGGCGATCGGGCTCGTCGCCCTGGCCTGCCTCGCATCGGGGCTCGTCAGCGGGATCGCGATCACCCGGTTCGGCGTCACACCGCTCGTCGCGACGCTCGGAGTCAATGCGCTCCTGACGGGCGTCGTGCTCCAGATCACGAGCGGCGCGTCGACGTACTCCGCGACGCCGGGGCTCGGGCGATTCGCGCTCGAGAAGACCGCGGGCATTCCCAACACGGTGATCATCGCCGTGGTGGTCGTCGCGGTCGTCGCAACGCTCGCGCGGACATCCGTGGTCGGCCGGCGCTTCGTATCCGCGGGCGCGAGCCCTGCGGCTGCACACGTCGCAGGCGTGCGCGTGAAGACCTACGAGGTCATCACGTACATGCTCGCGAGCCTCACGTACGGCACGGCCGGCGTTCTCGTCGCCGGCTATCTCGGCACGCCGGGGATCGGCGCCGGCGACAATTACCTGTTGCCGACGATCGCCGCCGTCGTGCTCGGCGGCACCTCGCTCGCCGGTGGCAGCGGCAGCGTCGCGGCGACCGCGGTCGGCGCAGTCTTTCTCACGCAGCTCGAACAAGTCGTGCTCGGAATGGGCGCTCCTGCGTCCCTCCAACTCGTGATCCAGGGCTCGATCATCGCGCTCGGCATGGCACTGCGGCATGTGCCGTTCGCGCGGATCCGGCCGCTCTTTCACCAGTTGTCGGCGTCGTCCATGACCCCTCGTCGCCGAGCAGCTTCACCCATACCGGGGTCGAGGAGGCATAAATGACCAGCAAGACCGTAGCCGCGCAGCGGTCACGGCCCCGTGTGCGTCGCAGGGTTGTGCTCGCGGCTCTCCTGGTGGCGGTCGCCGTCGGCGCAGTCTCCGCAGCGGCAGCGACGTTCGCGTCACCGACCCCCGCTCAGGAGATCGCGTCGTCCGGCATCGTCAATGTGCCGTTCTGCGGCACGAAGCCGATCACGCTCGCCGTCCTCGACGGGTACGGCGTGAACGCGTGGTCGCAGCATTCGTACGCGGCCGTCCGCTCCGAGGCGGCGAAGTGCAAGAACGTCACGGTGACCGTTGCAGCCGGCGGCGGTGACCTGCAGAAGTCGATCGCGGACATCAGCGGCGCCGTGGCGCAGGGTGCGAACGCGATCGTGGTCATCCCCGACTTCGGTCAGTCCGAGCTGCCTGCGATCCAGCAGGCGACCAAGGCCGGCGTCAAGGTCGTGCCGTGGGCGGCAAGCGCGGGCGGCACGAACGGCACGGACTACGTCAGTTACGTCGACTGGCTGCCGCAGTACGCGGGCACGATCTGGGCCCAGTGGATGGCCGGCGTTCTGCACGGCAAGGGCAACGTCGCCTATCTCGGCGGTCCCGCCGGCAACCCCGTCGGCATGGACGCGCTGGCGAACATGGTGAAGGTGTTCAAGAAGTATCCGGGCATCAAGCTGATCACCGGGAACACCGGCTTCGCCGTCACGAACTGGGATCCGGCGACGGCCCAGAAGGTCACGGCGGCGCTGCTCGCCAAGTACCCGAAGATCGACGGGATCATCACGAACTACGGCACGGACGCGCTCGCCGCGGCCCGCGCCTTCCAGGCGGCCGGCCGTAAGCTCGTTCCGGTCGCAGGAGCCGACGCGAACGGCCTCTCCTGCCTGTACAAGAAGTCGGGCACGGCCCTCGCAACGGTCTCGACCCGCAACTGGCTCGGCCGGATCGCAGCGCGCAAGGCGATCGCCGCTGCGGAAGGCCTGCCGAACACCGAGCCCAGCCTGCTCAAGCTCGGTTGGTGGGAGAACACGACGGCCGGCAAGCCGGCCAAGTGTGTCGCGGGCGCTCCGTCCGACTACTACCCGTCGGACAAGATCTCGCTCGCTCAGCTCAAGCAGTACGGAACGCCGTAGGTCGCTGAATGTCGTCTGCCCGTGTCGTTCTCAAGCTTTCGGACGTCGTCAAGACGTATCCGGGAGTCGTCGCCCTCAAAGGTGTCAGCTTCGAGGTCACCGAGGGTGAGGTCCACGCACTCGTGGGGGAGAACGGCGCGGGCAAGTCGACCCTGATGGCGGTCGCCGCCGGCTCGACGTTGCCCGACTCGGGCAGCGTCGAGATCGG
>Ga0209638_1001264_pt1 | contig 16289 bp, 14 predicted proteins | sample BarGraNGADG00211_FD_184490 | JGI IMG/M metagenome (GOLD analysis project Ga0209638, IMG submission 184490) | Arctic peat soil microbial communities from Barrow, Alaska - Barrow Graham LP Ref core NGADG0002-211 (SPAdes) (version 2) | ecosystem: Environmental > Terrestrial > Soil > Wetlands > Peat...
GGCCTGTTCGAGTCCGGCGACGTCCTGCCGCTGATCGGCTCCGAGATCGCCACGCTCCTGGAGGTCAGCAAGCTCAACTGGGCGCTCATCGAACCCGCGATCTTCGGCACCCTGTTCGAGCGCGGCCTGGACCCCGACCAGCGCGCCCAGCTCGGCGCGCACTACACGGACCGCGAGGCGATCTGGGACCTGGTGGAGCCGGTGATCCTGCGCCCGCTCCGCCGCGAGCTCGCCGCCATGCAGGTTCGCGTCACGGAGCTGCTCCTGTCCGGCCGGAAGGTCACGAAGTCGACGCCGCGCGCGGACAACCCGGAGGCGGTCTTCGACGACTTCCTCGAGCGCCTGCGGCGCGTGCGCGTGCTCGACCCCGCCTGCGGCTCCGGCAACTTCCTGATCGTCTCGCTGTGGGCCCTCAAGGACCTCGAGTTCGAGGCGATCCACTGGGGCTCGGAGGTCCTCCGGCGCTCGATGCAGATCCCCCAGATTGGCCCCGAGGCGGTCCTGGGCATCGAGATCAACGCCTACGCCGCCGAGCTCGCCCGCGTGACCATCTGGATCGGCGAGATCCAGTGGATGATCCGCCACGGCCTGGGCTACCGCCGCGACCCGATCCTGAAGTCGCTCCACCACATCGAGACACGCGACGCGCTGCTCGACCTGTCGGATCCGGCGAACCCGCGCGAGGCCGAGTGGCCCGCGGCCGAGTTCATCGTGGGCAACCCGCCGTTCCTAGGGCGCAAGTTCCTTCGGGGACAACTCGGCGACACGTACGTCGATGCGCTGTTCGAGGTCTTCGACGACCGAGTGCCTCACGCTGCGGACTTGGTCTGCTATTGGCACGAGAAGGCACGGGCGCAGGTCGAGGATTCGGCTACCCGACGCGCAGGTCTTCTCGCGACACAGAACATCCGCGGCGGACCGAACCAGCGTGTCCTTCGTCGCATCAAGCAGTCCGGGGACGTCTTCTTCGCTCGTGCCGATGACCCTTGGGTCCTCGCTGGGGCAAACGTTCATATCAGCTTCATCGGCCAGGACAACGGTGCCGAAGCCGAGCGCGAACTCGACGGCGTACGCGTGACGTCGATCAACCCGGACCTAACGGCCGGCTTGGACCTGACAACCGCGCTGCGCCTCAACGAGAACCTGGGGATCGCATTCCAGGGCGTCACGCTCGGCGGACCGTTCGACATCCTTGAGGATGAGGCGCGCCGGCTACTGGCCCAACCGAATCCCGATGGCCGGTCGAACGCAGACGTGGTTCGACCTGCGCTGAATGCGCAGGACATCACCAGCCGTCCACGTGGCGTCTGGGCCATCGACTTCGGTCCAAGTATGTCGGAGTCCGAGGCCGCGCTCTATGAAGGCCCGTTCGAGTACGCGCTCGTCCACGTGCGCCCGTCCCGTATTGCGAGCCGCCGCCGCGCGTATGCCGAGCGATGGTGGCTGCCAATGGAGGCCCGGCCGGGAATGCGGCAAGCACTTCGCGGCCTCGATCGGTTCATTGCTACACCGATCACGTCGAAGTTCCGGATCTTCGTCTGGGTCGACACTCAATCGCTTCCCCTCGTGCCACTCACCGCGATCGCACGAGACGATGACTACACATTCGGCGTGCTGCAGTCGCGAGTCCATGAAGTGTGGGCGCGGGCGACCGGGAGCCAGCTTCGGGAGGTCGAGTCAGGCTTCCGCTACACGCCGACGACGTGCTTCGAGACCTTCCCGTTCCCGGACCCCACGCCCGAACAGCGCGAGAGAGTAGGGGAGACTGCCCGCCGCCTCGTCGAGCTCCGCGACGGCTGGCTCAACCCGCCCGGCCTCGACCCCGCCGACCTCGCGAAGCGCACCCTGACCAACCTGTACAACCAGCGCCCCACCTGGCTCGCCAACGCCCACGCCGACCTCGACGCCGCCGTCTTCGCCGCCTACGGCTGGGCACCCGACGTCGACGACGTTGCCGTTCTGGACCGACTGCTTACTCTCAATCGCACTGGCTCCCGCAAGGGAGCTGTCGGCCTACTGTCGCCGTCGTTCTGATGGTTTTCGTCGTAAGTGGGGGCCGCCTCCGAATCTCTGGGCTGACCATTAGCCTCAATGAGGACGGATCTCTTTCCACCAGCAATCCGAAAGTCGAGATGGGATTCGACCTCTGGCCATATTGGCTGGATATCGCCGCGGATCACGCCGAAACTGCCTTGAGCCACGCCTCGGACTTGGGACGCCTTTCTGGGCAGGAAATGCCGCAGGCCGCTCTCTTGGCCGACGAATGTCGGGCGGGCATGGTGTCGATCGCTGCAAGTGCTTTTGCGCTTGACAGCTTCTATGACGCCGTGAGCAGCCAGCGCGACATGGGCGGTTTCAACAGGAAGTGGGCAGCCGCAAGAACCCCGCGTCACAGTCGCATCACCGAGCTGCTTCACCAGACGTTCGCGGTCGGCAACCCTGAAGGCAAGGACCTCGCGCGCATGATCCGCGAGATCTTCACGCTGCGTGATCGCGCCGTGCACCCCTCTGGAGAGTTTGAAGCACCAGTACGCCACCCGCTAATCACTCCTGCCGTTCCGTGGCCCTACCTGGCGTTCAACGCGGCCAACGCGCGCCAGGCACTGCTCAATGTTGCGGGTGTGATGTACTACTGCATGAAGCACCCGCGCAGGACGTTTCCTGCGATTGTCACATGGTCCGAGGGTGCGGCGGCTGAGGCCGAGCCTCGGTTCGCCCGCCTACGCGTCATGAAGGATACATAACTTACATTATCGGAAGCTATGGTCCAGGCCAGGACAGCCTCCAGGAGCCACGACCTTGAATCGCAGGCTCGTGTCCCCGCTCGACGTACTGACGGAAGCCTTGGGTCAGACAGGGGCCAACCCTGTGCCGCCGAGCCCGAGGTCGTCAAAGTAGGCCTGCACAGCGATCATGAGGCGCGACGCGTCCGCCACGAGTTGTTCGGCCTCTTCGAGGTCGTATGGAGGGTCGTCGAGCTGCGGGTGCCGCGCGACCGATTGGGCACCTGAGAGGGCGACGATGTCGACCAGCACGCGGCGAAGGGCCGCGTCGTCCGGACTCCGCTGAACCAGGTAGAGCAGATCATGCGTCAGGGGGGGTTCGTCGCCCTGGAGCGCGATGGTCGCCTTCAACGCCTTCTCCGCGGCCTGCTGGGCGAGGTAGGCGGCCTGGCGGGGCGCCACCGCTGCAACGGCCAGCAGTGCCCGTGCGGCGGCGAGGTCCCCGATCGCCGTTCGAAGCCACCAGAGCGCAGCCTCAGGCGGCATTGCCGCGATGATAGATGACGCGCCCTTCCTGGAGGGCCCAGTACACCACGCCGGCTGGACGACCGGCAATGCGACCGTCGGTCTCCTCGACCGTGCTCACGACAACGTCCGCGGCCACCGGAAGATCCGCGAAGGATCGACGGATGGCGATGCGCATCGCGCGACGGTTCGCGACCGCATCAACGACCACGAGCAGGTCGTAGTCGCTGTCGGCCCGGGCGCTTCCGCGCGCGCGCGAGCCGAACAGCACGATCCTGACGGGATCAACGAGGCGAACGATCCGTCCCACGATCGTCGACTGCCACCGGTCGGTCGTGACAGCTGGGCGGTCCAGGGCCGCGGGGAGATATGGCGCGACGGCCTCCTGGATCTGCTGGGAGCGCTCCTCGCGACCCTGGTGCAGGGCCAGCAGAAACGCTCGATCCGTCTGCGTCCGATCCGGGTCGAGCGCGGGTAATGGCCCGGCAGCCACGGCATGAACGAGGCCGGCCAGGTCGTTCTCGTCGATCACGTGCTGCGTGCCGACCTTTTGGGATGGCAGCTTCCCTGCCCTGATCCACCGACGGATCGTCTCAGGATTGCGGCCAACGCGTCGGGCCGCCTCAGGCACGGTCAGGGTCATCCACTTCTCCGGTGCGGATCGAGTCTTCGTGCGGACGACGTGTTGTAGCATACTACACCATCAGTCAAACACTCCTCCAGGTGCGATCCCGGGTACGCGAACCGGCGCCCTCTCACGGGCGCCGGTGTCTCGATTTGATGTCGGTTGACATCGCGCGGTTGCAGCTGGGCGGGCGGAGCCGGGCACTGGTCCCGCCCGCCGTCAAACGCCCGCGCGTGTGTCGGAGCTGATATTGCCCGCTCGGGGCCGCGTGGCGAGGTTCGTCACGCCGTGCGTCGGGTCGGCCATGCGCGGCGGCGTCGCAATCGGCCCTGCCGAGCGAGCCCTGCGTGCACGATCCGGTCTCACGACCATTGCCGACGACGTCACCTGCGCACCTCTCCGGTGGCTGGAACGGGCGTCCGATCGATTCATCCTACGCCCGCAGCGCAAGTCGACGGTGCTTCCTGGGCTCGGGGGCAAGCGTCGAACCCCCTCCCCTCCCCGACCCGCTCAGCCGCCTGAGAAGACCGGGGAAATCAGGATCCGGTCGCCCTCGTGCACCTCGTCGTCCGTCTCGATGGCCCAGCCGTTGCGACCGACGATCAGAGGCCGCGCAGGGTCGATCCCGATCGCGTCGAGGAGGCCGGTGACGGTCGTGCCCGCCGGGAGCTCGACCACCCGCTCGCTGAACCCCACGGTGTGGACCAGGCCGCCGACGAGCTTGACCGTGACCCTCATCGTCAGTGAAGCGTCGCGAACGCCCCCGCGGCGTCGGCCTCGGCGCCGAGCCCAAGGCTTTCCAGCGTGGCCCGGGTCGGGATGCCGCGGATGTCGTAGCCGCGGATGTCGTAGTAGTGCTGCAGCATCCCGTCGTACTGCTCGCGATCGAGGATCATGCCCGCGATCGGCCCCTCGGTATCGACGTTTGCCGGGTCGAACCAAGCCGCGGGCGGGTAGTCGGCCGAGCGGTCCGTCTGCGGGAACTCGCGCAGCCAGAACAGCTTCATGAGCGCGTAGATCCGGTCGGAGATCGGCCAGAAGTCCTCCAGCTTCCAGTCCTTGCCCGTGATCGTGTTGAAGTAGGTCGGGTAGTGCTCCACGCCCCAGCCGAGCTCCACCCACGGGAACCGGCAGGTGACGATCGACTCGAAGAGGCCGCCGCGGATCCGCTGCAGGTCGACGATCTTCTGGGCCTTGTCGCGCCCGTACGATCCGCGCGTCGTCTGCTTGACCTCGAACGTGATGATCCACGACTCCTTGTGATGGGCGCCGATCGGGCTGACGCCGAAGGCGAGAGCCATGCCGGGGATGAACTTGCAGTTGTAGGCCGAGATCTCCATGCCCTTGACCTGCATCGCGTAGTCCTCGGACCCGTGGCCAAAGGCCCTGGCGGCGCGTAGGGTCCCGTCGGCGAGGAGGTTGCCGATCTCGCCTTCGCGCCGGGCGATCATGCCCAGCACCTTCTTGAAGCCGGCAATGTCGCCGAAGCGGAGGTCGCCCTCGACGGCGCCCCGTTCGATCGCGTCGGCGTAGAAGCCGAGCACGCCGCCCGCCGAGATCGTGTCGAGGCCGTAGTCGTCGCACAGGTAGTTGAGGGCCGCCACCTGGGGGAGGTCGTAGAGGTCGAGGTTCGGCCCCAGGAGGCCGACCGGCTCGTAGTCGACCTCCGACTGGCGACCCTCGTCGTCGAGAACCGCAATGCCGCAGCGCATCGTGCAGTTGGGGCAGCCGAACGTGGCGACGCGGGCGGCGTTGACCCGCTCACCGTCGACCTGCCACGCGTCCGGATGGTGCGTGCCGCGGAAGTTGTGGACCGGGAGCGCGGCGACCTCATTGCACCACGGCAGCACGCCGGTCGTCCCCTGCGTTGACCAGGCGAGCTCCTTGTCGATCCGGTGCACCTCCCGCATGTCGTCCCGACCGAGCTCCTTCATCGCGACCGGGAACGCCTGCGGGATGGGCCTGGAGCCCTTGACCACGATCGCCTTGAGCAGCTTGGAGCCCATCACGGCGCCCATGCCCGGCCGTCCACCCGAGCGACCCTCGAGGCTGCGGACGACGGCGAAGTTGACCATGTTCTCGCCGCCCTGGCCGATGTTCAGGACGCCGACGCCCTTGCCGTAGCGGGCGTAGATCCAGTCGTTCGTCGCCATCGTGCCCTTGCCCCAGACCTCGTCGGCGGGCAGGAACTCGACGCGGTCGTCCTCGATCGAGAGGAGCGTTGGGCGCTCGGCGCGACCCTCGATGATGAGGGCGTCGTAGCCTGCCTTGCGAAGCTGGTCGGTGACGCGGGTGCCGAGGTTCCCGTCGCCGTAGCCGCCGGTCGCGGGCGACTTGGCGGCCACGATCGTCTTGCCGGTATTGGGAGCGGGGATGCCGGAGATGGGGCCCACCGCGACGACGAGCTTGTTCTCGGGCCCGAGCGGATCGATGCCCGGGGCAAGCTCGTCGTAGAGGATCTTGACGGCGAAGCCACGGCCGCCGATCCAGGTGTTGGCGAACTCTTCCGAGAACGTCTCGATCCTGAACGTCCTGCTGGTCAGGTCGACCCGCAGGAACTGTCCGGTCCATCCATCCATGATCAGGTCATCCTCGGCTGGGACGGGACGCGACTCGCGTGCGATACCCCCAGCGTCCGATGCTAGGCGGGTCCCGAGCCCGAGTCTAGGGTCCGGATGGACCCTTCGGGGGGACCGGCCGGGCCGCGATCGGCCTTGAGCGCGGCGGCGGCACGCCTCGGACCCGCGGGACCCCCCCGCGGCCGCGACGCGCTCAGGCGTCGGCGCGCTGCGCCTCGCGGACCGACTCTGCCCAGCGCACCGCGGCCGCGGTGAGCTCGCCGGCGAGGGCGGGCGCCACGCGTCCGCGAACGCGAACCTCGCGCTGGCCGTACTCGAGATCCACGGTGCCGCGCTCGCGGACGCGGGCCAGGAGCTCGCCGGCGGCGTACGGGACGGCGACGTCGATGTCCTCCCAGAGCGAGGCGAGAAGCGCCGCGACCTCGTCCCGGAGCGCGTCCATGCCGAAGCCGGTGAGCGCGGATACCAGCACGCTGCCGGCGACGATCGGGGCCTGGCCGGCGGCTCCCCCGTCGGCGACGAGGCGGTCCGCCTTGTTGAATGCCGCCAGGCGCGGCTTCGCGCCCGCTCCGAGCTCGTCGAGGACCGTCTGGACGGTCACCCGGTGCTCGGCGAAATGCAGGTCGGAGGCATCCACGACCTCGATCAGCACGTCCGAGCGGGTCACCTCCTCGAGGGTCGCCCGGAACGCGTCCACGAGCTGGTGCGGCAGCTTGTGGATGAAGCCCACCGTGTCCGTCACGATCGCCGTCTGGCCGTCGCCGAGCTTGACCTGGCGGCTCGTGGGGTCGAGCGTCGCGAAGAGCTTGTCCTCGACGAGCGCGACCTCGCTCCCGACCAGCGTGTTGAGGAGCGTGGACTTGCCGGCGTTCGTGTACCCCACGATCGCCACGCTCGGATAGAGCCGCCGGTCGCGTCCGCGCGCGGCGGTCGCCCGCTGCTGCCGGACCTGCTCGACTCGCTCCTTCATCTTCTTGATCCGCTCGCGGATCAGCCGGCGGTCCGTCTCCAGCTGGCTCTCGCCGGGACCCCGGGTGCCGATCCCGCCGCCGGTCCGCGACAGGTGCGTCCACAGCCGCGTGAGCCGGGGCAGCTGGTACTCGAGCTGGGCGAGCTCCACCTGGAGGCGACCCTCGTGCGTGCGGGCGTGCTGCGCGAAGATGTCGAGGATCAGGCGGCTCCGGTCGATCACCTTGACCCCGAGCAGGCTCTCGAGCGCCTTCTGCTGGCCGGGCGAGAGCTCGTCGTCCGCGACGAGGAGGTCGAAGCCGGTCTCCGCCCTCGCGGCCACGAGCTCCTCGGCCTTGCCCTTGCCCACGTACCAGTTCGGGTCGACGTGGCGACGGTTCTGCCACTCCGCGCCGACGACGACGGCGCCCGCCGTCTCGGCGAGCGAGGCGAGCTCCGCGAGCGAATCCTGGGCATCCCAGCCCGGGTCGTCGCCCGTGTCGACGGCGACGAGGAAGGCCTTCTCGGCGGGCTGGGCAAGTTCGACGGTGGTTGGGCGGGGCATCCACGGAGGATAGCGTGCCGTCGGCGCGTCCCGCGGGTCGGTCGCCCCGGGCGACGCGTGGTCCTCAGGTGGAGTGCCGCTCAGACCGCCGGTCGCGGCGACGCACGCACGAACGCCCGCACGCGGGCGAGCGCAATCTCCGCTGCGCCCGGGTCCCCGGCATCGAGCGCGAGGTCGGCGGGCGACGCTCGAAACCACGTTCGCTGGCGGCGCGCATACGCGAGGTTCCGGCCGACGTTGGCGGCGAGGTAGCCGGCCCGGTCGATCCGGCCGTCGAGCAGGTCCCAGGCCTCCCGGTAGCCGATCGCCGAGAAAGAGGGCAGGTCCGCCGGGTACCGGGCGCGGAGCGCCTCGGCCTCCGGGAGGATCCCGCTGTCGAGCTGGACGGCCGACCGGCGCGCGATGACCGCGCGATGCACGGCGCGGTCGGCCACGTCGAGCGTGATCCGCAGGACTGGAGCCCCATAGCCGCGCGGCGCGGGGCGAGGCACGTCGCCCTGCAGGGTCGCGATCTCCAGGGCACGGACGACCCGGCGCGGGTTTCGCAGGTCAACATTCGCCGCGAGTGCCGGTGCAGCGGCCTGAAGGCGAGCGGCAAGGACGCCCAGTCCCCTGCCGGCCAGGTCCGCCTCCAGCGTGGCCCGGATGGCGGGGTCCCAGGGGAGCGCGTCGAGGTCGAGCCCGTCGGCGATCGCGCGCAGCCAGAACCCCGTGCCGCCCACGAGCAGCGCGACGCCGCCGCGTGTGCCGATCGATGGGAGGATCGACTCCACGTGTCCCGCGAAGTCGGCCACGGAGAAGCGCTCGTCGGGGGCGGCGAGGTCGAGGCCGTGGTGCGGCACGCCGCGGCGGTCGGCGAGCGTCGGCTTCGCCGTCGCGACGTCGGTCCCCCGGTAGACCTGGCGGGAGTCGGCCGAGATCACCTCCGCCGGGATGCCGTCCGCGATGAGGTCGAGCGCGAGCCGCACGGCGATGTCGGTCTTGCCGGTTGCCGTCGGGCCCCCGATGACGACGAGCGGCGGGCGAGCTCCCGCCGGGGCGTTTGCGCCCGCTGCGTCGCCGCGCGTGGCGCTCCTCTCCCCCGTCGTCAGGCGAGGGTCCCCCGCAGGCTGTACGCGCCGGCCGCGTCGATGCGCACGTCGACGATGCTGCCGACGAGGTCGGACGGCCCGGCGAGGTGGACCAGGCGGTTCTCGCGCGAGCGGCCGGCGAGGCGGACCCAGCCGTCGGGCAGCGGCGCCACGAACGGATCGCGGCCGGCGAGCGTCGCCGCGGGCGGCTCGGCGCCCTCGTCGTCGTGGTCGTGGCCGCGCGGCCGCTCCAGCGCGTCGACGAGGACGGAGGCGATGCTCCCGAGGCGCTCCACGTTCCGCTCGAACCCGATCTCCTCCTGGATCGAGAGCAGGCGGTTCAGCCGCTCCCGCTTCACGCCGGCGGGGACGTCGTCGGGAAGCCGGGTCGCGGGCGTCCCGGGGCGCGGCGAGTAGGCGGCCGCGAAGACCTGGTCGTAGCGGATCGCCTGCAGGAGGCGCAGCGTCGCGGCGAACTGTGCTTCCGTCTCGCCGCAGAAGCCGACGATCACGTCCGTGCTCACCGCGATCCCCGGGATCGCCCCGCGGATGCGCCCGAGGCGCTCCTCGTAATGGGCGACCGTGTACTGCCGCCCCATCCGGTGGAGGACCTCGTCATCGCCCGACTGCACCGGCAGGTGGAGCGCCGCGCAGACCGCGGGCGCCTCGGCCATTGCCTCGATGAGCCGCTCCGAGAGGTCCCACGGGTGCGACGTGACGAAGCGGAGGCGCGGCACCGCGCGGCTCCCGTCCGGAAGGCGGAGGGCGTCGATCGCCCGGATCAGCTCGGCGAGGTCCGGCCGCGAGGCACGATCGATCTGCCGCCCGGCCCGGCGCGCCTCGGCGACGTGGGCGAACCGCGGCTCAGCCGGCAGGTCGTGGCCATAGCTGTTGACGTTCTGGCCGAGGAGCGTGATCTCGCGGTAGCCCGCCGCTGCGAGCGCCCGCGCCTCGTCGACCACCGCATCGAACGGCCGGCTTCGCTCCGGTCCGCGGCTGAACGGCACGATGCAGTATGTGCAGGTCTTGTCGCACCCGTAGATGATCGGCAGCCATGCGGTGACCCCCGACTCGCGCCGGACGGCGCCCGACGCGACGGCATTCGCTCGGGATGCGGCGAGGTGGTCGGCAGCCGAGACCGGCACGCCCTTGACGAGAGTGGTCGCAGCCGTGTGCGGCGTCGCGAGCGCGCCCGTGGTTCCCGGTGTCGGGGTCGCCTCGCCGAGGCCGACGGCGGCCTGGGCCGACGCGAGGCCCAGGCGCTCGACGAGCTCCGGCTCCTCGTCCGGCCGGAGGAAGAGATCGACCGCGGGGAATCGGCGCCGGAGTCCGGCCCGGTCCCGTTCGCGCACGGCGCAGCCGGTGAGCACCACGCGCAGGGCCGGGTTCGCGGTCTTGAGGGCCGCGAGCGCACCCTGCCGGCCGATGACCTTCGCCTCGGCGGCCTCGCGGATGGCACACGTGTTGATGACGACGAGGTCGGCGTCCTCGATGCCGGGCGCCTCCGCGCAGCCCGCCGCGAGCAGCCGGCCGGCCATCTCCTCGGAGTCGCTCCGGTTCATCTGGCAGCCGAGCGTCCAGACCCAGAAGCGCGGCAGCGCCTGGTCCTCCGGTCGGAACTCCGCGACGCGGGCATCGGCCGCTGCAGCGGGACGGGGACCGGCGGACGACGGCCCGGGCGGAATGAAGTCCACGACGGGGAGGATCCGGGTCGTCATGCCATCGACCCGATCCGCAGGGCGGCCAGGACCTCCTCGGCGATCGCGGGCGGCACCCACGTCTCGGCGATCGCCTCCGCGTACGTCTCGTCGTCGCCGTGGTAGTCGGTGCCGCCGGAGGCCAGCAGGCCGAGCTCCCGGGCGACGGCCCCGACCGCGGCCACGGTCGCTGCGTCGAAGCTGCGGTGATGGACCTCGATGCCGCCCAGGCCTGCCTCCATGAGCTCGCGGATGAGTACCGTGCGTGACGGGGCCGCGGCGAAGTGCGCGAGCACCGGGATCCCGCCGGCGGAGCGGATCGCCCGGATCGCCTCGCGCGGCCCCAGCCCCTCGCGGGGCACGTAGCCGGGTCCGCCTCGGCCGACGAACCGCGCGAACGCGTCCTGGACGCTGGTCGCGAAGCCGGCGGCCACGAGCGCACGGGCCAGGGTGGGGCGGCCAAGCGCGTCGTCGCTCGCCGCGTCCAGGTCGGCCAGCTGGGCGTCGACCGCGAGCCCCGCCGCGCGAAGCCGCGCCGCCATTCGCTCGAACCGCCGCCGGCGTCCGCCGCGCTGCCCGGCGAGGGTCGCCTCGAACGCGTCGTCGTCGGGGTCGACGCCGAGGCCCACGACGTGGAGCTCGCCGTCCGGAAGGTCGAGGCCGCCGGCCACGGCGTTGATCTCCACGCCTGCGATGAGCGCGAGGCCCGCGGGCGCGGGGACGCCGTCCGCCGCGGCCACGTCGCGGTAGCCGGCCAGCGTGTCGTGGTCCGTGATGGCGAGGGTCCGGATCCCGGCAGCCACCGCGTCCGTCACGAGGTCCCGCGGCGCCAGGAGCCCGTCCGAGCGGCTGGTGTGCGTGTGCAGGTCGACGACGCTCGGCTCCGGCGGCACGACCCGGCCGACCAGCGGCGCGCGACGCCCGCGCGCCATCAGGCGGCCTCGACGATCCGTTGGACGCGCTCCACGCGGAGGGCGCGGCCGGTTGCCGGGTCCACGTCGATCAGGAGAGCGTTGAGGACCACCGGCCAGGTGCCGACCTCGAAGCGCGTCGGCAGGCCGTTGATGAAGCGCGGCAGGACGGTCGCGGGCGCGAAGCCGATCACGCTGTGGAGCGGGCCGGTCATCCCGAGGTCGCTCTGGTAGGCCGTCCCGCGGGGCAGGATCCGCTCATCCGCCGTCGGGACGTGCGTGTGCGTCCCGACGACCGCGCTGACGCGTCCGTCGAGGTGCAGCCCGAACGCGTTCTTCTCGCTGGTGACCTCGCAGTGGAAGTCGACGAGCCGGACCGGCGGGAGCGCGTCGGCCCCCTCGTCGAGCAGGCGATCGGCGTCGGTGAACGGGTTCTCGATCGGGATCATGTAGGTGCGGCCCTGGAAGTTGAGGACGGCGACGTCGGTCCCGTCGGCTGCGACGTACGCGCCCCAGCCACGACCGGGGATCCCGTCGGTGCCGTAGTTGTGGGGCCGGAGGATCCGCTCGTCCTTGTCGAGCGCGGGCAGGATCTCCTTCTTGTCCCAGATGTGGTTGCCCGAGGTGATCACGTCCACTCCGGACCTGTACAGCGATTCGGCCGTCGACGTGGTGAGACCCATCCCGCCCGCGACGTTCTCGCCGTTGGCCGTGACGAAGTCCACCCGGTGCACGTCGCGCAGCCCGGGCAGCTCGCGCTCCACGGCCTCCCGGCCGGGGCGGCCGATCACGTCGCCGATCATGAGGATCCGGCAGGGCCGCGCGGCCCGCGAGTCGGCCACGCTACTTCGCGTACTCGACGGAACGCGTCTCGCGGATGACGGTCACCTTGATCTGGCCCGGGTAGGTCAGCGACTCCTCGATCTTCTTGACGATGTCGCGGGCGAGCCGGGACGCCGACAGGTCGTCGATCTCCTCGGGCCGGACGAGGATCCGGACTTCCCGGCCGGCCTGGACGGCGAACGACCGGTCGACGCCGGCGAAGCTGCCCGCGATCGCCTGCAGGTCCTCGAGCCGCTTGAGGTAGAGCTCCACGGACTCGCCGCGCGCGCCAGGGCGCGAGGCGCTGATGGCGTCTGCCACCTGCACGATGGGCGCCTCGAGGCAGGCGTACTCCACCTCCTGGTGATGCGCGGCGATCGCGTTCACGACCTTGAAGGAAAGGTTGTGGCGCGCCGCGATGGCCGCGCCGATCGCCGCGTGCGGACCCTCGACCTCGTGGTCGACCGCCTTGCCCATGTCGTGGAGGAGGCCGCCGGTCTTCGCGGCCAGCACGTCAGCCCCGAGCTCCGCGGCGATGACCGCCGCCAGGCGGCTGGTCTCGATGACGTGGTTCAGCACGTTCTGGCCGTAGCTGGTGCGGAACTTGAGGCGACCGAGGAGGCGCGTGATCTCGGACGGCAGGCCGGGCACGCCGGCGTCGTAGGCGGCCGCGTCGCCGGCCTGGCGGATGACCAGGTCCACCTCGGCGCGAGCCTTCGCCACGACCTCCTCGATCCGGCCGGGATGGATCCTCCCGTCGGCCATCAGCTTCGTGAGCGCGATTCGGGCGATCTCGCGCCGGACGGGATCGAAGCCCGAGAGGATCACGGTCTCAGGCGTGTCGTCGATGATCAGGTCCACGCCCGTTGCCTGCTCGAGGGCCCGGATGTTGCGGCCCTCGCGGCCGATGATCCGGCCCTTCATCTCGTCCGATGGAAGGTGCACGACCGAGACGGTGTGCTCCGCCGTGTGGTCGGCCGCGACCCGCTGGATGGCCGTGACGATGACCTCACGGGCACGGTCCTGGGCCTCGTCGCGGGCCGTGCGCTCGATCGAGCGCGCCAGCCGGACCGCGTCGTTCTCCGCCTCCGCGCGCACGGCGTCGAGGATCACGGCCTTGGCGTCGTTCGCCGTCATCCCGCTGACCCGCTCGAGCGCGGCGATCTGCTCCGCGCGGGACGACGTCAGCTCCTCGCGAAGCCGGTCGAGGTCACGCTCCTTCTCCAGAAGCTTCCGGTCGCGCTGCTCGATCATGTCCGTGCGCTGGTCCAGCTGTTCGTCACGGGTCAGGAGGCGCCGCTCGAGCGCGCTCAGCTCGGCTCGCCTGCCGCGCGCCTCGTCCTCCGCCTCGCGCTGCAGGCGCAGCGTCTCGTCCTTGGCCTCGAGGATCAGATCCTTCTGCTGGGTGCGGGCTTCGGCCACGATGCGGCCCGCCTTCTCCTGGGCGCCGCGGACAGATTGGGCGGCGAGGATGCCGCGTGCGACGAATCCGGCAACAAGGCCGCAGGCGATGGCCACGACAAGGGCCACCGCCGCAACGACGGGGTTCTCCATGATGCTCGCCTCCCGACCGGCCGGGTGAGCGGCCGGCGAGTGATGGTGCGGGAACGGCGATGCGTCGGGACCGACCCGGGGACTCTCGTCTGGGTGCGTGGGTCGGGCGCCGGCGTGGGCTCGCCGGGATGGATGGGTTCGGAATGTGGCAACCGGCGCCGCATCCGCGGCGCCGTTCTCTGGTGCGCGTAGCCTACGGCCGGCGGGCGGGAGGGTCAAACGTGCCCGGTCAGGACGACGGGTCGGCCCCGGATTCCTCGTCGGGGAGCATCGTCCCGACGGTCATGAGCCAAATCGCCGCGGCTCGCCCCGCGGTCGCGGGATCGAAGCCGGCCCGGGCGAGCAGCGCGTAGGCGCGCGCTCGTCGCTTGCGTGGATCGGGCTCGCGGAGGAGACCGGCCCCCTTGCGAACGAGGAGCCGCGCCGCCGCGGCCTCGTCCGACGCGTCGGACGTGGCCCGCTCCCCTGCCCCGCGCCCCCCGCGGGGATTGTCGGGATCGTCGCCGGTCGCGAGCGCCTCCCGTGCGGCGAGCGCGGCCTCGGCATCCGCCATCCCGATTCCCAGCCGCCGCAGCTCGTCGCGGAGGGCACGCGCACCGCGCGGACGCGCCCGGTCGCGCGACTCCACCCAGGAGCGGGCGAACCCCGCGTCGTCGAGGAAGCCGAGCTCGGTCAGCCGGGCGATCGCGCCCTCGACGAGATCGCCCCGGTAGCCGGCCTCACGCAGCCGCCGGCGCACCTCGTCGGTCGAGCGCGGGCGCGCCTCCAGGAACCGTCCCGCCGCCGCGAGCACCTCGTCCGGGTCGTCGACCGCCGCCCGCCGCGCGCGCCGCTCGGAGACCGACTCGCGTGGAAAGCGCGGCATGCGGCGCCGGAGTCCCGTGCCCTCGCCGGCGCGAGGCTACTCGGCCTCCGAGATCCCTTCAACGGGAATCGCCACGCTCGACATGCTCGCCCGGATCTTCGTCTCGATGTCCGCGCCGACCGCCGCGTTGTCGCGCAGGAAGCCCTTCGCCGCCTCGCGGCCCTGGCCGAGGCGCGTCTCGCCGTAGGTGAACCACGCGCCGGTCTTCGTCACGACGTCCATCGCCACGCCGACGTCGAGAAGGCCGCCCTCGCGGCTGATCCCCTCGCCGTACATGATGTCGAACTCGGCCACGCGGAACGGCGGCGCCACCTTGTTCTTGACCACCTTGACGCGGACCCGGTTGCCGATCGATTCGGTGCCGCTCTTGATCGTCTCGACGCGACGGATGTCGAGCCGCACCGTGGCGTAGAACTTGAGGGCCCGGCCACCGGGCGTGACCTCGGGGTTCCCGAACATGACCCCGATCTTCTCGCGGAGCTGGTTCGTGAAGACGAGCGACGTGTTGGAGCGGCTGACGGCACCCGCCAGCTTGCGCAGCGCCTGGCTCATCAGGCGGGCCTGGATGCCGACGAAGCTGTCCCCCATCTCACCCTCGATCTCCGCTCGCGGGACGAGCGCCGCGACGGAGTCGACCACGACGATGTCGATCCCGCCAGAGCGGATGAGGGTTTCGGTGATCTCGAGGGCCTGCTCGCCGGTATCCGGCTGGCTGACGAGGAGCTCGTCGACGTTGACGCCGCAGGCGCGCGCGTAGCCCGGGTCGAGGGCGTGCTCCACGTCGATGAAGGCGGCGACGCCGCCGCGCCGCTGGGCCTCCGCGATGACGTGCTGGCAGAGCGTGGTCTTTCCGGACGACTCGGGGCCGAACACCTCGGTGACCCGGCCGCGGGGAATCCCCCCCACGCCGAGGGCGAGGTCGAGGGCGATCGACCCGGTGGGGATGAAGTCGACCTGCTGCCGCTCGGCCGAGCCGAGCTTCATGATCGACCCGCGGCCGAACTGCTTCTCGATCGCGAGGATCGCCGCCTCGACCGCCTTCGTGCGTTCCGCGGCCGATGCCCCGTTCCGCTCCGTCATCGCCATCTCGTCGTGCTCCTGTCTGGTTCTGTGGCCCCGACGGAGCGGACGATGACGCGCCCGCCCGGACTGCTCAGCCCTCCGGTTCTTCCTCGACGACGGTGCGCGGCTTGCGCTTCGGCTTGATCAGCTCGACGCTCTGCGGCACTTCGAGGAATGGCTGGAGACTCGGCTTCGCCTCCGGGGCCTTTGACTTCTTCTTCACCTCGCGGTGGGGACGGTCTCGCGAACCCATCGTCGAACGCCTCCGCGGAACTCGAGGGTACCGAAATGGCCTTCACGCGAGCTGCACAGCGGTTGCATCGTGGCTTCGCCGGCGAGCGTG
>Ga0209638_1001265_pt1 | contig 16278 bp, 15 predicted proteins | sample BarGraNGADG00211_FD_184490 | JGI IMG/M metagenome (GOLD analysis project Ga0209638, IMG submission 184490) | Arctic peat soil microbial communities from Barrow, Alaska - Barrow Graham LP Ref core NGADG0002-211 (SPAdes) (version 2) | ecosystem: Environmental > Terrestrial > Soil > Wetlands > Peat...
TACAGAATCATTTGTGAAGGATGACGCTATGGCTAAACTAGAGCGGCGCGAGACTCCGGGCGAAATCGAAGTCCGCGACCACGGCGGCAAGGTGGTTATTGAAGGCCACGGCGCTGTCTTTAATCGCCTGTCCCACGATCTTGGGGGATTTGTTGAGCGAGTATTGCCCGGCACGTTCACGAAGACAATTCAGGAAGCCGACGTTCGGGCCTTGTATAACCATGATAAGAACATGGTTCTAGGCCGCAATAAGTCCGGCACCCTGGATTTGTCTCAGGACGAGTCCGGCCTCTATTACCGAATCTACCCACCCGATACCTCATACGCCCGCGATTTGCAGGTGGTTATCGAGCGCGGTGATGTGACAAGTTCCTCATTCGCTTTCTACACGATCAAGGATGACTGGGGCCAGACTGAGGCGGGATATCCGCAGCGCAGTCTGTCCGAGGTGCGGCTAGTCGATGTGTCACCCGTGACATATCCGGCCTACCCTGATGCGGACTCCGGTATGGGCGTTGATCGAGGTGCGGCCCTGTTGGGGCTGGCCACGCGCTCCGGTGTAGAAATCACAGACCTGTCGGATGCTGACAGTATCCGGCGAGCACTTACCGGCGAGAACGAGGAATCAGAGTCGAGCGAATCTCACTCTGACACCAAAACTCGCTGGCAGCGCCGAGCCCGCTTTATGGCGGACCTTGAGCGCATGGTGAAAGAACAGTAAGGCCGCACGCACTGCACCTTACAATCCAATGTAAGTTCAACAGAAAGGATTGGCTCATGGCTGATCTTATTAAGGCCCTAGATGAGAAGCGCCAAGTTGCGCTGGCTCTGGCTAGGGAAATTGCCGAGCGTGCGGTGGCAGGCGAGGAAAAGGCGGAAGACGAGGAAGCCTACAAACGGGCTAATGCGGATTTCGACCGGAATTCCGGTCTGCTCCACGATGAGCAGAAGCGTGTTGCGGCTGAGGCCGAAACCGCTTCGGCATTCGCTTCGGCTGCTGCTGCGGCTGGCCTTCACCAGAATCAGGAACGTCACGACGACGTGCCTGTCGGTGACAAATGGCTGGTTGAGGCTCGCGCTGCCCTAGCGGGCGAAACGCGAGGCAAAGGTGGCACGGACGAACGTATGCCTAAGTTCGTCCAGATGCGCAACGCATTCGGTATGCCCGAAATGCGACTGGTTGGTTACAACCTCGGATCCCCCGGTGGTGAGACTGTGCAGGAAACCCTGTCCAGTACGCTATTCCGTAAGGTGTTTGACGACAGTGCCATTCTCTCTGCCGGTGTGCGTGTTTTCCACACCACGGGCGGCGAGCGGGTCAAGTTCCCACGGCTGACCAGTCGAGGGCCGCTGACGCAGGTCAACGCACGAGTCGCTGAACAGGGACAGATTCAGAAATCTGTCGCTGGGTTCGATCAGGTTTCATTCGACGCCTACAAGTATGGTCACATTGCTCAGGCTGACCGCGAGGTTATCCAGGACAGTGTTATCAATATTCAAGGGCTGATGGGTGAACTGATCGGGACGAACATTGCCGAATACCTCGGCTATGATCTGACCCTCGGTACAGGTACTGGTATGCCAAAGGGTGTTGTTAACCTGATTCCCGTTGGCAACCTCGCCACTGCGACCGCTGGCAAGGCTGGTGTTATCCAGAATTCGGACGAGTTGCTGGATATCATTTGGAAACTGAAGCCTGCCTATCGGCGCAACGGTAAGTTCCTGATGAATGACCTTACCGTCCTCACCTTCCGCAAAATGAAATATGCGGTTGATGGTCACTACGTCTTCGAGGCTGGCCTCGCCGGAAAGCCCGACACTCTGTTGGGTTACCCGCTGCTGACCGACCCGAACGTCGTGGCTCAGGGAACTACGGCGAAGTCCATTGTGTTCGCGGACTTCGACAAGTATTGGGTGCGTATGGTTGCCGACCTTCGGGTCGAGTGGTCCACCGAATACGCTTGGGACACTGACCTCGTTTCGGTCAAGGGTGTTCTGCGCGCTGATGGTGACGCCATCGACGACACTGCATTCGCCGGGTACGTGGGCGCTGCTACCTAATAGCGGCTGGATCGGGGGTCGGGAAACCGGCCCTCGGTCAACCCCGAGAGGGTGAGTCATGTTCAGACAGAAAACTATTCAGCCTGTTGGCAACATCCCTATGGGCTGGACGATTGACACATACGCTTATTATCAGGAGCAACTACGGCAGGCCGATCTGCGTTTTGGCGAAGAACGCGACCGGCGCAATGTCGAGGGTGCGGCACTGAACGCCGTCGCTCTGAAGATCAAGGAAACCGCTGACCACGCCGCGCTGACCCTGGCCAGCGAAAGTCAGGCGCGTCGGGAAGCCCAGAATGACGCGATGCGAGACAAGCAACTGGGCGAGTCGGGGATTTACGCCACGAACGCCAGTGTCACTATGGCCTTCGATGACTTGAATAAGCAACTGAAAATCACCCTCCAGCCCCTGGTCGATTTCGTGGCCAAGGCGCAGGGCGGGACCGACAAGACCAAGCAACTGTGGGCAGCCCTTGGTGGCACGGTCGCGCTGTTCACCCTGATTCTGGCCGCGCTGGCTATCTTCGTGCTGTGACCACCCGTCGCTCGACAGCCAGCACCCGTTTGCAGTCCCGGGAAGCCACATTGGAGCGACCCCCAGGCTTGGGTGCTTGCTCCCCTACACGGGCGGGGGTTGCTCCAGCCGTAGGCCCCCTCCCGAGCCTCTAAAGGGCACATGCCCCTAGAAGCCTCGGGAAGGCACCACCACGGTCCGCGACCCCCTCGGCTGTAGGGGAGCAAGCACCCAAGCCTGAACATCGCTCCACGGCCCCCTCCCGGGGCGCGTTGGACACATCCTGTCCTGAGAGAGGACCATCATGGCGGAACGCTACTTCACCCTGGCCGAACTGCGGGCGTCGGATCTGGCCGCGCTGTCCAATGAGGACAAGTATCCAGACGCCACGCTCCAGGCCGCGCTGGATTCTGTCGAGGTGGAATTTGAACGGATCTGTAACCGTGCTTTCGTGACCCGCACCTTCAGCGAGACGGTCACGGGTGACGGCACGGCCTCGGTCTACCTCGCAAAGAACGAACTATCCACCGTCCTGACCATCGACGGTGTTGCCGTCAGTGACGCGGATTTCGGCAGCGATGGATTCAAACTGCTGACGCGACTCGACGGATTGCTGTGGACGCTGAATCAGCGATACCTCATCGAATACGAATACGGGACACCCGTTATTCCTTCCGATATCAAGGAAGCCGCGATTCACCGCGCTCGCGGCAAGGTGGTGTCGGGGCGCTCGCGGATTGATGAGCGAGCCACGATGATGCAGATTCCCGACTTCGGTACATTCAATCTGGCCACGGCTGGACTAAAGGGATCGTGGACAGGGGTGCCTGATATCGACGTAGTGCTCAATGACTATGCGTACGGGCGGGGTGGCACATACTAATGGCAGACTCAATCGGCACCACGGCATTTGATGCCAAGGCCAGCCTGTTCACGCTATTCAGCACGGCCATCGGTGATGGTGGAACCCTGGCGGGGGTGGACATTTGGTACTCCTACCAAGGGGCCAGTAAAGAAATGCCCCGTGAGGTTGTGTGGCTCGGTGAGGTTGACTGGCTTGACGAAAACGATGAATCGCTCGGTGCGTTGCACCGGGTCGAGGAATACGAAATCGTCCTGACGGTAGAGGTGCATCGCCCCGGTGACACCCAGGAGGAAGCCAATGCCCGGACAGAGGAATTGTTCCAGGCAGTCGAGGGGCTATTGCGGCAACGAAACCCCCTGGGTTTGCCCAATATTCAGTCCTGTGGAATCAAGCCCAAGGTTTTGGGCGAAGGTCGAGACGCTGATGGGCGCGGCGCTATTCTCGTAAGTAAAATCCGCGTTCGCGCTCGCATATAAAGGGAGGCTACCCACATGGGTGGTTCATCAGCACAGTTTATGATCGGCAAGGAAACCGTCTACGGGACCGCCGTTGTCGCCACCAAGCCCTTCGAGATTATCTCCGAGGATTTCAAGGGCAACTACCCCCGGCTTCAGGCTGAAGCATTGTCGGCATCGTTTGTGGATCGGGCAGACCGGTCTGCCGTTATGGCGTCCAAGGGCGCAGCCGGTGGCGTTGAATTGGAAGTCCTGACAAAGGGATTCAGCGCGTGGCTACGTTACCTGATGGGTGACGTGACAACCAGTACCGTAGCGGAGGTGACCGCCTATACGCACACGGCTGTGATTTCCAGCCTGATGGGCGACATGGTTACCGCCCAGGTAGGGCGTCCTGATAATCTGGACGTGGTACGTCCATGGACCTACGAGGGCGGGAAGGTCACCGGTTTCGAGATTTCGAACCAAGTGGACCAGACCCTGCGTTGCAAGATCGACATGGATTTCGAAAAGGAATCCAACCCGGATGCTCCAGCGGGTGCCTACATTCTGGCCACCAATGTTCCGGTGACTGGTGCGGAAGTGCTGACCTGGGCGGGTGGCACTGTCACCATCGGCGGCGTCGTCACTGACGTGTCCGACTTCTCAGTGAAGGTGGACAACGGCCTGAAGGTTGATACGCAATATATCAACAAAGCCGCTCCCGGGAAACGTGAGCCGACGCAGAATGACAAGCGCAAGATTGAGTGGGCGTTCAAAACCCCGTACGTGGACAACACGTTCTGGGAGAAAGTGTCTGCCGCCACCAACGCTGGCGCGACTGCTATCCTCAGTGCGAAGTGGGAAGGTCCGACTCTGTTGGGCACAACCATTTACCCGTCACTGACGATGCAGATTCCTGTTGGCATCTTCGATGATGGTGGTCCGGTTGTCGCCGGTCCCGCAGCCCTGGAACAGAGTTTCAAGGGGCGGGGTCTGTTCAACGGCACTGATTCGGCGCTGTCACTGGTCTACGTTTCTGCCGACATTACCTGCCTGTAATGCCATCGCCGGGGAACACGTCCTATGCCCACATTGATTATAGCGATGTTAAGGCATTCGCACGAGACATAGCGCGCACCCCGGCTGACATTGCCCGAGCCGAAAACCGATTCTACGCTGCCTCAGTCAGTGCTGTCATAGGGATAGCCAAGACCGAGGCGGCGGCGGTCGGTGGCGTGGCAGCGAAAGCCAGCGCCGATCTTAAGCCCATTGGTATCAACACTGTGCTATATGGCGGAAAGGGATACAGCAAGGGTGCTGAATTTGGCTCCTATCAGTACAAGCAATTCAAAATGTGGCGAGGCAATGCGGATGACGCCGGGTATTTCCTATGGCCCGCGCTCAGACAATTCCGAGACAAGGACTTTCGCACCGAATGGGATCGGTCTGTCTGGAATGTTATTCAACGTGACTTTCTCTAACAGAGGGATGTAGTAATGACTGCTGCTAAAAAGGCTATCGCGCCCGCCAAGCGCAAGATTCGTCTCGACATGGATTCCCTGACCCTGGGTGATCTTGAGGCATTCGAGGAAGTTGTGGGTGGCGACCTTATGGCCGCGCTCGCTCCCCAGATTGTCCGGGACGAGAACGGTAGGCCGGTGCCTGATTTCAAAGACCCGAAACACCGTCCGCTGAAGGAGGTAAAGGTCAGCGCCAAAAACATGACCGGGCTGGTTTGGATCGCTCTCCGCAAGGACGACCCGGATCTCACCTTGGCTCAGGTCAAGGCGATTCCCCTGAATAACCTCGACTTCGATCTGGCGGGGGCCGAGGGGCCGGACCCTATCGAGCCGCCGAGCGCGGGCGAGTAAGAAAACAGCGACTCAAGTTGTGGTCTGAGGTCGCGTCATTTTACGGGTGGACGTTTGTGGATATTCGGCGGTTGAAGATGGATGAATTCAACGCAGCCGTCGAATATGCTAATGAGTCCAGAGAAAGGTCTAACCGAGAATGTCAGACACGAGGACTCTAAAGATCGTCGTCTCGGGTGATTCATCCGGTGGCCGACGTGCTCTGCAAACACTCGGCTCTGAGGCCAGTGCAACCCAGAGTAAGTTTGACAAGGTTGGCGGGGCCATGGCTGGCTTTGCCACCAAGGGTGGCGTGGCGCTCGGTGCTCTCGCAGTTGGTGCGGGGGTGCTGGGCGTTACCACTGCCAGCAAAATGGAGCAAGCCCAGATTGCATTCACGAACATGCTGGGCTCGGGTCAAAAGGCCAGCGCATTCCTGAAGCAATTGCAGACATTCGCTAACTCGACCCCGTTCGAATTCCCCGACCTGATTAAAAGCAGCCAGCAATTGCTGGCCATGGGCTTCAGTGCGGACAAGATCATTCCCACCCTTACCGCTGTCGGTGACGCCGTTGCTGGTATGGGTGGATCAGCCGACAATATCCAGATGGTCACGCGGGCCTTCGGCCAGATGCAGGCCAAGGGTAAAGTCGCGGGCGACGAACTTCTACAGTTGACCGAGCAAGGCATTCCTGCTATTCGCATTCTTGCTGATGGCTATGGTGTCTCGACTTCGGAAATGTCGAAGATGGTCACCAAGGGTCAGGTGCTGTCTGAAAAAGCCCTGCCTATGTTGGTGGCTGGCTTGGAGAAAGGCACCAAGTCCGTAAAGGGCTTCGGCGGCATGATGGATGTGCAGTCGCGTACCGCACAAGGCCGCTGGTCCACGTTGGTGGACACCGTGCAAATGGGCCTGGGAAACCTTGCCATTAAAGCATTCCCCGTGATGAATCAGGGGATCGTCTCACTGACGGCTGGGGCGGGGGCGTTGGTCACCGCTTTCCAGACTGGTAAGGTGTCCAAATCAGACGGCATTGTCGGTATGTTCACAACGGTGGGCCTATCGGCGCGGGCGTTCGGGTCATGGGTTTCAACAGACGGTGTACCACTGGTCACTAAACTGGGGACCATATTCAAGTCTGTGGCTGATGTAGTCGGGCCTGTTCTGGGGGTGGCCTTTGCCAGCCTCATTGTTACTGTGCGCGGACTGTGGACTGTTTTCACTGGTATCACTGGTGTTCTTAGCCAGCACCTACCCGTTGTCCGAATACTCACGGGTGCGGTCATTGCGTATTACGGTGCCCTCGGGATCTTCACGGCTATTTCCAAGGCAGCGGCGGCGCAGCAATTTATCGCGTATCAAATGTCGCTGTTACAACGCGGCGGGCTGCTGCAATACATCCTCTCGCTGAACATCGTAAAGGCCGCGACTGCTGCCTGGACCGTTGTGCAGGCCGCTCTGAACTTCGTGTTCATAGCCAATCCCCTTATTGCGATTATCGCGGGTATCGTCCTGCTGGTCGGTGCGATAGTCCTCATTGCCACTAAGACAACGTGGTTCCAGACGATCTGGGAATACATGGCTGGCGCGGTGGTCCTGGCGTGGACAGGCATTACCACGGCTGCGTTGTGGGCGTGGAATACCGTGCTCATGCCGGTGTTCAACTTTATCAAGACCGGCCTCGGAATTCTCTGGACTAATTTCCAGACTGCCGGGACGATGATTGCCACGGTGTGGAGCGCCATTACCAGCGCGGTGTCCACGGCGTGGCACACGGTGATGGCCCCGATATTCGGGTTTATCCAGGGCGGCATTGCCATTGTGGTAGCCGTCTTCCGGGTCTTCGCTTACTTTGTCGATCTGTACTGGCGGGGGATTGCTCTCGTCGCGCAATGGGCATGGAACACGATTCTCAAGCCGGTCTTCAATTTCATCGGCTTCGCTGTCGGCGTTATGTGGCAGGGATTCATTCAGGCTAAGAACTGGATTGTCATTGCCTGGAACGCGATTGTCGCCGCTGCATCCTGGGCGTGGAACACGCTTCTCAAGCCGGTATTCGGTTGGATCGGGTTTGCTCTCGGGGTTATGTGGCAGGGATTCATTCAGGCTAAGAACTGGATCGTGGTGGCGTGGAACGCCATTACGGGAGCGGCCTCAGTGGCGTGGAACACGCTTCTCAAGCCGGTATTCAATTGGATCGCGGGAGGGCTCGCCACATTGTGGGGGGTGTTCATTACCGCTAAAAACTGGATCGTCAACACTTGGAACACCGTGACCGGTGCGATACGCAATGGCTGGAATACAGGCATCTCGGTCGTGTTCGGTTACGTCAAGACTGGTGTCGATGCCGTACGCGGTGCTTTCAAGACGGCGGTCGATGCGATAGGTAAAGCCTGGACCACCATGAAAGATTTGGTGTCCAAGCCGATCTTTGCAGTCTTGAATTTCATCGGGCAAAATCTGAGTAAGCCGATCAACAAATTCCTAACGACAATCGGTGCCGGGGCCTTGGCTAAACTTCCCGAATGGAAGTATGCCGAGGGTGGTGTGCTGCCTGGGTATTCTCCGGGTCGAGACATTCATCGGTTCACGTCACCCACGGGCGGCACGCTGGCTCTGTCCGGCGGGGAAGCCATTATGGTGCCTGAATTCACCCGGGCCGCTGGCGGTGCCGGTGGTATTGCGCGGATGAACGCGCTGGCTCGGCGCGGCGCGAAGTTTGCGGGCGGCGGTGTCTGGGAGGCCATGGCTGCCTGGGCGCAAAAAGCCATGCCTGGAACACAGGTGTCCAGCGGGTTCCGGCCCGGGGATGGTGGTTCATACCACGCACAGGGATCTGCTGTTGACCTTGTGCCGCCGAGCATGAAACTGTTTAGCACCATTGCCAGCAATTGGGGCAAGGCCATAAAGGAACTGATCTACACCCCTGCCGGTCCGCTTGCCATTAAGAATGGCGCACAGGTTGGCATGGACTGGTACGGTGAGGCCATAAAGGCTCAGCACTACAGCCACGTTCACTGGGCCATGGATCCCAAGGGAATGGGAGCCCCGGGTGAGGCTGGCGGGTTCAACAATCTGCCTGACCTGACAAAAATCATCGGTACGATTAAGGGCATCTTCGGAAGCCTAAAGAACATCGGTGGGGGTTTGTGGGGACAGGCTATGCAAAAGGCCGGTCCTAGTTGGCTCGGCGCGTTGAGCGAAAAGGTGAAAGGCTGGGTGTCGTCACTGTTCAGTGGCGGGGCTCCCGGTCCTGGCGGCACACCCACCGGTAACCGGGCAATGGGTAAGTCCATGATGCAGGCGGCGGGCTGGGCAGAAAACCAGTTCAATTCACTCGACCAACTGTGGCAAAAAGAATCCAAGTGGAGTACCACTGCTACCAACCCAACTAGCGGTGCTTACGGGATTCCACAGGCATACCCTGCCAGCAAGATGATGTTGGCCGGTGCCGATTGGATGACCAACGCAGCAACCCAGATTAAATGGGGGCTGAGTTACATTCGACAGACGTACGGTTCCCCGGAACAGGCGTGGGCGCACAGCGTCCGCACCGGCTGGTATGACGATGAGGGTGTTCTCCCTCCCGGCAGGACTGTGGCCATGAATGGCACGGGCCGGAATGAGTATGTCAGTAAGACCCCCCCTGGAGGGGGCGGGATAACAGTGGCTGTCACAGTGATGGGCAGTGTTACCACCGAACGCGATCTGGTCAAGTCGATCACGCTGGGCGTCCGCGATGAATTGCGGCGTCACGCGGATCGTAACGGCGGGCGCACGGGGTTGTGATTGTCAGGAGCCCCGGCCTAAAAACCGGGGCTTTTGTCGTATATTGAAAGGTTTGGGTAACGATGGCATTTCCGAACGTGATTGTCGATTGTGCTTTCGATAATGACATTAACGAGTCGATGTATGCCCAGACCGGATACTCGGATATCACGCGCTGGGTTAAGACCATTAGCGGCACCCTGCGTGGGCGGACCTATGAGATGGATCAGGTCGAGACAGGCTCGCTACGAATTGCACTCGACAACACCGATGGGCGATTCAGCCCTGAGGATGCGCGCAGTCCTTACTACCCCTGCGTCACGCCCTCTCGACGGCTGCGAATTCGCGGGCTGAATGTCCAGCGCCCCAACGTCGCGGCGGCGGGGTCCGTCAACCACGACAGCCGGGGATTCTCCCAGGTGTCCGATCCTTACTGGGGCGTCGGGAATGCACAGCCCATTACGGTGGTAGAGAATTCAGGACTGACCAGTCCACTACGCACCCTGCTACGCACGGCCACCATTGCGGCCCCGCTTGACTTCACAGGAGATTCCCCCGACACCAATACGGCTGACGGTATCGCGCTCACCTATGAATGGGCAGGCACGCCAGGGGCGTCTAACTCGTATGAGATTGCGCACCCCATCGGTGCGGGCACCCACCACATTCAGGCTGTGCTTCCCACCTCAGCGGGTGCAGGCAACTTCGGGCTGCTACAAATGAGCCTGCCGGTCGAGGCCGGACGCAATATGCGCCACTCGATTTACAATTGGCGTGTGTCCGGGACCGAGCCGACCGGGACAATGGGATTCATGGTGGAGTATTACAACTCCGATGACAGCCCTATATCCTGGGGCTCGGTACAGTGGTCTAATCCCACCTCGACAACCCCCACCGAGCGCCACGTCGATTCGACCTGTCCCGTGAATGCGGCCTATGCGCTGGGATTCTTTTTTGTGGCTGCCGGTGCCGCGATCACGACCGCCGTGACCTACGCTTTCGAAAAAGGAATGTCCTGCTACAGCCCCAACCTTGCGTCCAATCCTGTGGACGCCGTGACAGTGTTGACAGCCGATCACTGGTACGTGGCCGGTGGTGAGGGCACTGCTGTGACGGTGGCATCACCTGTCGTCACCGCCACCATGTCCACGGCAGTAACAGACACGGCTCTCTACCAACTGGTAAACGGCGTCATTCCTGGCGTGGACTATGACGTGTCGATTGACGTTCGCCAGTACACAGCGGCAATGGGCACGCCGACGACGGGGGACCTATTCATCAGTGCCGACGGGGGGCGCTCCGGGGCCACGGTGTCCGGGCGCGGGCTGTTCTCCACCGCGACCCTCACCTACACAGCAGATGAACCCACCACGTCACTGACTATTTCGAAGGCAGACGGAACCCCGTTTGCATCGGGCTGGGTGGTCACTGCCAAGAATGTGACCGTATACCCCACCGGGGGCGAGTCTCACAGTTTTCCGGCGTGGGAAATGCCTAAGGCCATATTCGAGGGATGGGTTGAGGCGTGGCCGCTGCTGGCGGCAACGTACAGCGGCACAATGACCGTCGTCGTGAATGACCGGCTGAAGCGTCTGGGGGATATCACCCTCGAAAGCCCGTGGGAGGAACAGGAACTATCCCGGGGTGCGGTTCTGGTGCTGCCCTTGGATGACAGCCCTGTTGGGGACCGTGGTCACGGTGGCACGAGCAATGACGAGGTTGCGCTGTCCGGGGCCTGGGCCAATTCGAGCCAGATTATCGTGGCTCCAATCGAGGCAACGCACGGCAGTCTGTCCGGCTGTACCTACACGCTCGGGGTTCCCGGGCCTGCCGGGGCTGAAAGCAATGCCATCGACCTCGTGACAGCGGGCACTGGCTATAACGGGTATTTCATCCCCATTCCCTTCAGCATGGACTACATTGCACCACCTCCCCCACCGCCCGTTATCAAGATAACACAGCCTGGGAAACCCGCACCTGTTGCCACGAAGGCCGCGCCGGTCTATGTACCCACCTATGCGTGGCGGCAATACACCACCACGTTCTATTCAACCTGGAGCCACACCTACGCAGCAGGCGGAATTGCCTGGGGCAATGGTGCGTATTGCTATCAGGGCTATTGGTCTGGTGGTGGAAACATCGCGTCGATGGTCGGATTCAACTACGGGTATATTAAGTCCATTCTCGCGGGCGTCACCGTTATCGGCTGCAAGGCCACTTTCTACAACAATCACTGGTACTGGAATTCCGGGGGCTACGTCGCTCTCGGGACACATATCAACGGGTCACCGCCCGGTGGATTTACAGGCGCAAATCCAAACCGTTATAGTCCATTCCATATTCCTGCGAACTACACCGCCCAATTCGAACTGGGCACGGGTGTGGGTAAGGAATTCCAGACGGGCTATACCAAAGGACTTACGTTTGGCCCTGGGCGCACAAACGGCACTGAGTATTACGGGTCATTCAACGGCGCGTCCATCTCGGGACGACCCGCTATATCCATCACCTATAACCGAAGGGTCCAGGTGTCCTAATGTCTGCGTATGGCTACCTGACGCCCAGTACCGGGTTTACATTCCAGTGCTGGTTCAACCGGAATGTGGGGGTGGGCTCGGGCTGGTATCCCGCATTCGCCAGCCAGTACACCCAGGCCCCCGTTTCCTGGACCGGAAACAAAAGCATTAACGGAAAGCAATTCTGGTTCGGGATGGTTCCGACAACCGGTGCAATGGGCATGTCCATTTATCAGGAAGGTGGCACGGCCCAATGGGCATGGTCTGACCCCTCTCCCAGCGGCTACCCGGATGACGGACAATGGCACCGGGCCGCCATCACCACGCCCAACGGAAATACGTGGCGTATGTGGCTTGACGATGTGCAGATTGCCAGCGGTCCCGCTACGTTTACGGCGGTGTGGCGTCCGGGGTCTTTGACAATCGGCGGCGGATATGCCCCGTACCTGGGAAACTACGGATCTGAACTGTGGGACAAGAAATTGGCCCTGGTATCCGCGTACAACCGGGAACTGTCTGACGCTGAAATGCACGCCTCATTTGCCTCGGTAGGGTCTGCGTGTTTTAGCGGTGATGACGAGGTGACCCGGCTGAATCGGATCTATGGCTGGACAGCCACCCCCGAATGGAATCGGGACTCCGACCCGCCCATGACCACACTGAAAGGTGCGCAAGTCACAGATGCCAACGCCCTTACGTCGACCCTGGAGGCAGCGAAAGGCGCGGGCGGCATGGTCTTTGCAGACGGGCAGGGCTATATGCAGTACCACAACCGGCGTCGGCGCTATAACCGCTGGAGCCTGTTTGATTTCTGTGAGAGCCTGGGTGCGGGTGTGGGCGCTGGCGTGGACTTCACCACCGATGTGTCCAAAATCTACAATGACATTAAGGGCACGATGCAGGATGCCGGAACGTTCCGGCTGCGGGATAGTGTCAGCATCGACTCGAACGGGGTCAAGTCCTATTCATTCACCCTGCCAGTCACCAACGCCGAGGAAATGCGCAATACCGTAGCGTGGATGCTGTTTCGATATGGGGCGGCGCTCATGCGGGTGTCGAGCATCACACTGTCGGCGGCAACGTCCAATCTATTGCAGGCCGCCACGTCCGGGTTAGTGGAAATCGGTGACCGTTTCACCGTGACCGAACTGCCTGATTGGTGTCCACTGAGCGAACTTGACGTGACCGTCGAGGGGATTTCTCTGGAAGCCAACTTCACTGAGGGAACCTGGGACATGGTATTCAACACATCACCCGCTAAGTTTGACAGGGTAATTCAACTCGGGGTCAGCGTGCTGGGTGAAGACGATAAGGTGGCACTGTAATGACAACCTATCCACCCGTACCGGCGACCTGGGCTGATGGTGACGGAATCGACAGCACGAAACTAAATGCTGTATCGGCATTGCAGAACTGGTACTGGGGGAGTCGTCCCATATTCCACGGCACAAGCAACAATGCCTACGCCCTGACCGATGGTGTTTTTTTCCCCGTTCCCCTTTGCACTGCCAGCGGCACGCTCAATGGCATAAAGCGAGGATTCACCCACACCGACTACACATCGGATGTAATCGCTACCGTCCCCGGCTGGTATGACTTCGTGTTCCAGGGCGGCTTTCAGGCTGCGTCCAACGGACTCGTCGGGGCGCGATACGTCGGTGTTGCCAAGAATGGGGTGACTGGTGAATTCGTTGGCTCACGGCTCGGTCCTTATCACGAGTCAGCAACGGGCATGGTTGTCTACAGCGGGGGCGGGACCGTGTGGCTTAACGGCACCACGGATTACCTTACCCTGTACCTATTCAAGGCCACGTCGGCTGCGAACGACATTTATGGGGCCTATACGAACGTACACCAATTGTCTCAACTGGGGATTTGGTGGGTCGGAAGGGACCAGACATGAGCAACCCCACACCTCCGCGATGGGTTGAACCTTATGCCCCCCACGCCTGGGCTGACAAGGAAATCCCCGACTACGACACGCTGAATCTGTACCTCAGGGATTACTCCGACTATCTGCTCCAGCCACCTATGTGTAAGGTCCACGCCACGACCGTGCAGAGTATCAGCAATAACTATTGGTGGCAGGTGAATTTCGGTGCTGAGGATTTCGACAATGATTCCATGTGGGATTACTCCGGACTCATCACTGTTCGCACGGCGGGTTGGTGGGTAGGCAATGCCTCGATCTGTTACGCCGCTGGGCAAACTGGTGGCGGGGCGGGCTACCGTTGGCAGACCATCTATTCCTCGCGCCATGGCATCGACATTGCATCGTCCGGCGAGTGGGCGGAAACGTCCGGCTACACCAAACGAATGGGCGTCACGTTCGGGCCTATTTTCCTGAACAAGGGCAACTACATTCTGCTGCGGGCCTACCAGAACTCGGGCTATGCGTTGAACACCAATGCCACCGATATCGAATTTGCCTCGGACTTCTATTGTCGATGGATAGGGCCAGCATGATAACCCCGGCAACGCATTTGTTCACGGCAGGGGAAACTCTGCACGACGATATCCTCAACAAAGGTATCCGGGATGTGTATGACTTCCTCCAGGAACCCCCGCAGTTTGTGCTGCGCCAGACAACGGCCCAGACATTTGCAACCGATGTCTGGACTGACGTGACCAACTGGACCGTTGACAAGGACAATGACAATTTCTGGTCGGCGGGCGGGTCAGGCGTCACTGTCAACACATCGGGCTTCTACCAGTTCACCTACGGAATCGGGTTCGCTGCCACGAACACAGTGGCAGACTCCACTTGCTTCCGTGAGGTCGCCTTATACATTCATGGCGGTTACCTGGGCAATCACTACAGTCGCCCTGCCACCCTCACTAACTGGTGGTGGGCGGATATTGGCGCTGTCTATGGCTGCTACCTGACCGCTGGCGACACGGTGTATTTCCGGGCTCGGCAACAGTCGGGCGCTACGCTAACATCCATGGTGGACACATACAGCCAAGGCCGTGCCCGCTGGTCGGGCCACTGGATCAGCCAATAATCAAGGGAGAACTTATGACCATTTTCTCTGCCCTAATCGTTTCTACCTGGAGGTGATCCCCGTGACCAGAATCAAAGCATATCTCGCCCGGGAACCGGTGCGTATCGATCTATACGGCGTCGTCGCTGCTGTCTGCGCGGGACTTGTGACGTTCGGTGTTATCGGGGCGACCATTGTGCCCTGCCTGCTGGCTGTCGCGGCTGCCCTGCTAGTCCTACCCAGCCCGGTCGAGCAACTGCGCGCCCAGGTCACCCCGGACATTAGACCGGCTGTCGTGGCCGTTGTCGAAAAGGCTGTCGAGGCTGTCCACGCGGTATTGCCTGCTGTCGAGATCCCCCAGGCTGTCGAGACAGAAATCGAGGCCGTTGTTGAGCCGCTGGTCGAGCACGCCGAACCACCGACCCCTCCCCCTGTGTGACGCTGGCACCCCCAGAACCCCTCCCCCTGTGTGTCGCTCTGACGAGGTTACCCGTCACAAGCCTCGGGAAGGGGGCCTGGAGCCACCTTTAGCCCTGCCCGGGTGTTACCCTACAGCCGGGGGGGTCACGGCCCTCCAGGGTGTCCTCCCGGGGCAGGAAAGGCACTATGCCCTACAAGCCCTGGGAAGGGGCCTACGGCTGGCGCTACCCCCTCCCGTGTAGGGGAGCAAGCACCCAAGCGTGAACATCGCTACACGGTGGCTTCCCGGGGCAGCAACGGCATGGTGGCGTCTGAGCGACGGCCCCAACCGACAGTTAGCCGCCCCGCCGGCCTACCGTTCGCAGGTCGGGGTGCGCCCAACTACCAGTTTGCTGCCAGTTACGCCCAGGTTGGGCGCAACCTGACACCGGGACACAAAAATAGCCCCACCCCGGGAGGAATCCCAAGGTGGGGCTATTTCTATGTTACCGACCGATATTCAGGCCGTAATACTTTTCCCAGGCTGCCCCGGTGATCTTCCCCCAAATGCCATCTTCTCCGACGCGGAGCGCGTGCTGCATCTCTTTGATCGTGGCAATTTGAGCGGCGGCACTGTGCGGACCCCATTCACCATCGACGGGCGTGCCGACACGGGCCTGAATGTACTGCACGGCATAACCGTGCCCCGGACCCTTGATGACGGCGGTCACTGCCATAGCAGTCTGCGGGCCAAGTTGTCCGTCAACGGCCACATGGACAGCGGTCTGAATGGCACGGGTCTTTATCCGGTCCACGCCGACCGGCTGAGGTTGCGGGCTCGGCGGCAGTAGCGTCCGCTGGTAAGCGGCCTCGGTGACCGGTC
>Ga0209638_1001266_pt1 | contig 16278 bp, 15 predicted proteins | sample BarGraNGADG00211_FD_184490 | JGI IMG/M metagenome (GOLD analysis project Ga0209638, IMG submission 184490) | Arctic peat soil microbial communities from Barrow, Alaska - Barrow Graham LP Ref core NGADG0002-211 (SPAdes) (version 2) | ecosystem: Environmental > Terrestrial > Soil > Wetlands > Peat...
TCGACCAGGAGGCGTCCCCGGTCCACAATGATCAGCCGGTCGCAGAGGCGGGAGGCGCGGTCAGGATAGACCGCGACTTCGGGACGGGCTATACTAATCGGCGATTATCGGGGATGGGAAATTTTCGAAGTAGTCCCTAAGATTCAGACGATACGGGCATCTCGATGGTCTTGGTCGGGAAGAGGCGCTTCTTCCGCCTGGGTACAGGGAAGGATAATCCGGAAGGTTGCCCCTCCCGCCGGATTCTTCTCGGCAGAGATCGTTCCACCATGCATCTCGATGAATTGTTTGCTGATGGCTAACCCCAAACCGGTACCTTTATTTTTGGTCGTAAAAAATGGCTGAAATATCTTTTCACTTATTTCGTCATTGATCCCCATGCCCGTATCGGCGATCTCTATGTGGATCTCCTTGGCTGCTGCATTTTCGAAAGTCGTGGCCGTTACGGTTCCACCGGAAGGCATGGCTTGCACGGCATTCATAAGGAGATTCAGAAATACCTGCTGCATTTCCAGCGGATCGACCATGGTCATAGGAAGATGGGGATCAAAGTGCTTCACGATCCGGATGGCTTTTGGCGAATCCGGCGCCGAAGAGGAGTATGGTATCGAGGCGTTAACGGTTGCTTCCAGGACGTCATTGATGTTCACCGGCAGAAGCTGCGGTTTGGGCGGCTTGGCAAAATTGAGCAGGCTCTTCATCAATGATTCGACCCTTTGGACCTCGTCAATGGCCTGGGAGAGAATCGAATGTTCTTCTTCCGTGATGTCAGCCGCTTCTTGGAAAACCTGCATGGCGCCTTTGATCCCGGCAAGAGGATTTTTTATCTCATGAACCAGACCGGCAGCCATTTCCCCCACCATAGTCATCTGTTCAGCACGCCGCATGTTATGCATCTGTTCATCAAGAGCTGCCGCCATCTCATTAAAGGCAGCCGCCATTTCCCCGAATTCATCTGTTAACCCTTGAACACGAAAGCTCAAATCTCCGCTCTTTAATTTTCTTGTTGCCTGCAACAAAACGGAGAGCGGTCTTGCTAATCCTTGTGTAAAAACGATGGCCATGCCGATGGCAACGATTGGTCCAAGGACAATGAGAATGAAGATCAGGGTCTTCATATCGCTGATTTTTACGAGGGTGGCCTGAGTCCTTTTTTCCAGTCTGCCGTGGGTCAGAGAGGTCATGTCATGGAGCAGGTTGACCAGTTTGGCTCCCTCTTCCAAGGCCTTATTAGCCTCTTCTTCCATGCGGGTCGCATTAGACCTTACGGTGAAAAACCTGCTTAACGCCTCCTCATAGGCGTAAATCTGCCCCTTCAAGTCGTTAAGCTCTCGGGTAATCGCCGCATTGTGATGGCACTCCAGGCATTTATTTGCCTGATTTTCCATCTGGACCATATTTTCTACCAATGAATCCAGCGCCCCATCAGAACGGGTGTGCTTTATCGCAAGGCCGGCCTGGATCTTTCTCGCATTCATCAATAATTGTTCTCTCATAATTTCAACACGATGGAGGTCAATGAGATTATTCAGAGTGGAGGTGGTTTTTTCTATCGTAATGATCAGATAGATTCCACCCAGGACGAAAACCGAGGTGAAGATAACCAGACCTAAGACAATTCTTTTCTTCATTAATGGTTCACATAGTCATATCGGGCGAGATTCAGACGGGCTTCACGGGCGCAGCGTAATACCGGCTCGTACTCTTTACTCGTTGTCCGGACAAATCTTTGTGCCCCAAAAGTCATCAAGACCCTGGTTCCGGCGGGATCATGATGCATATTCAGCAGGGAACTGATGAGATTTTGCTTTTTCGTCGGCGGACTATAGGAAAAAGGGAGCCGTGTGTCAAGGAAAACCGGCAGTTCCCGTATCGACGCCTGTTTTCCCCTTTTCAACGTTGCCCCGGAGGAATGGATTTCGTCGTCAAGCATCGATTCTGATCATCTATCACCGAATGGACGTTAAGCCGCCCTGGCGGCCAGCGTTTGATAGAAAAAAAATGGAAAATCTGATAAAAACTGCAGCAAGCGGAATTTGCGGTTGACGAAGGCGCGTCTTCTGTAGTTATGACGGCGACTGCAGGAACGACAGCTCGGACGGGAGTCGAGATGGAAGCCATGGTTGCCGCGTGAGTTGCCGCGCGTACCATATATGATATGTAAGGCAGCCGAAAAAGGCATGATGATAGCAGGGATCAACCCGATCAAAAAAACGGAGGCAAGAGCGGTTTATGGCAAAAGTAATAGCGGTAAATATCAGTACGGAGAAGGGCGTCAGGAAACATACAATCCCGTCGTGCCGGCTGGTTATTGATCACGGAATCGAAGGGGACGCACACGCCGGCAAATGGCATAGGCAGATCAGCTTGCTGGCCCAGGAAAGCATTGATAAAATGCAGGCGACACTGACGGACATCCATCTCAAGCCCGGCGATTTCGCCGAAAATATAACGACAACAGGCATCGCCGTTATGAAACTACCGATCGGCACGAAATTGAGAGTTGGAAACGAAGCAGAGCTTGAAGTGACGCAAATCGGCAAGGAATGCCATATGTCGTGCGAGATCCGCAGGCTCGTCGGCGACTGTGTTATGCCGCGCGAGGGGATCTTCGCGATCGTTATCCGGGAAGGCAAGATCAGACCCGGGGATGAGATAGAAGTCATTGAGGAAAACAAGAAAGGATAAACAGGAAACGAGAAATTGGAAACAAGGCCGTACGGGTGCACTCCCAAGTCCGCCGGTGGTTATCCCCGAAGTGACCGGGGAGGCCATAAAAAACCTGTGTTGTAAGGGAAGACCTGTTTAAAACCCCGGCGTCGGCGTCCGCTCCAGGGAGTCGTCGAGGAGCTGGACGGTGACCATATCGCCCGCTCGGGCCACGGTGGCCTTTTCCGGCAGGACGATGAGGCCGTTGGCCCGGACCATCGATTTCAGGATGCCGGAACCCTGCTCTCCCGTCGTGACGACCGCGTAACCCTTCCCTTCACGCCGGATCCGCGCCCGGATGAAATGCCGGATCCCCGCCTTCTTCTCGATCCCCACTTCAAGGCGTGCCTGTTTTTAGGCTCGTCGGGGAGCGCAAAACATTCCGGATAGCTGTAAACGTTGAATTTACAAGAGCTAAGATAACCGATCAGGGTAATGCTGTGCGGTTACAAGATGTTCACCAGCGTGATGTCAAAGGTCAGATCCTTTCCCGCCAAGGGATGGTTTGCGTCGAAGGTAATCGTGGTGTCGAGAACCTTGGTCAGAATGACCGGTACGTAATTTCCGTCTGTCAGAGAGACCTCCATAACGTCGCCCTCTCTAGGGTTGAAGCCGGGCACCTTCTTGCCGTTAGGATAGCGCCAGCTATCGAACAGTTCTTCTTTTCGGTAGATCTCGCTACGCTGGGCCACGTATACCATCTCCTCAAAACGCGTGCCATAGGCGTCTTGACATGCGATCTTGACCCTTATGCTCTGTCCCGGCTCCAGGCCGATAATCGCCTCTTGAAATTTGGGAAGCATGTCGCCCTCCTGGCCGATGACAAACTCTATCGGGCTGAAAATGACTTGCCCGCTGCCTCCAGACGAATCGAAAATGGTGCCATTATCCAGTGTGCCGGTATAGTGTACCTGAACTTTATCTCCGTATTTTGCCTTTACCATTGTTCTTTCCTCTCGTGGTGTATTTCTGCCTCCTGACGGATGGTTCAGGCGGAAGGTGAGCAGCTTCACGATTGGGGATCATCCGGCTTCTTTTCGGCGATGGGTGTGACGCCGATTTCGTGCGGCTCATGGGTGGCCTTCTTGAAGTTCTTGATGCCCCGGCCGAGCGCGCTGCCGATCTCGGGAAGTTTCCCGGCGCCGAAGATGATAAAGATGATCACCAGGATTACCAAAAGCTCAGGCATGCCTATTCCAAACATGGTTCTATCTCCTCTTTCAGGATTTTATTGACGGTCGTCCCATACGAAGCGGCAGCACACGTCAGGGTAACTTTCCAAGGCGCCACGCAGCCCGGATATATTCTCTGTAACCTGCATCGCGAGCCACACTCGGCCCGGTCCTCCCCATATCACTTCTCTATTTCCCTGTTTACCACGATCTAAGGATTATTGGCGCGACCAACTTCCTCCCAATCCATCATGGCCCATGCCCTGTCTTTGGTGATGTATCGGTCGGAATACAGATGGACAGCTCCCGTCGAGGGATGCACGATCTTCTTGATATCGGCATACTCCGGTTTCCGCAGTGTATCAGCGATAATGGCCTCCAGGTCATTGGGGGAAATGCCATACACCTGTTGTTCGCGGAAGATCGTGACATTGGTCGTCCGCGGGTAGATCTTGGATTCCTCCCGGACCGTTTCGGCGATGGTGGCACAGTGGTCTCCGGCCATGGCCATCAAAAGAGTGACGGCATAGTTGCCTACCAAATACTTATCAGAGTGGAAATAAACGTCGCCGTTGGAAGCCGTCACTGTTTTAATATCAGCGAACCTTGCCTCGGTCCGCATCCCTTTCAGGAGGGCGTCTATGATCGTCGGACCCGTATCGGGAGCCAGTGCATAGAGGGCGCCGACAGGCGTGAGTTTGACTGTGTCCCGTGAATCTGCCCTGATCGCACTCGCTAACATGAACTTTGCTTCTTCAACCAGGCTTTTTGCGGCTGCATCGTCTGCAGTGACATATGTATCCGAGTAAACAAAGACCAGCCCGGTAGCCGTGGTTATGGCTTTAATATCCCTGTAGCGGTCTTCAGTGGCCATCTCAGTCAGAATGGCGCTGATGGCTGTTCTGCCTGACCGCAAATCATCATCCAGATCGGCGATGATATCCTCCGGGGTCAGGGCAGAGCGTTCCTGAGAATCTCCCCGTACCTTCTCCGCTATCTTGGTCTTTATTTCCGCGGCTTTGGCCTTAATCTCGTCGGCTTTCGCCTTGATTTCCTCGGCCTTGGCCTCTATCTCCTCAGCCTTGGCCTTCATCTCGTCGGCCTTCGCCCTCATCTCCTCGGCCTTGGCCTTCATCTCGATAGCCTTCGCCTTCATCTCCTCAGCCTGGTCTTTTTCGGCTGGCTCGGCTGCCGGTTCCGCTTTCTGCATGGGTCTAACCTCCAAACGGCTGATTAGAACAAACCTCCGCCCCGCCCCCCTCTTCACCAAAAAGAGGAGGACGGGGCGGAGGATGTCTCGGATTAGTATGAAGCAGGGATAATTTCAGTCGCCTGTTTCAAGGGGTTTCAAAGGCGAAGCCCCCGGTTTTGCCGGGGGCTTCTTGTTACGCTACGGGATCAGAGATGGAATTGCAGCCTTGACATAGTCGAGGCCCAGTTTAGTCAGAGTTGCCGCAGTCGGCATCCCGGTGGCCTTATCCCAGCCGAACTGTGCATACATGAGATCCTTGCCCAGTTCAATGTCGGCACGGGTCATCAATTGAGTGGTCCCGGTGAACGCCACATCAGTCGCCGGATAAGCATCAGTATTTCCCGTTGATTTATTATCGGTACCGGGACCGGTACCGGGACCGGTACTGTTACTGGTATTGGTAGCGATTAACCGACTGGACCCGTCATCGCCAATTTTATCGAACATCCAGTCGTTCACCTGGTCGTGATCGGTACGCATGTTTACTTTATTGGTATTGGCAGGGGTTGTTGCATTTTTGACGTAGTAGTCCATAAATTTCGCCGTGAGGGCCCGGAAGAGGGTGAGTATCCTCAAGCCAACGGTCTCCAATCCCTTCTGGTCTATGGTGTCCCCCGTTACCAACGAGTACGTTTGCGCATCGAGCGAAGCATCCCCACGGTAGGTGAGACTCTTGAGCGGTGAGACCCAAACAGGCAGCGTGTAGTTGCATACGGTCAGCGAATTGTACAGCTCCAAGTAGACTTGTGACGCCGCGACCATGGCAGCCATGCCGGGAGTCATGGCATGATAACCGGTTTCTGCGGATACAAATGTGATATCGCTCCCAGTCGGGTCGTTGAAGATCGATTTCCCCGTGGTCCAGAGCTCCTTCATGATCGTATTTGTCAAAGCCGTTGGCAGGCCGCAGCCGACGATATTTTGGTGAGTGTGGTTCATCGGGTCGCGGTTCCACATCAAGTTTATCAGAACCCCTATCTGGCCGAAACTCTCCACGCCGTGATGCTTGGCATGGTTCATCTTGAAGGATGAGGCACTTTTGCCATGGTCGTTGTAGTACCCGATCTCCGGCCACTGCTTCGCCAACCACGCCGGTCCCATGGCAACCGCTTGTGCAAACACGGGAGTTGACAGGCCATTAAGAACTGGTTGATTCGTTTTACCATTGGCGCAGATGAGTGGGACTAACACCTGGAGGGCTGACGGGTCGCCGGCATCTGCCTTTGCCCAGGGAGTACCGGCCGTGTAGGGTTTGCTGCCCGTTGCATTACCCGACAAAATGGTCAATTCCGCAGCGGGGAGGCGATTCTGGAAGGGGGTTTTCCCGGCATATCCAGCAGGTAATCCCAATGCAGCAACTTCAAGCGCTGTCATTACGTGGGTGTATGCCCATTTGTAGTCAGCGGAGTACAAACTGTAGTCGCACCAGAAGCCATAATCATCGCACACTGCGTTGCTCATATAGGCATTCGTGATTTGACTATCCGGATCGGCGGGATTCGTCGACATCAAACCCGTCGCGATGGAATTGCCTATGCAGGTGTTCTGATTATAACGGGAAACACCGTATTCCTCGAGGGCGGGTATATCGGTCGCGATATGACAGCGGATCGGGCAGGCATGGCAGCCGTTCATTTTGACCGTGTGTTTCGCCCCCGGGACGCCAAAGTCCCCGTATCCTTTGTGGGTGCGTAACCCGATTTTGTTCAGGGGGCTCGGGCAATCAGTGGGCAAAGGATGCTCAACGTCCGTGCAGTACCCGGTCTCGACCGGTGGCGTGGCGGCGCCCCAGTAAAGGCCCTTATCTGCCGTCCAGCGTGAACCGGAGTTATTATATTCCGCCCAGGGCTGTTTCGTCCGCGGCACCACCATCTGATTGTTGGCGCCCATCATGCTCAGGTAATGTTTATTATAATCCGCCCATACCTTCTTGTCGGCGGCTATCTTCAGTGAGCCGGTCCCCTTGACGCCGATGGCCTTGAGGTTCTTGGCGCCCATTAGGTAACCTGCGCCACCCGCTGAGTGCGAGCGGTCGCAAATGACGCAGGACAGGCGCACCAGATTCTCCCCCGCCTGCCCGATAGCAGCCACCCGCGCATCAGAACCCATGATGGTGCAGATCTCTTCGGTGGCACGGTAGATGCCGTTACCCCACAGGCGCGCGGCGTCCTCGATCGTGACTTTGTCATCAACGATTTTTATCCATACGGGAGTGGCCGCCTTGCCCTGGACGATGATGGAGTCCCAGCCGGCGTACTTGAGCTCGGGCCCCCAGTGCCCTCCCATGTGCCCGCTGCCCGGCAGCTCGTTGATATGGGCCGGCCACAGGCTGGTGACCGAGACGCGCCCGGTGCAGGGCGCCCCGCTACCGGTCACCGGACCCACGCCGAAAATGACCCGGTTGGCGGGATCCGAGGCCTTCGTACCAGGCGGAACCTCATCCCACAGCACCTTGTATCCGAGGCCGGTGCCTCCCAGGTAATCTTTATATTTCAATGTATCTTCCGTCGTAATTGCGCCAGTCGATAAGTCAACTCTGAGAATCTTTCCAGTCCAGCCTCCGTATTGCATTTTCTACCTCCTTATAAGGTCATAATCGATTTTATTCTCTTTGTGTTAGTGACATTTGCTGCACGTATTCTGAATATCCGCGGCTATGGATGCGGGCACGATCTGGCGCACAGGGATGTCCTTGGTCCTGTCGGACCATGCCATATATTTCAGCGCCCCCGACGGACATGCCTGGACGCACTCCGGATTGCCGTTGCAGAGAGTGCACTTGTTCGATTTTGTACCCTTTGCATTTACCGGTCCGTTAAGGGATGTCATTGCCCAGGGGCAAGCCTGCACACAGATGCCGCACCCTACACATTTGTCAACATTTACCACCCTGGCGTTGACCGGTTCGATGACCTCGATGGCGCCATGGGGGCAAGCCAGTTGACAGGGCACCGGGTGCGGGCATTGGCGGCAGGTATCCTGAACAACCCGGAAGTTGCCATAATCGCCATCGCCGCGCTGAAAACCCTTTGTTACTCCCGCGACACCAAATTCTTGATTCCGGCTGACTTTCACATTCGAAATCGAGGGCTGTACAATACCTTGGTTGTACGCGACACAGGCCGCCTCGCAGCGCCGGCACCCCACGCAGAGCGTCGGCTCGGCGACGACCATGCCCAGGGCATTGGCCACAAAAACCTGCCGTGGTGTTTCGCTGGCTCCGCCAGCTCCACTAGCTCCGCACCCCAAAATACTAAACGTGGCTACACCCAGTCCGAGGGCACTCGAACCTACCAGAAACTGTCTTCTGGTAAAATGTTTGCGGATAAGCGCTGTCACCTCGTCAGTTGAAGCGTCCTTTTTTAGTTCCCGAGCAACTGCAGTAAATATTCCCTTCATTTGCTTCCTCCTTATGTGATCCTTAGATTTTACTATTTCCAGCGTCTTCCATTTCAAAGCAGGTATCTTCACCATGCCGCTCATGCAGCATTAACGGCTTCGAAACGGTTTGCCAGATTTCATATTGTGACATTGTGAACAAACTACCGCATCCGGATGACATCCCTGGCAGGACTGCAGGTTCCTCCGCGCTTCCGCCGCATGATCCGCAGTAAATACAAATCTCTGGGTGTTCCCTATCGCCTGGTGAGATTTGATGTTCATGCTGCCCTTGTTCCGGATCTTGTTATGGCAGTCAGAGCAGAAACGCGCTTCGTGGCAGCGATAGCAACTCTGCGAACCATCATCCTTTGCCTTTATCGGATGGATGGAAATCCAGCCGGACCGATGGGTTGTGGGCATGGGTTCCCCTGTTCTCGACAGGCTTTTCCTCAAATCGGAGTCGATATTCCCGCCCTTGTGGCAGTCGAGACAGAACGATTGTTGATGGCAATCGGCGCAATTGCTTCCCGCCTTTTGTGCCAGTAATCGGTGTTCCTTGACGAAAAAAGGGCCGCCATGATTGCTCATTATACCGGCTCCACCATGGCAGTCCCGGCATTCCGCAGGCGTGGCGTCCTTGTATTCCCGGTGGTCGGTCCTAGCATAAGACAGACAGACAACCAAGAGGAGCAAGGCCGTGGACATCACCATTATTTTAAATGCCTTTTTGTTTATCATGATCTCCCTCACAAAGTTTAATAGTTGATGTTAATGGCTGTATAACCCTGATAGCTGTGGTCATAATTGTAGTCGTAATTTTGCTCAACCCTCACAACAGCGCTCATGATCTTACTGAATTCGTAATTGATGCCGGCCCAGTATTTCTTCGCGCTGCCTTCGCGGGAGGCTTCCCTTCGGAAATCATCATAATCGATCCCCGCCAAGATCGACGCCTTGTCTATCCTGTATTGGCCAAAGAGCCTGATGCCGCTCAGTTGCCCGGCATATCCGTTTCTTTTTTCAAAGCTTACATTGAGGGTAAAATCTTTTATCGGCTTGGCAAGAAAACCTACCTCATAAACATCAGCAGTCGCATCACCGTTAAAATCTTCCTTGGCGTATTTAACGCTGACTCGGTAGTTCTTGGTTAGATAGTACTCAGCCGCAATGCTTTTTTCCTGGTACTTGTCAACGGCAAAAATATTATAAATGGAGGCGGCGTCAAACGTGGGATAGCTTTGATAATACTCGCCCCGCAGGATTAAATCTTTGAGGGGAGCAAGCGTTGCACCAAAAAGGAGCTCGTTGTACTTTTCCGCTTTGGTGTCATACTTCACCCGTCCGTAGAAATTGGTTATATCAAAGGGGGTGGTGGAAAAATCAAGACCGACGTTTTCACGTGCCACCTCGGAATCCCGGTACGTCTTCCCGTAGCTCACCTCTACATGGGTATTCTTTACCGTATCAAGATAGATGCTCCCACCCGCGAGGGCATTCCCACTGCCTATCTCCTTTTTATCCTGAAATATCACTTCCCTGCCGCCGAAAACGGTGACCCCTATGGGTCCAAAATTCTTAAAATCCAGATAGAGACCATCCATGGTACCGGAAACCGCCGCCGCATTAACGAAGGTTCGGCCCGCCTTTAAATCCAGATGGTCTTTAAAGACATCCCGATAGTCAACATAACCGTAATATAGTCTCCCTTGGACATCATCGCTGCTCGATACCTGCTTCGTTATCCTTCCATATGAGTAAAAGTTGATTTTGCCTTCCTTGTCAAGTTTTGTCACGTTCAGCCGTAAATACTGTGCAATCTCATCTTGGCCTTTGTCAGCCACATAATCCTGATACCACAGATACTGGGTCGAACTGGTCATCTTTACCTCTGCCGCATACGAGAACAATGGCACACACGCAAGAGCCAGCAGAATTACTAAAAGTCTTATAAGCCTCATGAACTCGCCCCCCTATTATCATTTTGAATATTTGTGATGAACCAATTTCGCTTCAGTCACGATAAAAATAAAGTTATCTAAGATCAGCAATGAATATGCCAAAGCCGATTAGGGAAAACTTTCTCATTACTGTTCATGGGCTGTTGAGAGAAACCATCCCTGTCGTATTCGGCAGATGGCGGCGTATGGACGTGCGGTATTGGCTTTGATTTGACGCACCAGAGGTCCAGGTGCTTGAGGATGGCCGTGAGCGCCTCCCCATCCTCGATAACGCCGATGATGCTCATTGCCCCGACATTTCCGGCAGTTCTCGAGAGCTTCATTTACTGCGTTATATTCCGCAACTCCCTGCGTGATTTTACGCAGTGAAGCGCCTCTGAGGAAAATAGCGAACGGCACCTCCTAATCAACCCTACAGCGGATGCGCCTCCCATTAAAATTGAATACCGCGATATTTTTTTGTTACACCTTATATGGCATAGGAATTGCCAATGTTAAGAATGTTAAGGGCGATACGTTGATACGGCTTCTCTGTTGAAGCGGGAGTAAGTGAATCCGCTGCAGGTCGGGTACGACACAATGCAGCATCAGACGGAATGACGGCAATGAAAAAAATCCTCCTTGTCGACGATGAAACGTTTTTTCTCCAAGTGTTGAATAGAGCGCTGCAAAGCCCTTCCACGGAGGTGAAGACGGTTGAAACGGGAAAAGCGGCGTTGCAGGAAGTCGCTGCCACCCCGTATCATCTCTGCTTCCTGGACATTTGTCTCCCCGACCTTGATGGAACGGAGGTACTAAAAAGAATCGCGGAAATATCCCCCAAGACCAAAGTAATCATGATGACGGCAGGGGACGTCACCGGCAACATGCAGCAAGTAATTGAAAAGTACGCCTATATGTTTCTCACCAAGCCCTTCGATCTTATCCAATTGCGCTTGCTTACCAAAAGCATCCCTGAGGAGGCCGCCACATGATCCTCTCCATGAAAAAAACATGAGCTCCGGCTTGACAATCCCCCTGCACCCCCCTTTTCCGATGATTGTCCTTTGGCTCCGGATCCGTAAAGGAGTTTATCCCCTCGCAAAGGCGGGGGATGACACCGACGGCGCCTGTTGCAGCAACGGTAATAAAAGGATGGGGGGAGGGATTGTTGTTTTTCTTAAGCGCGGGTGGTTTCGATGCCGAACTTCTGCATACGGTAGCGTAGCGAGTCGCGGCTGATGCCTAATAACATTGCTGACTTGGTCTGGTTGCCACAGGTCATCATCAAGGCTTTCCTGACGAGCGACTCTTCTAACTTTTCCATTGAGATGCCTTCCTGTGGAAGGTTAAGCCCGGTCATGATTTGTTCCTGATTCCCGTACACTATCTCCATGGGCAGATGTTCCAGGAGAAGAGAGTCTCCCTCACCCAAAATCATCGCCCTTTCGATGACATTTTTCAACTCCCGGACATTGCCGGGCCAGCCGTAGACCATGAAAAAATGTTCCACTTCCTTGGACATCTTCCGGACCATCTTGTGAAAATCTCTATTATATTTGTCAACGAAATGTTTCGCCAACGGCAGAATGTCATCTCGCCTCTCCCGGAGTGCAGGGATACGCAGGGTGACAATATTAATCCGGTAAAAAAGGTCTTCCCTGAATCTCCCCTCGGCCATCAATTTTCTCAGATCCTTATTCGTAGCGGCGATGATCCGGACATCCACGTGGACATCCTTTACGCCGCCCATGCGGCGAAACGTTTTTTGTTCGATCAGCCGCAAAATTTTTGCCTGCATGCCCTGGCTCATATCACCGATTTCATCTAAAAACAGCGCCCCCCCATCGGCCACCTCCAAGAGTCCCTTCTTTAGCACATTAGCATCCGTATAGGCCCCCTTCTCGTGACCGCACAGCTCATTCTCCAGCAGATGCTCAGCAACTCCCGGACAATTCAGGGCAACAAGGGGCATATTACTCCGCTTGCTCAAGTCATGGACAGCTTGGGCAATCATTTCTTTTCCCGTCCCACTTTCCCCTTGAATCAGAACCGTGGTCGCGTCAGTGCTTGCCACTTTCTCTGTCATCTCAAGAATCTTCCGCATCTCCGGGCTTGCAGCGATGATGTTGGAGAAACCTGATTGTCCTTTCCGCTCTTGCCGGAGATGCCTCACTTCCCTCTTGAGCCGGTGCGTCTCCAGCGCCTTGTCTATCGACAACCGGACCCTATTAAAGTCGAACGGCTTGGCGATATAGTCAAAGGCGCCCAACTTTATTGCCCTTACAACACGATCCACATCTTCAAAAGCGGTGATCATGATCGGGATAAAGCTTTGATCTATCTGGAACGCTTTTTCGAGAACCTCGAAGCCGTCCATCCCCGGAAGGTTGATATCGAGGAGCACCAGATCCGGCGCCTCTTCACTGATTTTCTGCAGGGCATCCTCGCCGGTCTCCGCCAGGAGCACTCCATAGCCTGCCTTCTCCAGGTTCTTCTGGAGGGTCCAGCGGATGAGGTATTCATCATCGACGACGAGGATTCTCGTTTCGCTCATACGGTTACTCCGCGTGTCTTTTCATAGAAATACAGTCCGCGCCCGCGCTTTCCGTTGCCTCTTTCACCAGTGCCTTGCCCTTCTCGTAAACCATTTTGGCCCCCTTCCTCTCTCACAAGTGATCAGACAGGTCAAGCAAGAAACTGGCCACCGGATGTTGTTTCCCCATCGTCAAAATCGTTCGGTTGACCGACGAATGATCCCAGGCAGATAATTCAGACCGGTATGGATTCGATTTGATAAGGTATTGCTTTCGATGGATAGAGACGGCATATACGGCGAGATATTCATTTGATCAGCCGTTTGCGCATTTTGTAAAGCGCCAGCGGAAAGGTTATCGCGGCGAAGACGGCGAGGTAGCCGATTCCCGGCAGGAGCCCGGCGTCGATCCGGCCGTTCGTGAAGGCCCGGGAGAGGTTGACCAGGTGGGTGAGCGGGAGAAGGGCCGCCGTTGTCTGCGCCCAGCCGGGCAGGTTCTCCACGGGGAAGAAGGTTCCGCCGAAGAGGAACATCGGCGTAATGAAGAGAAAGACCGGTAGGTTGAAGAGTTCGATATTCGGAACAAGTGATGTACAGACCATCCCCGCCGCACCGAAGGCGAGTCCCCCCAGAAAGGCGAGCGGCAGCAGGAGCAGCCCTTCCGGGTAGCGGATCAGGCCGAAGAAGCTGATCACGACCATCATGAGCGCCGTTGCGATCACCGCCTTGGTTGCCCCCCAGATGATCTCGCCGGCAATGATCTCCTCCACGGTGAGCGGCGTTGCCATCATTGCGTCGAAGGTCTTCTGGTAGTACATGCGGACGAACGAGCCGTAGGTGTTCTCGAAGAAGGAGCTGTTCATCACCGTGATCGCAATGAGCGCCGGGGCGATGAAGCGGACGTAGGCAATTTCGGTCCCTCCGTAGCGGATGTTTCCCACGAGCGTTCCCAGACCGACGCCGAAGGCGAGCAGGTAGAAGAGGGGTTCGAGCAGCGGCGGAATAAAGCTGATCTTCCAGCTCTGCCGGTAGACGGTCCAGTTGCGCTGCCAGACCCGGAGAAAGCGGCGGGAGAGCGGCGGATAGAGTTTCATTCTCTCAATTCCCTTCCCGTCAGCCGTAGGAACACATCTTCCAGCGTCGCCATCCGCATGATGCATCCGCCGTCACAGAAGCGCTCGCTGATCTCCCGGTAGAGGGCGGTTCCATCCTCCAGATCGACGATCAGCCGGTGGCCGATATTTTCGAAAAGCACCCCCCGTTCGTGGAGGAAGGCCGGCAGTCCCTCCGCCGGGTCCACAATCTCGATGACGTGGCGGCCGACGTGCCGGCGGACCAGTTCGGCCGGCTTCCCCTCGACCAGGAGGCGTCCCCGGTCTACAATGATCAGCCGGTCGCAGAGGCGGGAGGCCTCGTCCATGTTGTGGGTCGTCAGCAGAATGGAAAGCCCGTCCGCCCTGAGCTCCTCCAGACGCTCCCAGACCTGGTGGCGCGACTGGGGGTCGAGGCCGGTCGTCGGCTCGTCGAGGATGAGGAGCTCCGGCCGGTTGAGGAGCGCCCGGGCCATGACAAGACGCCGGATCATCCCGCCCGAGAGGTCGACCGCGCGGGAGTTTTCCCGGTGATCGAGAGCCATGAAACGCAGGAGCTCCCGGGAACGCCGCGTCGCCTCGGCCGCGGGGATGTTGAAGTAGCGGGCGAAGATCTCGAGATTCTGGAGGACGGTAAGGTCCGGATCGATGTTGTTCTCCTGCTGGCAGACGCCGATCCGGGACTTCACGGCGCGCGCCTGCCGGGTGATGTCGAGGCCCAGCACATGGAGCGTTCCCCCGCTCGGCGGGGAGAATGCGTAGACCATCCGGATCGTAGAGGTTTTCCCCGCCCCGTTGGGACCGAGGATTCCGAAGCACTCCCCGGCGGCGACCGAAAAGGAGAGGTCGTCGACGGCGACGAGCGAACCAAAGGTCTTGCGGAGGTGTTCCGCCTCGATGACCGCGTTCAACGGGCTGTCGCCTTTTCTGTTGCGAGACAGGGGATTGCGTAGGGCCCCTCCCGGATGAAGGCTACCGATGGTTCGATGCCCTTTTTCCGGTAATCGGCCACCGCAAAACGGAGGGCGGTTTCAACCATCTCCCGGACCGCCCGAACGGGGCTGGAGCAACCCTCTCCCGCCAGGCAGTCGAGGCCGCACCGTCCGGGGAGCAGGTCGTACGTCTCCCGCGGGATCGTGTGCGTGCAGTAGAAAAACCTCTCCTCGTCGATCTTCCGGAAGACCTTTGCCCACATCTCCGGCTCCCACTGGTCCTTCGTGAAGCGCCAGCCGGGCGCCTCGATCATTTTCAGATAACGGTCCGCCCCCTGGATCTTGAGCATGTGGAGGAGGCTCTTGTATTCCAGCCCGCCGATCGGCTCCGCGTCGCGGTTGTCTGTGGCGAGGATCATGATTCCTCCTTGCCGAATCGCCGGGAGGGCGTTGTGGGCGGCCTTCACCGCCTGGTAGTGGTTCCTGCCGACATAGCCGCCGTGGGTGAGGATAATGTCGTACTCCCGCTCCACCGGGACGGAGACGGTTTCCCGGATGAGGTCGCACGCCGCCTCGTGGGCCGCCTCGAGATCCCCGGCGAAGACGCCGGTCAGACGCATGTCGCGGTCGAGCGTCGTGTTCAGGATAAAATCGACGCCCACCGTCCGCGCGATCGCGAGGGACTCCTCGTGGCAGGGGTTCTGCCGGAGGATCAGGTTCTGCGCGAATGGAGATTCAAGGAAGGCGGGGCTGTGGAACTTCTCGATGGTTCGCTTGTCGACGAGGCCCGGGCAGATCGCCTTCCGTCCGCCGGAGAGCCCCGCCATGAAGTGGCTCTCCACGAGGCCCGTGGCGATCCGGAGGTCGGCCCGGGAAAAGGCGCTGTTCACGAAGACATCGCCGCCGGTCGGGCTCTTGCCGATGAAGGTGAGCGAGGGGAGCGCCTCGCAGTCGTGGTCGATCACGGGGTAGTCCCGGAGGATCTCCTCGCCCAGAATTTCGACCCGTTCGGCGGGGGTGCTCGGCCGGTGCATCCCGTTCCCGATGACGATCGTGATATTTCCGCGGGAGATTCCCTCCGTCTCAAGCCGGTCCAACAGCGGCCGGAGGAGGCCGTTCTCCCCGCGGTAGGGGACGGGCCGCGTGATGTCGGAGACGGTCACCGCTGCGGTTAGTTCCGCCGCCGGTTTCTTCTTGTTCCGGATGATCTCCGCAAGCGGCGGGCAACCGATCGGATGCGACAGGGACTCTTCATAGGCGGCCCGCGG
>Ga0209638_1001268_pt1 | contig 16270 bp, 4 predicted proteins | sample BarGraNGADG00211_FD_184490 | JGI IMG/M metagenome (GOLD analysis project Ga0209638, IMG submission 184490) | Arctic peat soil microbial communities from Barrow, Alaska - Barrow Graham LP Ref core NGADG0002-211 (SPAdes) (version 2) | ecosystem: Environmental > Terrestrial > Soil > Wetlands > Peat...
CCACAACCGGACACCCCGATAGGACTTGAGGAGTCTTGGAGGAACGCAAATAGCTGTGCCCGCTGTCGATCCCCTGGCTGCGCCGTCCCGTATGAGGATGGCTGACCGGACATCGAGTTCAGTGACCGTCCGACGTAGTTTGTCGCAAGCATCTGACACAAGCCCTGCGGAATGCAACCCTCTTTCTTGTCGCAACCTTCTGACACAAGTAAGGGCTCTCATGAACGTTCGTATCGGCGTGCTCCGCCACCGAATCCGCTGCTGTCCGGGTCCTGCGCTGCTCGCCCGAGAGGGCCCTGCAAACCGAAGGGTCAGCGACGCAGCAGCAGGGTGTAGCCGCCCTCCTTCGTCTGGAGGTGGACGACGACCTGGCCCAGCTGGGCCACGGCCTTGCTGGCGAGCAGCCCCTCACCCGTGAGATCCGGCGCGCCGAGGGCGAGGCGCAGCGCCTCGCCGAGCGACTCGACGCGCTGCTTCTCCCGTCCGATGATGACGGTCATGCCATCCCGCGTCGACCGCACCGTCGCGAGCGAGCGCGTCTTGTTCATCCGCACCGGCCAGGCGGTGGCATCCTTCTCACTCGAGGCCTCGTGCCGCTGGACGGCGCCCCGAAGCGAGGCGGTGCGGGCGCCGGCGATGCCGATCCTCAGGGTCTCCCCGACGTCGAACCGCTCGTGGAGCTGTTTGAGAAGCGCTGCCGCGTCGTCGCCGGGGCCGATGAGCGAGAGGTTGCGCTGACCGACGTGCCGGTCGTGGTTGGCGTCGAGCGCGCCGGTCCACGGATCCGTCGCGCACTCGAGGGTCGCGAGGAGGCACTGGTGCAGCAACCCGGTGTCCTGGATGGTCCAGGTATCGGGCAGCAGGACGATGCCGTGGGCGTGCCCGCTCTCGCGGTCACCCAGCTCGGCCCAGACACCCCCCAGGAAGTGAGGGTTGTAGCGCGGGTCGGGCACACCGCTGAAGAAGCCGGGCTCCACCCACCAGACCTTGACCCGGATGCCGTGCGCAGGGAACCGGCCGAGGTTCCAGATGTGCACACCCACCGTGTACGTCACCCCGACCGTCGGGCTGACGACGGCGCGGGAGAGGTCGACCGGGCCACCTGGGGGCACCTGGGCGGTCGGGAAGAGGAGGATGTCGGGACTCAACCACGACGGGGTCGACGGCCACACGGGGCGCTCGCCGCGGTCTCCGGCATGGGAGCGGATGAGCAGGTGCGGGAACCAGAGCCGATCGCGCTTCTGGTCCTTGAGCAGGCCTCCGAAGAGGTCGCGCACCGGGCCTGCGGTGTGCCCCGGCGCCCAGCCGGGAGGCGGGTCGCCGAGCGTGGTTCGCCACGGCGGGAGGTCTCCGGCGACGCCCTTACCGGGCGGGACAGCTCCCTCGTCGTCGACGTCCTGGGGGCGGGGCGGCCGGTTGACGGGGCCGCCGCGGTCGGGCCAACCGCGAAGGCGGTCGCGCAGGGCCCGCTCGTCAAGGAGGCGACGACGGGGGTCACGCGCGATGGGGGTCGGGTCGTCCGGGCCGGGAGTCATCGCCGCTCCCTGCCCTCGGGCGGGATCATGGCCTGTTCCTTGTCGGGGTCCGACACGGGAGCCTTGACCGACCCCTGGCAGCGGGCATCATTGGCGGTCGGCCCCTCCAGGTAGTGCGCGAGCCGACGCTGGCCGGGGCTCCAGGTATGGACGTCGGCACCGTGAGCGGCGCCCGCATGGCCGTCGTGCACCCACATCGGATCCATCTGGGCCGGTGGGCTGCACGGCTGGCTGAACGTGAACGCCGGGTCGGGTGCGGTCTGGAACGTGAACAGCGGGTGGGCTTCCCACATCGGCACGTCGTCGGTCGGGTCGGCCGGGGTGCCCAGGTCGACGAGCTCGGGGGCGTGTCGGTCCCAGTCCCAGCAGCGCCAGCCGTAGCCGCGGTCGGAGTCGAGGTTGAAGTCGGGCACGTCGACGCCGGTCGTGAGCCGGGAGACGAGGTAGAGCGTGTAGTCGACCGGGTGCCCGAGGTGCTGATCGAGCGGGAGATGGGCCTGGCTCACCCCGTCCGTCAGCTCAGGAGTCACGGCACTCTCGTAGTCCGCCGCCGTCTGCACGTGGGTCGGCTTGCCGGTGAGCAGGGTGTCGGCCCGTTCGCCCCGGGTGAACGGACCGGCGTGGGTGAGGTCGCCCTCCCAGCCGAGTGTGTCGCCCTCGAGGTCGGTGTTCGGGTAGCGCCACGGCGCCACCCACTCGCTGTAGGGGTCGCCGACCGCGGGCGGGGTGGGCGACACCGGCGAGACACCGCTCCAGCTGTTGGCGTCGATGACCGACTGCGGGTCGCGCGGGGTGTCGCGGGGGTATGCCGGGTCGGCGTCGAGCTCGGAGGTCCGGGTCGGGCGACCGCTCGGCTCGTTCATCGGGGTCAGCAGGGCCGAGAACCCGGCGAGGTCGGCGAGATCGGCGAGTAGCTGCCCGGTCAGGTAGGTGCTGCTGATCCCGAGCGTCGTGAGGCCGGCGTCGACCTCCTCGGGCTCGGGAACGTGGAAGCCGGTCATGACGAGCAGCCGGCGGCACGCGATGTAGAAGTCGTGAAGCGGCACGACGGCGCCGTAGTAGATGGCCTCACGCGCCGGGAACGTCGCGGGGTCCAGCGCCGCCGCGCCGAGGCTCGCCACCCAGGCCGCGATCTGCCCGATGTAGATGACCCAGGCGACGAGCGCGAGCAGGATGTCGAGCAGGGTCGGTGACCGGTCCTCCATCTCGGCACCCTGGCCGGCGTCGGTGTTGTTGGCGCCCGGTGGCGTGGGGAACGGGCGCTCGACGAACACCGAAGGCGGCGGCGGAAGCATGACGGCGAAGCCGGAGGACGACATCATCCGCAGGTAGCGGAACGCGAGGGCCCACATGATCCGCAGCGACTTCTCGTTGGGCCGCCCGTCGTCCCCGAACGTCGGGTCCGTCGTGTTGAACACCTCAGGGGTGATGTCGGGCAGCTCATCGGCATAGACGGTCTTGAAGGTCTCCATGAGGGCCTCGACAAGGTGGCCGGGAAGCTCGTGGGTGTCCTTGTCGAAACGTTGGTGACGGGCATTCGCGTCGGCGGCTGTGGGGCCCGTCGGGTATGCCGGGAACGGACCGAAGTAGTCGAACAGGGGGGCGTCCATCCGGCCGGCATACGGGGCGGTGCTCCGGTCGCCGAAGACGATCCGGAAGTGAAGTCCGGAGGTCCCGAACGTCGAGTAGGTCGACTGCATGCCGTGCTGGGTCGTGTACGCCTGGGAGTCGAAGTGGTTCTCCACGAGGTGATGGCGTTGCCAGTGCAGCCGGAACGGCCCGCCGGACTTGGCGTTGGTGAACGCGTGGCCGGTCACGTCCGTCGCGCAGTGGCTCATCCAGCCGAGGGCGAAAACCTGCTGGGCCTGGGCATCGAAGCGCTCCTTGTCGGTCGTGGCCGCGACCTCCTGGGCGCGGGCCACCTCGTACATCGTCCGGGGAACCTCGTAGGTCCTCCGGTAGTGGCACATGTCCGACCAGTAGAACGCCGACTCGGCTACTCCCTGCGGCGGACCAGAGGTGAGGATCCCGAACAAGTCGTGGAACCTCGTGACGAGCCCCTCGATATCCGACCACATGGCGCCGGACAGCTCGTCGATTGCGGCGCCGAGCTCGCCCGCGAGGCCGCTCGTCAGGCCGTTGATGAGATCGGCGTCGTTGGACGAGGTCGATCCGAACCAGTCCTCGTAGGGGCCGATGATCGAGCTGTCGATGATCTCCCACGTGTCGAGCAGCCAGGTGACCACGTGCAGGAGCGTCGAGCCGACCGGGTCCTTGAAGTCGGGGAGCAGATAGAACAGGTCGGGGCCGAGGGCGCCGACGGCGAGGTAGTTGCGCCAGGTGTGGCACAGCTCGCCGAGCCGGATGGCCTCGGCCGGGTCGAGCCCGAGCGAGGGCGGCACGTCGGCGACCCGCAGCCGGTCGGCGGCCAGCTTGGCGGCCTCGAGGTGGATGTACCAACCCGGCATGGTGCGCCTCCCGTTGCAGTGTTCTAGGGGATGAGTCCGGTGAGCAGAGTGACCAGGCTCTGCCCGGCGAGGCCGTTGGGGTCGATCGTGTCGACCGCCTCGGGGAGGACCGATGTGTCCGTGGGACCGGCATACACCGCTGAGCACCGGCCGAGGCCACCGGCGCTGAGCAGGTCGACGAGCACGTCGTACGCCGACTCGGGCTCGGCCAGGCGCGTCCACAGGGCGCTCGTGTCCGCTGCCGACGTCGGGATCGGGATGCCCAGCCGCGTGGCCAGCAGCTCCTGTCGGTAGCGGGCGATGGCCCCGCTGACGCCACGGTCGTCCAGTCGACGGTCCAGCGACACGACGTCGCAGCTGCCGTCGAAGGTCATCCCCCGGCGCCGCCAGTGGCTCGTACCCACAACGGCATACACGTCGTCGACGAGGATGACCGCGGACCTGCCGACCGTCGACCGTCCGGGGTAGCCGATGGGGTGGAACGCGGCGACCCGCATCCCGCCCGCGCCCCCGGCGCCCGTGAGCAGCTCGAGCGCCTCCTTGCGGTCGCGGAAGGCGCCACGCACCCAGCTGTCCTTGCCCGGGTCGAAGTCCGGCAGCCGCGGCAGGCAGATCATCACCTTCAGTCGCGGGTTGGCGACCAGCCGGTCCTTGAGCAGGGTGACGAGGTCGACGAGGTGGGTGTCTGCGTCGCGGGCCGTCCGGGAGAACATCGCGGACTCGATGAACACGTACTCCCGCGCCTCCGCGACGGCCCGGGCGATCGACCACATGGCGTCGCGCTGGCCCCGCTTGGCCGTCGCGATCTCTCGCTGGAGCTCGCGACGCAGCCGGGGCTCGTTGGCGATCGTCACGGCGACGGTCGACCCGGGGGAGATGGCGTTGGCGACCGAGCTGGCCAGGCTCTGGATCGAGTCGGTGTCGGCGGGGATCGGCAGCAACGACAGCTCCGGGCTGTCGGTCAGGGCCGAGATCGTCTCGAGCAGGGCGCTGGCCATGTGCGGCAGCCCAGCGGCCGGTGCGGGGTCGGCCGGCGGAACATTCCAGTTGTTGCCGTCGGTGACGACGATCCAGCCGGTGTTCGGCGCCGTCGGCACGACCGACTGGCAACGCTTGAGCGCATGCATCGCCAGGTCGTAGGCGAGCTGCCCACCGACACGGACGCCGCTCAGGTGTGCATCCGGGCCGGCCGGGTTGCCGGGGTCGCCGAGCTGGGGTGCGGCGCAGCGCGACTCCCAGTCGTAGCGGCCGCCGGTGAGCACGGCCGTCCACGCATACGGCGTGCCCGACGCGGTGACCGCGCCGAGCGCGAGCACGGTCTCGAAGCGAGCCTGCGTCGGCAGGTGTGGCCCGATCCGGGGCCAGGAGCCCTCGTTGGCGAGCCACTTGACCCAGTCGATGACGGGTGCGCCGCTGCCGGGGTGGGCTCCGGTGCCGGTCGGCGCGGGGATGGCAAAGGCACTGACCGGCGCGATCGAGGTGAAGCCCTGACCGGCGATCATGGCCGCGACAGGTGCTGATGCGGTCCCGCCGAAGCGGGCCGTGTTGTCGACCCACGGGACCTCGGTGCCCACGACGAGGTCGACCGCCGAGGCCATCCGTCGCGTGCCGTCCCTCGCGACGGCCACGATGTCGACGCTCAGGTGCGCGGGGCTCGGGACCGGTTCGACGGCACCGAGTGCGAACGGGTTGAGCAGCAACACCGTGGCGCCCGATCCGTCCACGACCGAGGAGCCGCCGTCGCCACGGACGAAGGAGGGGTCGGCGCCGATGCCGCGGATGACCTGGAAGGTCCGGGGGAACACCCGCACGTGCGTGCCGGCCGGGAGGGATCCGGCCGCGAACGTCACGACGACGTCCCGATCCGGCCCGCTCGCCGGGACCCGCCAGTTGGCCGTGACCAGTGGCGTTGCTGGGGCCGGGGGCAACGGATCGAAGGCCTTGACCGCGGCGCCGTCACCGGGTGTGGGCGCGATGGGACCAGGGAAGCCCGGCCAGTGACCGGCGTTGCCCGTCCCGGGCGGGAGGGTGAGCGCCGGTGTGATGACCGGCGAGCAGAGCAACCCGAGGCGGTCGGCGACCACCGGCCAGCTCGCGCTCATGGCACCCATGGCGCCCAGGACGTCGTTGCCGTCGACGAGGTAGTCGAAGCCGGGGACGGTACGCCGCACGACGGGCAGAGGTCCGCCTGCTGGCATGTCGTCCTCGGCGGGCGCGTCGGCGCCCGGCGCGAAGGCCCGGTTGCCCAGCAGGTGCCAGTCGAGGTCGACGGCGATGAGGCGGAAGAACTGGTGGGCCAGGGTCGGGGCGCCCCCTCCCGTCGGCAACGCCGGAGGCGTCCATGCGTTCTTGCCGAGGGTCCCCCCAGGCGCGGGGCCCCAGATCACCTGGCCGTCGGGCGGGCTCGCGACCGTCGACCCGACCAGGCCGACCGACTGTCCGGCCGCCAGGTTCGCGAGACCGGTGCCGGCCGGGATGATGCTCACAGAGGCGCCGGTGCCGTCGAGGACGGACACCTCGCTGCCCGTGCGCATCGAGCGGTATGCCGTGCCGTGTGGGTTGATGACGTGGACGCGCAGGGCCGCGCCGGTGAGGGCCGCGATCGTGGCCACTCCCCCGGCACTGCTCGTCGCGAGCGTCGACCCGGCCCCCGCCAGCGCCGGGCGCCACGAGAGAAGGTCAGCGAAGAGGCTGGCAACGGCGAGCGGGTCGATGATCAGCCCTCGACGGTCGTGGAAGGAGACCGAAGCCGCACCGCTCACGCCGAGGGACTCTCCCCCGCGGAACCACGACATGAGCGGGTGGGCCGGGGCGGTCAGGCCATGGACGAGCATGGCGACGGGCAGCGGTCGACCGACGGCGGCGGCACCCAGACGGCTGCGGACCGAGGTCTCCAGCCGGTGGATCGCCTCGGGGTGCAGGGCGAGCACACCGGCCGCCGTGGTGATCGGGGCTCCGGACAGACCGGCGTAGGTGTACGGGTGGGCGACCACCACATAGGTGCAGGTGAACGGTGCCGTCAGCCCGTTGATCGTCAGGCGCAGGGTGGCGGGGTCGACCGTCGGCGACGGCGCGGACGAGTCGCTCCACACGGTGCCGAGGGCTGGGACGGTCAGGCCGAGGGCGTCCAGGCCCTTGCTGTTGACCTGGCCCGCGACGTCGTTCGCCGTGAGCACGGTCGTGGAGGTGATGATGGTCATCCAGGCCTCCTAAGGGATCTGCCGGGTGATCGACGTACGGACTCCGTCGGGCGCCAGGATCGAGACCTGCGCACTGCCGGGCCGGCGGAAGCCGACGGCGACGGTGCTGATGCCGCCGATCCGCTTGGTGTGGCTGAGCGGGATGACGTACGTGGGGTTGTCGAGGATCGTCCCCTTCTTGGGCACGAAGGGGAGCTTGGGGAACGCGAGGGAGACCTTGACGGCCTTGCTGGTCTTCTTCGGCGGCACGGGTTTGGCGGTGAAGCGCACCTCGAGGACGAAGTCACCGTCGGGGTTGGAGTTCGGCACGCTCGTCGTGAACGCGAGGATCCACCCGTTCGGCTCGGTCGTGATGACCGGGTTGACGATGTCGGGAGCCGTCGTCCCGGCAGCCCCCGGCGGGATGGTCACGACCCGCTCGGTGATCCGCCCGATGGGGTCGGTGATGCGGACCCGCACGCGCAAAGACAGAGTCTCGTCGGTGCGACGGACCAGCAGGTGCAGTCCGGTCGACCCCGCGACCGTCGGGTCACGCCACAGGCCCGAGTCCGGCGCGGCCGGGGGGGCCGTCGGGAGTCGGGCAAGGGTCCACGAGGCGACGTGGGCAGGGGCAGCGGCCGCGGTCTGCTCGTCCCAGCCCAGCAGGTCCATGGGGTTCGACACCCCTGCCGAGTCGACGGTGAACACATCGGCCTCGAGGCGGTGCGGGCCGAGGACGGTGTCCTCGATCGGGGCGGTCGTCACCATGTCCAGCCGGGCGATGGCCGAGCCACTCGTCGGAAGCACCCACACGGGGGCAGCCAGGTCGGGGTTCCCGGCGGGTGGCACCACGACCTGCCGCACCATGCTCGGCGCGGAGCGCACGCCGTACTGTCCGCGGTCCGGGTCGTCGCACCCCCACGCGACGGCGCGGTAGTAGACCGGTTTCCAGGACCCTGGCGTCGTGTCGTCGCCGGTGATCACACCGATCGGGCAGTCGGGGTCGGCGGCAACGGTGAATCCGCCCGCCGAGCCGGTGACCGACGCGAACGGCGGCCCCATCATGTCGACCTCGGTGGCCGCGAGCCCAACGCGCACCCGGTGCAGGTCGATCCGTTGCACCCGAGCGCCTGCCGAGCGACGGATCCGGATGGCCGCGGCATACGAGGCCGGCGTGGTACTCGAGACCGTGCGGCGGCTGACCTCCAGCTGCGGTGCCCCCGGCGCGACCAGCTGCGGAGCTGCGAAGGCCACGAAACGCTTGCCGCACCACGAGTCCGACGTGGATGGCCAGTCGGACTCGACCTCACCGGCACTCGAGCCGATGACGACGAACAGGTGCATCTCCCTGGTGCCGCGCGGCAGGGTGACCGGCGTCGACGTGCCGGTGATCGACTCCGTGCTGAGCCGGGTGAACGGCCGGCGATCAGGGTTGGCCCCGAAGAGCTGGCGGAGCCGGGCGAGGCGGGTCGTCAGGGTCTCCGACGGCAGCGGTTCGCGCTCGTTGTGGAACGCCCGGAAGGTCGACTCCGAGCAGGTGTAGACCCGGTAGCCCACCGCCCCGGCCATCGGTGACCAGGCGAGGTTGGCGTGGTGCAGGCCGTCGGCGTCGCGCACGCTCGCGAGGACGACCGCCTCGTAGCTCGAGGTGATCACCGGTGGTCGTGGGTCTGACGCCGACGCGATGGCGGGCACGCTGTTCCACGCCCCGAGCCGGTGGGTGGCCCGGGCCTCGGTCCCGCGTCCCCAGAGGGCCAGGCCCCAGCGACCCGCGGAGGGGAAGTCGACCGAGAAGCCGCTCACCGTGAGGCGATAGCGGCGTTCGCCCCGGGTCTGCAGGGGGACGGTGACGACACCCTGACCATTCAGGGACACGTGCTCGAGGGTCGCGGTCAACCCCGAGCCGGGCGTCACCGTGACGATCGAGCCATCGGTTGCGTAACCGATCGTGGCGAGCAGCCCCGCGCCCGCCGACGTGAACGTGTTGGTCCCCGGTGGCGTCAGGTTGGCCGGCTGGTCCTCCGGCCAGGTCTGAGGGTAGGCCCGGGCGGCTACCTCGATCGTCGCCGGGCTGCGGCTCGCCCAGTTCCAGCTGAGGTCGACCGTCAGGGTGCCCGGGCAGGCGCCGGCGGCGACGGTGGTGTTGACCTGCGGCCCGGTAAGGGTGACCTTGCCGACCGGTGGCTCGGTGACGGCCAACCCGGCCTGCGCCCAGCCTGACCAGACACCGAACACGTCCTGGGTCGCCACGGCGTACAGAAGCTGGTTGGGGTCGGTGCCGCTGTCGATCGCGTATGCCGTGTCCGCGAGCGAACGCCGGTTGGGGTTGGTCTGGCTGACCGTCGCCCCCAGGGCTTGGCGGGCGGTGTCGAGCGCGCGCGGGAGCATGAGCAGCTCGGCTGGCGCAACCGGCGCGGTGGCGCGTCGGGCGAAGGCGTGGCTGCCGACGAGGAACGGGAGCAGGCTCGAGGGCCGGTCCCACGAGACCGACACGACCGAGCGGAACGGGTCGTCGAGGACGTCGGGTGCCTGGCTGCCCGTCGTCGCGGCGGCCATCGACGCCGGCACCGGAGGCGGCAGCGTCGGTCCGGGACCGAGGATGAGCGCGGCCCGCTCGATGTCGTGGCCCGAGTCGTCGACGAACGTCGCCGTGACCATGAAGTCCGGGGCGAGGGCGGCGCCGCCGAAGGCACCAACGACGTGTGTCGCCGCCGCGAGGGAGATGCCCGGCTGGGTGCGGGTGAGCGGGTATGCCGTGCCGAAGCCGGTGACCAGCGCATCGAGCGGGTCGCTGCACGCGCCGTAGAGCAGGACCCGCAGCGGGTTGAACTGGGCCTGGGCCGTGTGGCCCGTCGGGGTGGCGAGGGTCCGGGTGAACGTCTGCTGGTCCTGCTGCGAGGACGAGACGGCGTCGACCATCGTGATGAGGTCGTCGAGCATCTCGGCGAGGAACACCTTGATGATCGAGTCCGGCATGGCGAGGGTCCACGGCTCGACCGGCACGCCCGAGGTGATCTCGTCGGGCCAGCCGTAGAACGGCGCCCCCCGGCGGAAGCGGTCCAGCGCGGCGGTCTTCGGGTCGGTGAGCGCCGTGACCATCCCCTGCTTGGCGGTCAGGTCGGTCGCACTCGCCACGCGGCCGTCACCGGGCAGCCCGACGATCTCGACCTGCGTCCAGTTGGGGTCGTCGGCGTCGTCGAACCTACGCCCCTCGATCGCGTCGACGGCCGATCCCGCCGGGAGGCTGAGGACCCGGATCTCGGGCGCGGTCAGCCGAACCGTCGCGACGCCGGCCGCCACGCTCGCGAGGCCGGTGACCGGGGAGGCCAACGGCATGCCCGCCCATGCTGCGGCCGCACCGCCCGGGCCGGCCGAGATGGAGACGACCACCTCGGCATAGGCGCTGTCGAGCAGGAGGGTGAGACCGAACGGACCCGGGATCGGGAAGTACGTGACCGGCATTCGGGCGGACGCCTTGGCGCGGGCCCAGATGGTGAAGGGCGCGCGCGGGTAGCCAAGGGCCGAGTCGAAGGCCCACCGCAGCTGCACGACCGTCGACGTGCCAAGGCCGCGATCCTTGGCGATCTGCTCGGCGTCGCCCGCCGAGGAGTGCACCCCGGGCACGGCGGCCCAGTTGACGACACTGCCGATGCCGATAAAGGCGTGGGGGTCCACGATGCGTCCGGCCATCTCAGACCTCTTCCCAGGGCGCGTGGTCGAGGAGCAGGTCGGCGAGCGACTCGGTGCGTCCCCCGTCGTCGAGGAACGGCAGGTCCGGCATCGCAGCGGCGACCAGGTCGATGCTCAGGTGCTTGCCCCGTTGACCGGACCCGAGGACGACAAAGGCCCGCTGGTTGCCCGGAGCCCAGACGATCCCGGCGACGGCGGCGTCACCGCCCGTGCTCACGGTGAGCCACTCGCGCGGGGCGAGGATCCACCGTTGGGCCGAGCTCGACGTCGTCGTGTCGACCACCTGCGTGGGATACGTGCGCGAGCGCGACAGCGGCTCGGAGGCGTCGAGGAGCACGGCCGCGGGCTGCGGGAGGGCGCTGCCCGTCTGCTCCCAGAACACGACGACCCGCGGGCGATCAGGAACCGGGAGGGGGTCGATCTGGTGGGCGAGCAGGTGGTTGTCGAGCAGGCTGCCGAGCGGGCGGGTGCCGATGCCGCCGCCCCCGAGCATCGAGGAGAACGTTCCGGGTTGGCAGAAACGCGCAGTCGGCAGTGTGCTCGACAGTGACCACGCGAAGCCGCCAAGGGTCCCGAAGCCACCCGTGCGGAAGTGCCGCCGGAAGACCCGCGGGCCGCGCCGGGTCGTGGGCGACCCGGTCGGAACGATCTCGATGTCCAGGAGGTAGTCCATGAACGGGTCGAGCGGGATGTCGATGTCGAGCTGGCCATGGGTGGCGCGCGTGGAGTCGACGGCGACGCAGAAGGTCTCCCCGGTGTCGGCGTGGGCGGCATTCCACTGGTCGATCGCGACGTCGACCGCCTGCTCCCAAGGTGACTTCAGGACTGCGGGGACGCCGTCGATGGTGTCGGAGGTGATGGGCAGCGGGTGCGGCGTCGCGGAGGTGCCGCTCGGGTGCTGGCCGTTGGCTGCCTCGATGCGCAGGCGCAGCTCCTTGCCGTACTCGGTGAACAGCCGGTCGACGTCGTGGGTGTTGAACACGACCTTGAGGTGCTCACGCCCGAAGAAGCCCGTCTCGCCGTCGTCCGGCAGGGTGACCATGACCCAGGGGTCGAGCCGCACGGGCGTGGGCTCGGGGGTGTCGGTGAAGATCAGTGAGGGCATGGGGTTGGGGTCGGTGCCGCCCAGGGTCGGGTCGTTGGGGTCGTCGGCCACGGTGTCGGTCCGGAACCAGAACACCTGGGTCTCGGTCTGCCCGGCGGTCGCCGGCCGGAGCCGCCCGTCACCGTCGCGCCGGGCGCTCCACTCAACGGTGATCCGGTAGCGCGAGTTGGCCTTGAGCAACGAGTTGTCCGAGGCAGCGGGTCCCACCGCGTTGGTCAGCTGCGTTCGATCCGCGGCGATCTGCGTGGTGTCCCAGTCGGCGCGGGTGACCTCGGCGCCGGATATGCGGCTCGCCGCCGCGAGGAAGTACGCCGTGGGGACGCTGGCCCGTCCGGTCGTCGAGGCCTCGACATACGACATGGACGCAAGGCCGGCGAGCTTGCGCGGCACGCCGACCTCGACGACCGCCGCGTCGAGGTGCCGTGGGAGCTCGAGGTAGGCGACCTCCATCTTGGCCTGCTGCGCCGAGCGGACGAGGTCGTCGATGTCGTTGCCCCACGGGCCACCAAGGTCGGTCCAGTGGCTCGGCAGCGCGCGGCCCTGGCTCAGCAGGTCGGAGAGCGCGACCACCACCCGGTCGATCTCGCTGCCATCAGCGGCGAGCACCCGGGCCACGACGGGCGCGAACCGCTGACGCCCGGCTGCCGGGAGGAAGAGCATGAGACCGAGGGCATCGTAGGCACCGGAGTGGACGTGGACCCGGTTGACGAGGTCGAGATCCTCATCCTTGATGCCGCGGGCGGCGAGATCGTCGGCGATGGCCGGGTCGGGGAAGTTGGTCGCGCGGCCGTCGTCGTGGATCGGCGACAGGAGAGCCTTGACCGGGCAGCGTGACCCGGTGGCCGAGGCCGGCGCGCCGTCGGCGGAGGTTGCCGGTGCCTGGCCGGGGGTCGCGAGCCGGCCGATCGGCGCGAGCGACTGGAGCGCGATGTGCATCGTTGTCCGGGACATCGGCGCGTCGTTGGTCGCGAAGCGGGCGACGTCGAGCAGGGACGATGTGCCGCCGTCAGCGAGCTCACGCAGGCCACCAAGAGCGGCGGTCGCCTTGTCGTGGAATGCGCCACTGATCCGGACGTCCAGGGAGTCGGGGTTCGGGGCGACGACACTGCGGACCTCGTCGGTCGCGGGGAGCAGCTCCCCACTCGGGCGCGCGTCGTCGACGGCTCCCACGCCACCGACGACGACCCGCGGGCCCGATGCCGCGGTGGGCACGGCGCTCACGTCGAGGCGAGCGAAGGAGCCGACGAACTCTGGCCGGGGCCTGGTGCGGTGGCAGTCGACGCTGCCGCCGGTCACCAGCGCCGGCATGACGCCACGGAGCAGGTCAACCTGCGGCGTGCCGGTGCGCCATGGCTCCGTGACCCGGATACCGGTGTCGGGTCCGCTGCTGCGCTCGGTCTGAGGCGGGTCGGGCCACGCCACGCCCTCGAGGTCCCAACCGTCGTCGGACGGGCCGAGCGGCTCGAGCTTGAAGGTCCACAGCACTTCGGCCGGCGGCGCGGCCGGCGAGCAGGCCCGACCCCACCGGCGGGTCACGTCCTCGACGAGGCGGTCTGTGTACTCGATCGCCTTCGTCGCGGGGGTGGCCTGCCAGGTGAGCAGAGCCAGTTGGGCGGCGGGGTTGGCGTCCACCGCCGGGTTGATCGACCACCACGAGACTGGGGCGCTCGTCCCCGCAAAGGTGACCGCCTCGACCTGGCCGTTGCCCTTGACCCGCTCGAGGCGGAGGTTCTTGATGACGTAGCGGTAACTGTCGCTGCCGCGGACGGCATACCCGGTGGGGCCGACGCCCGGAGCGGCGGTGAGGGGCGTGCCGAGCCCACCGATCGCCACCGTGCCGTCGGGCCCGGGCGGCACGGTGAAGGAGATGACAGGGATCGCGTCGATCGGGACCACTGGCACGTCGGTTGAGGGGAACGACGCGCTCTCTACGGCCGTCCCCAGGCTGACATCCATCCCTCGGTCGACGCCGCTGCCCTGCGCCAGGGCCGGCGAGCGTGACTGCAGCGACACCTTCTCGACGAGGCTGGGGACCGGGGCCGGCACCTCCGGTCCGGAGATGGTGATCTCGACGCAGCCGGACACCGAGAAGAAGAAGAAGTCGACATGGCCGCACGCCTTGCCGTGGACGTAGAGGGCCAGCTCCGAGCTCGGATCGCCGTTCGGCAGGGTGATCGGCTGCTCGCTCACCTTCACGGTCAGGCTCGCGTCAGCACCGATCGACACGATCCACAGGCGCAGCTCGCCCACGACCCAGATGTTGCCCACGAGGATGAACGGGTCGAAGCCCATCACGGCGTCCATGCCGCCACCGAGCCGGAGGTAGAGACCCGAGTCGACGTCGCCCCAGGTGAAGCCCGCGGCCAGGCCCATGGCGATGGCGAAGCCCTTGATGGCCGGAAGGGTGTCGTGGCCGTTGTTGAACGTGGCAAGGTCCTTGCCGCGGAACATCAGGTAGCCGGTGCCTTTGACGATGCCAAGGACGTCGACCTCGACGAGGGCGCCGTAGGGGGCGTGCGCGCCGAGGTAGATGTGCCAGTCGTTGGAGTCCGCCCCGAACGGGAACACGGCCTCGACGGGAATGACGATCTTGACGAGGTCCTCGATCTCCCAGGTCACGAGGATGCCGATGAGGAAGTGCTCCGGGGTGATCTCGATGATCGCAAGGATGCCGACGGCCTGACCGACCCCGTCCATGCTCGGCGGCGGCGACAGGATGTGCGCGTTGAGGATGATGATGACCCGCGGCCCGGGCAGCTCGAGCAGGAAGGTCCCGTCGAGGTTCAGGATCGTCCCGCCCTCCATCGTCCCGATGAGGATGCCGATCCCGAAGGCCCAGTTGTCGATCTTGGGTTCCCACAGCTTGGTGAAGCCGTCCTTGGCGACGAGCTTGTGGGGCTGCCCCTCGGACTTCTTGAGCCACTCCAGCGCGGGGGCGCTCGGCCCGGTGATGTCGGCCCTCTTGTAGTGCATGCCGAAGATCCCGCGGAACCCGAAGATGCCCAAGCCCGAGTTCGCGAGCGGTATGCCGGCCGGCAGGACGACGTTGAGGGAGACGAAGACCCCGGTCGCCGACCGCCCGTTGATCGGCGCGAACTGGGTTACCTCGAGGGCAGCGGCCACGCGCACGCTGACCGGCCGGATGGTGAGGTCGATCTGCCCGCCGATCGTCTTGTCCCCATTCGCTGACGTGCCGATCGCCATGTATCCCGACCCGACGAGGGCCCCGGGAATGTCGACGCTGGCGGCGAGCGCGGTCAGTTCGGGCGCCCGCAGCGACCCGCCGGGGGTGTCCGGCGTCAGAAAAGCGCGCACGCTCGCCCGGTCGATGGATACCACGCCGAGGTCGATCGCGAGGCCGATGTCGACCTCGAGGGTCATCGGGTTGCTCCGGGACATGCGCGCCCCGAGGACGCGAAGGATCTGGCCGAGCGGGTCGCCGATGTGGAGGCCACCGCCACTCGCGACATCGATCGTGTAACCCCGGCTCGCGTCGAAGATCGGCCGGAAGGCCCAGCGGTCCTGCCCCTCGTCGCGGTTGGTCAGGGACAGCCCGATCGCCTTGTAGCGCACCTTCAGTGGCCGGTCCGGCTTGATCTCCACCAGGCCGTCGAGGATGTTGACCGACCAGTCCATCTCCACGTCGACGAGGAAGTTGCCGGTGAAGCCACCCTGCCGCTGGGTGTGGAAGTACTCGACGCCGTAGAGGATGACCCGCTCGATGGTGAACCACGGGAGGGCGGCCACGACGGCTGGCACGGTCAACGCCGCACCGGCGAGAGCCGCATCGACGACGGCGCCGTCCCGGCCCTCCGCGAGGTGCTGGACCGCGTCGACGGGCGGCGCCGCGGCGAGCAGGGGCCAGAAGCTCAGGTAGGACCCGAGCATCGTCAGGCCGAGGTTCTTGCTCGGGCGGGTCTCGCCGGGGAGCCAGCCGAGGTGGAAGAGCCCGTCAGTGTCCGCCGGATCGGCGCCGGCGCTCAGCAGGGTGTCGAAGCGCCCGGTGGCCGGGTCGGTCTGGACGAGCACGCGGAACTTCGTGATGCCGTCGGCCGGATTACCATTCGGGACAGGATCCCCGTGCTCCAGGGTCCGGCCGTGGGGCAGGGTCGACCCGCTCGACTGGAGCTGGTCGTGCATCTTGCTCTCGGCCACGGTGTTGATGTCGACCTCGAGGTCGAGCTGCACGGCGATGAGCTGGCTGTCGACGATCCGGACCAGGACCTTGACCGACCGGAACCAGTCCGGCGGCGGTGATGTCTCGGGTACCGGCGGGTCGGGCGGGGTCCCCGG
>Ga0209638_1001269_pt1 | contig 16269 bp, 13 predicted proteins | sample BarGraNGADG00211_FD_184490 | JGI IMG/M metagenome (GOLD analysis project Ga0209638, IMG submission 184490) | Arctic peat soil microbial communities from Barrow, Alaska - Barrow Graham LP Ref core NGADG0002-211 (SPAdes) (version 2) | ecosystem: Environmental > Terrestrial > Soil > Wetlands > Peat...
TAAGCACGCCGCCCAAGAGCGTTCCGGAGGTCAGGCTGGCGCAGGAGGTCGACGAACGCGGTGGCGAGTCCTTGTGGAGAGCCGGGCTCGACGAGCCGGCCTCGGCCATTGGCAAGAAGCTCCGACGCGTGTGCGTAAGGCGTGGAGACGATTGCCTTGCCCGCACCCATCGCGTAGGAGAGTGTCCCCGAGACGATCTGGTCCAGGTTCGGGTATGGCGTGACGAAGATGTCGGCCGCAGCCAGCCACGTTCCAAGCTCGCGGCCACTCACGAAGCGGTCCACGAACACGACCCGGTCCGCAACGCCGAGGGAGACCGCACGCTCCTCGAGGCCGCGACGGTACTTCTCGCCCTCGTGGCGGAGAAGGTCGGGATGAGTGGCCCCGAGGACGATATACCGGGCGTTGGGGACTTCCTCGACGACCTTCGGTATGGCCTCGATCACGGTCTCGTATCCCTTGCCCGGTCCGAGAAGACCGAAGCTCAAGATGATGGGGTCGTTGCTGAGACCCAGCCGCGGTTTCACCGCGTCGGGCGAAAGCAGCGGCCAGTTCGGGACGCCGTGGGGAACCACGTCCAGGTGCCGGGGATCGACGCCGTATACCCGAGTCAGCAGCGAAGCGGCCGTCTGCGACATGACGACGCTCGCGCCGGCCGCTTCGATCAGAGAGACCAGGACGTGCCGCTGTGAGGGCGAGGGATTCCTGAGCACTGTATGGAGCGTGACCACGATCGGGCGGCGAAGCTCGCGCACGAAGTCGAGGACGTAGCCACCGTCGCGGCCGCCCCAGATGCCGTACTCGTGCTGGATCGAGACCACGTCGACGCCGCAGTTGTTGAGAGCGCGCGCAACGAAGACGTAGTCCGACAGCATGTCGCGGCGGATCCGGTGGCGTACTTCGGTTGGATACGGACCCGGCTCGTCGGCGGGGTGAAGCGCCACGATCTCGCGGTCGCCCACGGCACTCGACAGATTGTCGGTGAAAGTGGCGATGCCGCACCGGCGAGGCGCATAGGTGGAGACGAACGCGGCTCGCAGAATGGCACAACTCCTCTCAGGCTCGGCCGCGCGTATTGCGGGAACTCTCCCGATGCCGAGGATTGCCAGCGCAGTAGGGGCGGTACCGGATTCGCCCGAACTGGCGGCAGCCTGGTGGCCGCGTTCTATGCCGCGCTCACGGACTTCGCCGGCGGCTGTTGAAGGTCTGACTCGACGAGAACGAAGATGCGTTGCCCGATCCGGATCGATGGGATACGAGAGCCTCCCGTGGAAGAAGTGGCCCTTTCCCGAAGTGGGCTGCTGACTCATGTCCAGCGGCGAGAAAACGACCCGGAGTAGGGCCGCCTGAAGTCATGGTGGCAACGACCGTACGGTACTCGCGTCGCGGAAATTGGGCAAACACGAGCCAGGATCGTTGCACTGGACCCATTCGATGCCCCGCTATGTGGCGGGGTCCGACGCCTCAGCCGGCGCGATCCTGCTCCTGGCAGGTCGGGCAGAGCCCGAACAGCTCGACGCGGTGACGATCGATCTTGTATCCCGTGCGCCGGGCCACCTCTGCCAGGATCGGCGTCATGCCCAGGTCCTCGAGATCGATCGAACGCTGGCAGCGAGTACAAACCAGGTGGTGATGATGGCCGCGCGAGTCGCATCGAACGTACGAGTGGTCGCCGTTCGGGAGGTCGAGCCGCTCAACGACGCCGAGGCCGGTCAGGATTTCGAGCGTCCGGAAGATGGTCGCCCGCGCCGCCTCGATCTTGCGCCGCCTGGCATCGGCCACGAGGTCGGCCGTCTCGAAGGCCCCGTCGCGAGTGCATATCAAGCCTATGACGGCACGCCTGGAATCGGTCATCCGGTAACCGGCAGCGTCCAGCGCTCGGACGACCTCGTCGGCGGTCGTGCTGGCATGTACCGGCGTCGTGTTGCTCACAGCCGACAGCATATCCCGGCCCGCGAATGAGCCTCTACCAGCCCCAAACCTCCAGGTCCGTGATCTCGATCGGGACGGAGTACTTCCTGGCGAACGCCTCGACCGTCTCGCCCCGGTGTGCCTCGTCCTCGATCCAGTCTCGGTAGCGCGCCCGGTACGCGGTAGCTTCGGGAGCCGCGGGCAACTCGAGGGCGATCCGTGCCACTCCCCGAATGACGTGCACCTGTCCGCCTCCGGGGGTGCAATTGAAGTTCAGGGCGACGCGCTGGTTGTCCCTTATGTTCTCCACCCGGCGCGCGTTGGTCTTGCTGTAGACGACGATCCGGTCGCTGTCGGCCCCGCGCTCATAGATGAACCATACAGGCGCGGGTTGTGGCGCGCCTCGATCCACCGAGGTCAGCCAGATCACGCGCTCCTCCCGAAGCCGCTCGACAATGCGAGCTCCAAGCGCAGTCGTTTCGTCGATCACGGCTGTCTCCTCAATCGGACGGCATGGACTCGCTGCTCATGTTAGTCGACGAGCCGGCGGCCAGGACCTGCGCTGCTCGAAGCCGCATAGGGAGTCTCGTTTGTTGCATACCGCGCGGCTACACATTAGTGCGCGGGGAGATGCCTGCCGATATGGAGAGGTCAACGTCCAGTGCACCAGCAGTCCTACCACCGGCAGCACCGTCTCGATCGAAGCCATAATCGAGATTGGCCCGACCTCCTATTTCGTGGTCATGTCCGTCAAGGCCGGCACCTTCACCTTCTTTGCGGCCGGGGACGGTTACTTCCTGAGCACCAAGACGGCTGTTTCTACGCTCACGGCAACTGGCGCCCACGTCGACGGAGACCTCCTGGAACAGAACGTCGCCAAGGGTGGAACGGCGCACACGATCCACGTCAGCGGCGACGTCGTCTGCGGAACGACCATCGGCGGCTGACTGCCGGCGCTAGCCCCGGCAGTGACCTCGCATCCCGGTAGACCGGGCGGTTCGAAGCGATGACAATGCGGTTGTCGAGTCGCCGTTCGAAAGGTTCCGCATGTCAAGCGTTATCCGGACCGAGAAGCTGACCAAGTCCTACGGCTCGCACCGCGGGATAGTCGACGTCGACCTGGACGTTCAGAAGGGCGAGGTCTTCGGCTTCCTCGGACCGAATGGCGCCGGCAAGACGACGACCATCCGGACCCTGCTCGACCTCATCCGGCCCACAAGCGGGAAGGCGTACGTCTTCGAAATCGAGTCCTCTGCCAACCCCGCGGCGATCCACAAGAGGCTCGGCTACCTGCCCGGCGAATTCGCCCTGTACGACCGGCTCACCGGTGGCCAGACGCTCGAGTATTTCGGCAACCTGCGCGGTGGCGTCGATCGGGCCTACCAGGCCCAGCTGATTGAGCGCTTCGACCTCGATCCAAGCCGCCGGTTCCGCGAATACTCCAAGGGCAACAAGCAGAAGGTCGGCCTCGTAGCCGCGTTGCAGCACAAGCCCGAGTTGCTCCTGCTCGACGAACCGACGGCGGGGCTGGACCCACTCGTCCAGCAGACCTTCTTCGCGCTGATGCGCGAGTCCGTCGGCGACGGCGGAACGGTCTTCCTGTCCAGCCACATCCTGAGCGAGGTTGAGCGGAGCTGCGATCGCGTCGCGATCATCCGCGAGGGCCGGCTGGTGCAGGTGGATCGCGTGGATGCGCTCCGCGATTTGGCTCACCACCAGGTCGAGCTGCGGTTCGCGGGCGAGCCTCCGATCGCGGAGTTCAAGGGCATTCCCGGCGTCAGCGACCTCGTCGTCGAAGACCATCTCATCCGGCTGCGTGTCCTTGGACCGATCACGCCAGTGGTTCAAGCCGCGGCCCGCGCGGGAGTGACGGACTTCCTGAGCCGCGAGCCCAGTCTCGAGGAAACGTTCCTGGCCCAGTACGGCCGTGAGTCGGGCGAGGCTCCTGCGGGCGAGGCTCCTGCGGGCGAGGCTCCTGCGGGCGAGGTGAAATGACGGCCGTCGAGGCTCCTGCAGGCGAGGCTCCTGCAGGCGAGGCTCCTGCGGGCAAGGCTCCTGCGGGCAAGGCCGGCCGACCGCCCCTCCTGGGGCAGGTCGCACACATCTCACTGGCCAGCCGCCTGTACGGCTTCGGCAGCATCTACGCCAAGACCATGCGCGATTCGCGGCTGGCGCTCCTGATTGTCGGCGGTCTGACCATCGGGCTCATGGTCTTCGGCTGGCAAGCCATCGGAGCCGCTTTTCCGGATGCGAAGGCGCGCCAGGACATGGCCAAGCTGGTGAACGATCTGCCGCCCATCATGAAGGGCCTGGGCGGCAACCCGGTGAACGTCGACAGGATCGGCGGTTACATCTCCTGGAAGTACGGGCCGTTCTTCGCGCTCGTCGTCGGCCTGTGGTCGATCATGGCCCTGTCCGGGACGCTGGCCGCCGAGGCGAGGAAGGGCAGCCTCGACGTCGTCGCGGCCTCACCGTTCGGAAAGCGCCGCATCGCCATTGAGAAGCTGGCGGCCCACGTGACGGGCATGGTTCTGATCATGGCCGGACTCGTGATCGTCACCGCAATCAGCTCGAGCGCGCTTGCCGTCCAGGAATCGGATCGGCTGCCCCTGTCCGACTCGGTCGGCTTCGGCCTTTGGCTCGGTCTCATCGGCCTGGTCTCGGGTTCCGTCGCGTGGGCCCTGGCGCCGTTCCTCGGTCGGGCGAGCGCGGCCGGGATTGCCGGGGCCCTGTTGCTCGGGGGCTATGTCCTCAGCGGCTACCAGGCCGCGGTTCCGGCCCTTCAGCCGCTTGCCCACCTGACCTGGTTCTACTGGACATACAACGAAGTCCCTCTCGCCGGGCAATCGGACTGGCCGTCGCTGATACCGGTCGCGATCGTGGCCGTCGTCCTGTTCGTGATCGGGATCGAGGCGTTCCAGCGACGCGACCTCGGCGTGTCGAGCGCGATCCCGGTCCCGGCGATGCCCGGCGCGCTACTGGGGACCACGGGCCCAACCCGCCGCGCTTTCGGCGAGCGACTACCCGTGGCAATCGCCTGGGGCGTCGGCCTCGCCATCTACGCCGCGCTCATCGCCGGCTCGAGCCGTTCGTTTGCCGATGAGCTTCGGACAACTCCAGACGTCTACAACCTCCTCAAGGGCGTCTTTCCGACGTACGACGTCGCGTCCGCGGGCGGCTTCCTGCAGCTGATGTTCGCCTACCTGGGCTTCGTCGTCGCGGGCCTCGCGGCGGCGACGCTCGTCTCCGGTTGGTCCTCTGACGAAGGCGACCGACGGCTCGAGCTGCTGCTGGCCAGCCCGCTCGGTCGGGCCCGGTGGGCCCTGGCGGGCGGGATCGGCGTCTTCGGCGCCATCGCCGTCATGACCGGGCTGGCCATGCTCGGAGTGGCCCTCGGCGTCGCATCGGCCGGCGGAGACGTGCTGACGCCGGTGGCCGGCGCACTGATCCTCGGCTTGTACGCGGCCGCGGCCGCCGGAGTGGGCATGGCCGTCGGGGGCCTGTTCCGCAACACGATTGCGGGCGAACTTACCGCGACCTTTGTGATTGCGACGTTCCTGATCGACTTCCTCGCTCCGCCCCTGAATCTGCCCGACCCGGTCCATCAGATCGCGTTGACGTCCCATTTTGGCCAGACGATGGTCGGGAACTGGGATCCGGCCGGAGTGGCCGCCTGCCTGGTGCTTGCGGTCGGCGGACTGTTGCTGGGCGCCTGGGGCATGACGCGGCGGGACGTGGCCTGAGAACTGCGCTGATCTAGCCGGCCGTGGCCGGCGCGGCCCGACGTGCCAGCAGAACGAACGCCTCCTCGAAAGTGGCTGCAGACTGGCGCAGCTCAGCCTGCAGCCCGGCGGAGTCGAGCGCTCCGCGAACAGCCGTCGCGTCGCCTCCGGGGATGCGGATCCGCCCACCGGCCAACGCCACCGGGAACCCCGCCGCCCTCAGGGCCTGGAACGGCTGAACCCACGGTTTCGCAATGACCTCGATCGAGACCAGATCGTCGGCGATCTCCTCGGCCGTGCCACGGGCGGCCACCCGCCCGGCGAGCAGGACGACCAGCCGATCGCACTGGCTCGCCTCGCCCATGTGGTGCGTCGTCACGAGGACGCCGGCACCGCCCTCCGCCGCCGACCGGATCAGCTCCCAGAGACGCGCCCGGGCCAGTGCCCCCACCCCGGAAGTGGGCTCGTCGAGGACGAGAAGATCGGGCCGGTGCGAGAGCGTCGCCGCGAATGCAGCCCGACGGCGCAAGCCCAGCGGCAGCTCCCCGACGAGGCGGTCACGGACCGCTTCCAGCTCGGGCTCCAGTTCCGCAGCTCTGCGCTCGCCGAAGCCGCGGGTGACGAATGCCAGGTTCTCGCCCACGGTCAAGTCGTCGTACAAGCCCAGGCCCTGCGACATGTACCCGACTCGCGCGCGCGATTGCCGCGACGGCGCCTCGCCGAAGAGTTCGGCGTGGCCGCTCGTCGGCCGAAGAAGGCCGAGGGCGATACGGATCAACGTGGTCTTGCCGGCGCCGTTCGCCCCGATCAAACCCACGACCTCACCCGGCCTGACGTCGAGGTCCACGCCCTCGAGGGCCTGGAGCGGGCCGAACCGCTGCCCGACGCCACGGATGGCGATCATCGCCCCATCTCTTCCCATCGGTGGCTCTTCGGGGCCTATCCGCGTGAAGACCGCCGCGGGAACTGGGCTCAGAGCATCCGGCGAGCCGGACCGAGCTGCGGCGGCGAGCTCGGCGACCACGAGAGCGTCCTCCAGATCGGGCTCGACGCGATGCGCGCCGGCGACGACCCGCCCGGCATCTCCCCCATCCCGCTCGGTCCACGTCCTCCAGCTCGACCCGCTCCGCCACGATCTGCCGTCGAGCGGCCGATCGGCGACCCATATGGACCCGGGCATTGCCGACACAATCTCGTCGGGCGTGCCTGCCGCGAGCCGGCGGCCGTCGGCGAGCACCAGCACGTGGGCAGCGCGCTCGGCCTCGTCGAAGTACGTCGTCGAGAGCGCGACCGCGGTGCCGGCGGCTGCGATCTCGGAGATGAGCTCCCACATCTCCACGCGGCTCAGCGGATCGATGCCGGTGGTGGGCTCGTCCAGCACGAGCAACGTCGGGTCGTGCAGCAGGGACATCGCCAGGGCCAGCTTCTGGCGCATGCCCCCCGAGAGACGCGCCGCCAGCCGTCCCTCGGCGCCAGCCAGCCCGATTCGCACCAGCGTGGCGGCGATCCGCGCCTCGAGCCCGGCGCCTCGCAGCCCGTATGACTCGCCGGCGAAGGAGAGGTTTTCGGCCACAGTGAGGTCCCGATACACGCCCCTGTCCGTAGCCACGTAGCCGAGATGCAGCCGGTCCGGCCGCCGGATCTCCCCGGCCTCTGCCCGAACCGAGCCGGCCAAGGCGCGCAGCAGGCTGGACTTGCCGGCCCCGTCGGCCCCCACGATCGCCGTCACGCTCCCCGCCGGCACCTCGAGGTCCACACCCCGCAGGGCGACTTGGTGGCCGTAGCGGACGACGAGCCCGCGAACGCCCCAGTTCCGGTCGGCACCGGTCGAAGTCGAGCCGGTCATTGCGCGGTGGGCTCCGTGTGGGTGTCAGCTGGGGCTTTCCGCCCCTTGTTGCCGCGGCCGCTCGAGCCGGCCGGGGCGAGGTCGTGCCGGAAGCGCAGCACGGACACGGCGAACACCAGCCCACCGAGGACGGCCTCGGCGGCCAGCGGACCGACGAGCGAATCGATCGGCGCACCGCGCACCAGCACGCCACGGGAGATCTCGACGAAGTAGGTCAGCGGCAGAAAGTAGGAGATCCAGCGAACGCCCCACGCGATCGAGTCGAGCGGGAAGACCAGGCCCGAAAGGAGGATCTGGGGCAAGAGCGTCATGAGGGCCAGTTGGATGGCCTGGCCCTGGGTTTCGGAGACAGTCGAAATGAGCACGCCGACGCCGAGTGTCACAAAGAGGAACAGGGCTGCCCCAAGGGCGAAGATCAGTGGGTTGCCGTTGAACGGCACGCCGAAGACGACGATCCCCGCTCCGATCACGAGGGTCATGTCGACGACGGCGAGCACAAGGTAAGGCAGCACCTTGCCGACGAAGATGTCGACCGGCCGGAAGGGCATAACGGCCAGTTGTTCGAGCGTGCCGCTCTGACGTTCTCGGACGACCCCCAGACTGGTCGCCACTGTGCCGACGAATACCAGGATCATTCCGGCCAGCGCCGGGACCATGATCGTCGAGGTCTTGAGGTCGGGGTTGAAGAGGATCTCGGGCGACGGGAGTGTCATCGGTATCTTCGTGCCGGGGCCCGAATGCGCCTTCAGATTGGTGAAGACTTCCATCGCCGTCCGGGCACCGAAGAGGTCCGACCCGTCGATCAGGATCGCCGGACGGTTCTCATCCGCCACGACGACCACGGTCGCCTCACCGCGCCTGAGGGCGTCTTCCGCCTCCGCCAGCCCGTCCCCGGGCCGCACCGCCACGATGTTGATAGGCGAGTTCGCGTACGTGTCGGCGGCGTTCGCGAGCTGTTGGGCCTGGGGACCGACCACGATCGTCTTGATCGTGCCCACATCGAAGCTCGCTGCGTAGCCGAAGACAACGAGCAGCAGCAACGGCAGTGCGATCAGCATCGCGAGGGTTCGCCGGTCCCGGCTCAGCTCCCTGAACTCCTTGGCGGCCATCGCCCACATCGCGGGTTCCCTTTCGGTCGTGTCGTTTCGGCGCTCCGGCGCCAGCCTGAGCCAAACCCCCGACTGGGCGGCCGCTGCAATTCGACCCATGCCCAAGCGGCGGTGTGCCACGTCTTCCGCGCCGTGCCAAGAGAGCGAGCCCAAGCCGCTGGCGACCGCGTGCTGGCCCTTCGACTCTGCTCCTGCCTCAGCGTCTCTCTACTTTGCCAGCCTGGCTGTCGCGAAATCGGATCAAACCACGCTTCCGGCGTCCTCACCGAAACAGCGCGAGTCGAATACGAAGAGCCGCGTCCTTTTGTCGCGCCAGGCGTCACCCTCCAGGCCGGCCTTGCGGCAAACCGCGTCGAGCATCTGCTCCGCGCCCCAGCCCATCTCCGACGCAACCTGTGGCAGGAGCAACGCCCGCCGCATTCCTCGCTCCACTACGATGCCGTGACGTCCGGCTTCGAACCCGGCCGCATCCCCCAACTCGACGGGCGGCTCCAGAACCGATACCTCGATATCCAGCTCCTGCACTTCGGGTCGGCTCACCGGCATGAAGCGCGGGTCTTCGAGTGCCGCCGCCCTGGCGGCATCGCGGACATTGAGCCAGAGCGGCACCTCGAAGCGCATCAGGCCGATGCAGCCACGCAGTTCGCCGCGCTCATGCAGTGTCACGAACGCGGCCGCCGGCTTCAGCATGGCCGCCGTCAAGGTGGACGCATCGACGGCGAAATCCGTCTCGGGACACACAGCGGCCTCGATCGCCCGCCGCGCGATCGCCAGCAGTCGTGTCTGATCCGCCAGCCTCAGGCGAGATCGCCTGGTTGTCTCCACGCCAGCAGGCTACGCTCGGAGCGGCCCGGCACCAGAGTCGAATGGCGCTTTCTCGGCGAGATCCGATCGGCTCGCATGGTCGCGACCGGCCGCTCGTACACGCCCATCGCGATCCCGTGTTCGGGGAACCGCCACCGGCCGGGAGGCAGAGCCCACCTGGGGCCGTTCGGCCCTGGAACTGGGCCGTTCGTCGGCGCGAGCATGGTCGCAAGGAGTCGTCACGTGCCATCGTTTTCGAAGGCCGCAGCCACCACGGCGACCGCGTCGGCAGCTTCCTCGAGCCCCGACCCGGCTTGCCCGGCCAATCCTGCTACTCCCGCGACTCCCGCCATCCTCGGTTTGGCCGAGGCCGACGGCGCGGTTCGATGTGTGGCATGTGCCCACCGCTGCCTGATCCGGCCCGGCCGGGCCGGGATCTGCCGCGTTCGCGAGAACCGCGACGGTAGGCTCGTCAGCCTCGTGTACGGGCAAGCCGTAGCCGCCAACGCCGACCCCATCGAGAAGAAGCCTCTGTTCCACGCCTACCCGGGCAGCGTCGCGTTCTCGATCGCGACCCGTGGCTGCAACTTCCATTGCGCCAATTGCCAGAACTGGGGCATATCGCAGGCGGCTCGCGATGCCATCGCGGCGCCCGCATTCGACCTTCCGCCCAAAGAGGTCGTTTCGGCCGCCCTCGAAGCCGGGGCACGCACCATCGCCTACACCTACACCGAGCCCACCGTCTTCATCGAGTACGTCGTCGAGACGGCGCGACTCGCTCGAGAGGCCGGGCTCGCGAACATACTCGTCACGAACGGCTATCAGACGCCGGAGGCCCTCGACCTGCTGGGCCCGATCATCGATGCGGCTAACGTGGACCTCAAGGCTTTCGACGATCGCTTCTACCGGCGGGTCGTCGGCGCTCGCCTGGCGCCGGTCCTCGATACGCTCGTCGGGATGCGCGAGCGCGGCATCTGGGTCGAAGTGACGACGCTGCTGATCCCCGGCCTCAACGACGGCGCCCACCAACTCCTGGCGCTGGCAGGCTGGATCGCCGCCGAGCTCGGAGCCGAGACGCCCTGGCACGTGAGCCGCTTCTTCCCGACCTACCGCCTGACCGACCTCGATCCGACGCCGGCCGCGACCGTCCACCGCGCCGTGGAATTGGGTCGGGAGGCGGGGCTCCGACACGTCTATTCCGGCAACCTCGCGGACGGCGACGAGGACACGAGCTGCGCCGGCTGTGGCGAGACGCTCATACGACGGCGTGGCTTCAGGGCGGCGAGGGCAGCGGCTCTCGTCGGGGGGCGGTGCTCACGCTGCGGCCATCCGCTGGCCGGGATCGGTCTGGCGGAATGGGCCGACATGGGAGCCCAGGCGTGAGCGGCAGGCCACGCGAGCCGGCAGTTGCCGGCACTTTCTACCCGGCCGATCCGAATCGCCTCGGGCCGCTCGTGGACGCCTTGCTGACTGGGGCGACGGCGGTGCCGCGTCCGGACGGGCTGGCCGGCTCCCCCGTGCTTGGGCTGTTGGCGCCACATGCCGGGCTTGCCTTCTCGGGCGCCGTTGCGGCTTCCAGCTGGCGGCTTGCCGGGGAGATCGAGCCGACGACGATCGTGCTGGCAGGGACCGACCACCAGGCGTGGGCGAGCGGAGTCGGGGTGTGGACGGGTGGCCCGTGGAAGACACCTCTCGGAGAGGTCCAGATCGATCTGGCGCTGGCCCGCCGTATCGCCGCGCTCGGCCCGGCGTTCGAAACCGACGATTCGGCACACGAAGCCGAGCACTCGCTGGAGGTGCAGCTGCCGCTGCTGAACCGCGCCTGCCCCCGGGCGCGGATCGTCCCGCTGGCCGTGAGCCCGCGGCTTCGCAACCACGCCGATGCGGGCGCCCGTCTCGGCTCGCTGCTTGCCGATTTGCGGGCGTCCGGAGAGCGAATCCTGCTCGTCGCCAGCTCTGACATGGCTCACTACCCGCCGGCCAACGTCTGCGAGGCCGTGGATCGCCAGCTGCTCGAGCCTCTGCTTCGACTCGACGGCGACTCGCTGCTGGCCCTCGAGACCGAGCTGCTCCGGGCGAATCTGCCCGGCCTCGTCTGCGGCCTGTGCGGCATCGACCCGGTCCGCTTCTCTCTGGCGGCCCTGACCGCCATGGGGTCAACTCGCGGGCTTCTCCTTGCCGCCGCCACTTCGGCGGACGCGGGCGGGGACCGCCGCCGAACCGTGGGATACGCCGCGGCGGCCTTCGTCTGACCCGCGCCGATCGCACCGTGGCTCGCGAGGGCACGCGACTTGACGGAATGCCGACTTATCTAGTAAGAATTACGATATAGGGAGGGACAGCTGGCGCGGATCGGCAGTTCCCACCAGTCTCACCGTCCCAGCCCTGGCTGCGCATCCCGCGGGAGAAGGCACGAATCGCGGCATGCCATATGCTCACCGATCTTCCGCGGAGTCTTCACGAGTCATTCACAAGCCGTCGCCAGGCTGATGGGCGGAGTTGATGCGATACGACGAGGCGAGACGACGCCTTCGGGTCGCAGTCTGCAAGGAGACGAGATGACAGGCAAAGAGAACGCGATGGTCCACCCCGCCGTGGAGGTGAGCTCGCGCGCCCGACTCGAGATCATGGGCGCGATCATGCTCGCCCTCTTCCTTGGCGCGCTCGACCAGACGATCGTCGGTCCGGTCCTGCCCAAGATCTCTACGCAGCTCAAGGGCGCGGACTTCTACACGTGGGTCGTGTCCGCGTACCTCGTCACCAGCACGGCCGCAATTCCCGTGTACGGCAAGCTCTCCGACTTCTTCGGACGGAAACCGGCGTTGATGGTCGGCATCGTTCTCTTCCTGATCGGCTCGGTGCTCTCGGGGCTGAGCCAGACGATGTGGCAGCTCATTCTCTTCCGTGGCCTGCAGGGCCTCGGCGCGGGCGCGCTCTTCCCTATCTCCCTGGCGGTAATCGGCGACCTCTTCACCCCGGCCGAGCGGGGCAAGTACCAGGGACTCTTCGGCGCAGTTTTTGGCGTCGCCTTCCTCGTCGGTCCGTTCCTTGGGGGCGTCCTGACCGACAGCCTCTCGTGGCATTACATCTTCTTCGTCAATCTGCCGATCGGACTCGTCTCGCTGTATCTGATCGCACGACTGCTGCCGACCCATCGCAAGGAAGGCGCGCGTTTCAATCTGGACGTTCCGGGGGTCATCACCTTCACCGGCGCCATCGTGCCCGTGCTGATCGCCCTGACGCTGGCCGAGAACGGCAACTGGGGCGACCCCGCTGTCATCGGCTCGTTCGCGATCGGGTTGGTCTTCCTGGCGGCGTTCCTGTTCGCTGAGAGCCGAGCCGAGGAACCGATGATCCCGCTCGACCTCTTCCGAAACCGCACTTTCGCGGTCTCGGCAGTGGCAACCTTCCTGGCCATATTCGGCTTCTCGACGCTGATCATCTTCCTGCCGTTGTGGTTCCAGATCGTTCAGGGCGCCAGCACCACGGCCTCGGGCTACATGCTCCTCCCATTCCTCTTCGGCCTGATCGTCAGTTCGATCGCGGCCGGCCAGATCGTCAGCCGGACGGGCCACTACAAGTGGCTGATCGCGGGGGCCATGGCGATGCTGGCCATCGGGCTGGCGTTCTTCATGAACCTCCGGGCGGATACCCCGACTCCGGTCCTGTGGTTCTGGATGGTCGTCGCCGGCATCGGCGTCGGCCCGACAATGGCGATCCTCACGTTGATCGTCCAGAACGACGTTTCGTTCGAGCGGCTGGGCACGGCCACCAGCGACCTGACGCTCATCCGCCAGATCGGCACAAGCGTCGGTCTGACGATCTCGTTCACGTTGTTCCGCAACAACCTGAACTGGGACCTGCTGCGGACGTCGATCATCGGCGCCGGCGCTCCCCAGGCAGCCGTCCCGCAGACGGCGCCGGTCGGATTCGATTTGGGTTCGCTGACGTCCGTCGGCAGCTCGCCCCTGACCGCCCTGGCGGGCGTCCCACCGCAGCTTCTGCCGGCATTCACTTCGGGCTTCCACCAGGCCTTCTCGATCGCGGTCGCCGACTCCATGGGGCTCGGCGTCGTGGCCGCCGGCCTGGCCTGCCTGACCACGCTCGCGTTGAAGGAAAAGCCGCTGCGAGCCCATCTCCATGCCGAGCAGACGGCCCGAATGGGCTTGCGACCTCAGGACGCCGGCCCAGACAGCGTCGCAGCCGCAGCCGCCGCCAGGACCGCAGCGGAGCGCCGCACAATGGCCGGCGATTCGCCAACAGGTAGCGAGCGCAGGCAAACGCTACTGGGCGCCGAATAGGCAGCTTGGCACCCGGGCTCGATCGGATACCAGTTCTGATTCTGGTCCGCTTCGGGTTGCGGGTGTACGCTCACAACCTGGCAGAGCGGCCTCCCGCAACCGCAATCAGGCTGGCTAACCTGGCGGCGACGGGTCCCGAGCGAGCGCTCAACCAGGCCGACTGAGACGCCGAACTCCAAATCAGGGGCGCGTCCAAATGGTTGGCGCGCGCCCATCGATGCCCCGGGTCAAGCCGAATCGGGGCAGGAGGTTCTTTGTCGCGAAGCGAGGATCTCGCCGCCAGTATGAGCAGCTTCTGCCTCGAGCGGCAGATCGCCTTCGCCGCAGCGGCCTGCGTTCGCGCCCGCCACGTCTTCGCTCTGTGGCACGGCGCGACGCCCGTTTCCACATTCGACGATGCTCTCGCGTCACTGTGGGATGGCCTGGAGCGCCGTGACAAGGAAGCCATATGTGGCATCTTCCGGCCGCTGTCGAACGTGCCCGAAGCCGACTGCGACGACACGCTCTCACGCGACTGGATGGCCTGGCTGGCACTCGCCGTTTTTGAATACGCCTGCGCCCTCCCCTCGTCCCGGCGGCCTATCGACACTCTGGCTCAATGCTCGGCATTCGCGCTCACGTTGATGGCCGAGCTGGACCTCCGGCTGGGTTGGGAGGGACGGCCGCGCGGCGGTTCGCTCGCAACCGCGGAGTGGTCCGCCCAGGAGAAGTGCCTGGCAATCCTGGCTGTCGATGGACTGAATCCGGCCATCCCCGTGGCGGATCTAGTCGCCGCCGGCGATGGCACACGCGAGCTTCTCGCCCCGGCGTCGGGCTGAGGTCTCCCGGAGTAGCAAGACGGTCCAGGACGCGGCATCATGCCCCGGAGCAGAACAAGCGCAGGAGGCAGCAGAGCGTGGCGGTCAGCGAACGGGCAGGCAAACCGGCCGACCCTTCGATGCTGGTCGACGTCGACCGGCTCGTCGATGCTTACTACGACCTAAAGCCGGATCCGAGCGTGCCGGCTCAGGCGGTCGCCTTCGGCACATCGGGGCATCGTGGCTCATCGCTAAATCGGTCCTTCAACGAGGACCACATCCTGGCCACAAGCGAGGCGATCTGCCGCTATCGGCAGGGCAAGGGCACGACGGGGCCGCTCTTCATCGGCAAGGACAGCCACGCGTTATCCGAACCCGCGACCCGCTCGGCCATCGAGGTCCTCGTCGCGAACGGGGTCGCGGTCCTGGTGGACAGCGCCGGTGGGCTCACCCCGACGCCGTCCATTTCGCACGCAATCCTCACCTACAACCACGACCGGAGCGAAGGCCTGGCCGATGGGATTGTCGTCACTCCCTCGCACAACCCGCCGGAAGACGGCGGCTTCAAGTACAACCCGACGCATGGCGGCCCGGCCGACACCGACGTCACCGACGCCATCGGGAGCGAGGCAAACGAGCTTCTGCGCACCGGGCTTGCCGGAGTGCGGCGCCTGCCATACGAAAAGGCCATCGCCGAGGTCGGCCACTATGACTTCACCGGCGTGTACGTGGCGGACCTGGCCACAGTCGTGGACATGGACGCCATCCGACATTCGGGGTTGCACCTCGGCGTGGACCCGTTGGGCGGCGCCAGCGTGGGCTATTGGGCTGCCATACGGGATCGCTACCATTTGGACCTGACCGTCACAAACGAGGTCGTAGACCCCACCTTCGGCTTCATGACCGTGGACTGGGACGGTCGGATTCGCATGGACCCTTCGTCGCCCTACGCCATGGCGCGCCTCGTTTCGCTCAAGGACCGTTTCGACGTCGCCTTCGCCAACGACACGGACGCCGACCGCCATGGGATCGTGGCCGGCGCCGCGGGCCTGATGAATCCCAACCACTTCCTGTCCGCCGCCGTCGCGTACCTATACCGTAACCGTCGCTGGCACCGGGACGTGGCCATCGGCAAGACGCTGGTATCGACGAGCATGCTTGACCGCGTCGCGTCGGAGCTGGGCCGCAAGCTGCTCGAGGTTCCGGTCGGCTTCAAGTGGTTTGTCTCGGGGCTTGTGGACGGGACTCTCGGGTTCGGCGGCGAGGAGAGCGCCGGCGCCTCGTTCCTGCGCCATGACGGGACGGTCTGGACCACCGACAAGGACGGCCTGATCGCGTGCTTGCTGGCGGCCGAGCTCACGGCCCACAGCGGCCACAACCCTGCAGTGGCGTACGACCAGCTCACCGCTCGGTTCGGGGCCCCCGCCTACCGACGCATAGACGCGCCGGCCACCCGCGAACAGAAGGCCGTGCTGGCCCGCCTTTCGCCCGCGCAAATCAAGGCGACACAGCTCGCGGGCGAGCCGATTACGGCCGTCCTGACCCGCGCGCCCGGCAACGACGCTCCAATCGGCGGCGTCAAGGTGGCTACCGAGCACGGCTGGTTCGCGGCCAGACCCTCGGGAACGGAGGATGTCTATAAGGTCTACGCCGAGAGTTTTCTTGGTGAGGCGCATCTCGAAAAGATCGTCGGAGAGGCTCAAGCGGTTGTGGCGGAGGCGCTCGAGAACGCCGACTAGCTGCACAACCCTGGCTGGCGCCACGAGGCCGGAGACTCGA
>Ga0209638_1001271_pt1 | contig 16261 bp, 16 predicted proteins | sample BarGraNGADG00211_FD_184490 | JGI IMG/M metagenome (GOLD analysis project Ga0209638, IMG submission 184490) | Arctic peat soil microbial communities from Barrow, Alaska - Barrow Graham LP Ref core NGADG0002-211 (SPAdes) (version 2) | ecosystem: Environmental > Terrestrial > Soil > Wetlands > Peat...
CGCGGGCGTGGCGGCTGCCCACCGGCAGTTCGTGCACCTTCATGCGGTAGACCTTGCCCTTGGTCGAGAAGAAGAGCACGTAGTCGTGCGTCGAGGAGATGAAGAGGTTCTCGACGTAGTCGTTCTCCTTGAGGTTCACGCCCGCGACACCCTTGCCGCCGCGCTTCTGCTGGCGGTAGGTCGCCACCGGCAGCCGCTTCACGTAGCCGGCCTTGGTGATCGTGACGACCATGTCCTCTTCGGCGATGAGGTCCTCGACGTCGAGGTCGTGGGCCGTGCTCGCCAGCTCGGTGCGACGGGCGTCCGCGTACTTGCCGCGGATCTCGGTCAGCTCTTCCTTGATGACGCGCAGCACGAGGCTCTCGTCGGCGAGCAGCTTGCGGAACCAGGCGATCTTCTCGCGCAGCTCGGCGAGCTCGTCCTCGATCTTGTGACGCTCGAGTCCGGTGAGGCGGCGCAGGCGCATCTCGAGGATCGCGTCGGTCTGGATCTCGGTCAGCGCGAACGCGGCCATCAGACCCGCCTTTGCCTCCGTGTCGTCAGCCGAGGCGCGGATGATGCGGATGACCTCGTCGATGTTGTCGAGCGCGATCATGAGACCTTCGAGGATGTGAGCCCGTTCCTCGGCCTTGCGCAGGTCGTAGCGCGTCCTGCGGACGATGATCTCTTCCTGATGCGCGATGTAGTACGACAGCATCTGCTTCAGCGTCAGCGTGCGCGGGACGCCGTCGACGAGCGCGAGCATGATCACGCCGAAGCCGGTCTCGAGCGGCGTGTGCTTGAAGAGCTTGTTCATGACGACCTGCGGGATGCACGCCTGCTTCAACTCGATGACGACGCGCATCCCCTTGCGGTCCGACTCGTCGCGCAGGTCGGAGATCTCCGTGAGCTTCTTCTCGCGCACCAGTTCGGCGATCTTGGAGACCAGACGCGACTTGTTCACCATGTACGGGATCTCGGTGATGATGATCCGCATCCGGCCCGTGGAGGTCTGCTCGATGTGCGCGTTGCCGCGGACCTTCAGCGACCCGCGCCCGGTGGTGTAGGCGGAGACGATCCCCTCGAGGCCCATGATCGCGCCGCCCGTGGGGAAGTCCGGGCCTTTGATGACCGTCATGAGGTCTTCGATGGTGGCGTCGGGGTTGTCGATCAGCAGGATGGTGCCGTCGATGACCTCGCCGAGGTTGTGCGGCGGGATGTTGGTCGCCATGCCGACGGCGATGCCGGAGCTGCCGTTCACGAGCAGGTTGGGGTAGCGGGACGGCAGGACGCTCGGCTCGGTGGTCGACTCGTCGTAGTTCGGGATCATGTCGACGGTCTCTTTGTCGAGATCCCGAAGGAGTTCCATCGCCGGTTTGCCAAGGCGGGACTCGGTGTAGCGGTAGGCGGCCGCGGAGTCGCCGTCGACCGACCCGAAGTTGCCGTGGCCGTCGACGAGCGGCAGACGCATCGAGAAGTCCTGGGTCATGCGGACCATCGTGTCGTACACGGCGGTGTCGCCGTGGGGGTGGTACTTGCCGAGCACCTCACCGACGGTCGTGGCGGACTTGCGATACGCCTTCCCGGGGCTCAGGCCCATGTCGTTCATCGCGTAGAGGATGCGGCGGTGTACCGGCTTCAGTCCGTCACGGACGTCCGGCAACGCACGTGCGACGATGACCGACATCGAGTACTCGAGGAACGACTCCTTGAGCTCATGCTCGATATCGATGCTGATGATCCTGTCGTGCTGCTCGTCGGACACCTATCGACTCCCTTTCACGCGGTTCGAACGGATCCACACCCACACGCCGATGGCTATGAAGCACAGGCCGAACACACTGAGCGCGCCGCTCGCCATCGTCGTAGCGAGCGTGCGCTTCGCCGCGTCCTGCGAGTTGCCCAAGGTCGCCAGGCCACCCGCGAGCATCCCGATCCCGACCGCGGCCGTGATCACCGCGGCGATGCGGGCGACGAGCCTGATGTGGCCCGTGTCTGTCGTCTCTTCCCTGCTCAGCTCCAGCAACATCGCCTGGACTTGGCGCTCGTCGACGGCGGCGGCCGTGGCCGGTGTCGCCGTCGGCGTGATCGCGGGACCGTCGACTCCGGCCGTCGCTTCCGCAGCGCGCGCCGCCACGGCTCTTGCTGCGAGCACCTCGGCGGCCGTCGCTTCGGCCTGCAGCTCGGCGGGCTCCTTTGCGGACGGGTTCAGCACGGCCAGAAGATCCAGCGCCGCCTGCTCCTCGGCCTTCTTGCGAGCCAACGCCTCGAACGCTTCCCGCTCCCAAGGGGGCGGTTCGAACTGACGCACGTCGCGCTTCACTTCGTCGCCCATGCCGACCTGCGCCTCTCTAAGCGGATGTCAGATGTCGAGGAACCGGACGTCGCGGGCGCGCCGCTGGATGAACTCCTTGCGAGGCTCGACCTCGGATCCCATGAGATTGGAGAAGGCCTCTTCGGCTGCGAGCGCGTCGTCGATGGTGACCTGGAGCAGCGTGCGCCGCGCGGGGTCCATCGTCGTGTCCCACAACTGCTCGGGGTTCATCTCACCGAGACCCTTGTAGCGCTGGATCCCGTACTTGGTGGTCTCGCCGAGCTTCGCGAGCTCCTTCTGGAGCTCGGCGTCGCTGTACGCGTACTTGACCGTCTTGCCGTGGGAGATCTTGAACAGCGGCGGCTGTGCGATGTAGACGTATCCGGCCTCGATCATCTCCCGCATGTAGCGATAGAAGAGCGTGAGGATGAGGCAACGGATGTGAGAGCCGTCGACGTCTGCGTCGGTCATGATGATCACTTTGTGGTAGCGAGCCGCCGACAGGTCGAACTCCTCGGCCACGCTCGTGCCGAACGCGGTGATCATGTTCTGGATCTCCTCGCTCGCAAGCGCGCGGTTGAGGCCGGCGCGCTCGACGTTGAGGATCTTGCCTCGCAGCGGGAGGATCGCCTGGAACGAACGGTCGCGGGCCTGCTTCGCCGAACCGCCTGCGGAATCTCCCTCTACGAGGTAGATCTCCGAGAAGGCAGCGTCCTTGATCGAGCAGTCGGCGAGCTTGCCTGGCAGCGTCGATGACTCGAGCAGCCCTTTGCGGCGCGTGAGCTCGCGCGCCTTGCGGGCCGCGGCGCGGGCCTTGGCCGCCTGGGCCGACTTCGTGACGATCGCGCGCGCCGGCTTGGGGTGCTCCTCGAGGTACTCGGAGAGCCCCTGGGTCACGACGCCCTGTACGAAGGCGCGGAACTCGGTGTTGCCGAGCTTGGTCTTCGTCTGGCCCTCGAACTGCGGGTCGCGCAGCTTGACCGACACGACCGCAACCAGGCCCTCGCGGATGTCCTCGCCGGAGAGGTTGTCTTCCTTCTCTTTGATGATCCCGTTGCGGCGGGCGTAGTCGTTGATCGTGCGGGTGAGTGCGTTCTTGAAGCCGTCGAGGTGCGTGCCGCCCTCGTGCGTGTTGATGTTGTTCGCGAACGCCAGGACGGTGTCCGTGTAGCCGGTGTTCCACTGCATGGCCACTTCGACGGTTCCCTCGGCGCCCTCGGCCTCGAAGTAGACCGGCTTGGAGGTAACGGTCTCCTTGCCGCCGATGAGGTACTTCACGAAGTCGACGATGCCGCCCTCGTACCTGAACTCGTCGCGGCGCGGCTCGAGCTCGCGCTCGTCGGTCAGCGTGATCTTGAGGTTCCGGTTGAGGAACGCCGTCTCGCGCAGGTGCGAGGCGATCGTGTCGTAGTCGAAGGAGACGGTCTCCATGATGGTGTCGTCGGGCCAGAAGGTGACCATGGTCCCGGTCGTCTTGGTCGATCCGCCCGTCTTGAGCGGTGCGACCGGCTTGCCGTGGTCGTAGGTCTGTGTGTAGATCTTCTTGTTGACCTTGACCTCGACGTCGAGGCGGCTGGACAGCGCGTTGACGACGGAGACGCCGACACCGTGGAGTCCGCCGGACACCTTGTAGCCCTGGCCGCCGAACTTCCCGCCCGCGTGCAGCATCGTGAGGACGACCTCGAGGGCCGGCTTCTTGTACTTGGGGACGTTGTCGACGGGGATGCCGCGGCCGTTGTCGGTCACGGAGCAGGAGCTGTCGACGTGGAGGACCACGTCGATCTTCGTGGCGTAGCCGGCGAGGGCCTCGTCGACGGAGTTGTCGACCACCTCGTACACGAGGTGGTGCAGGCCCTTGGGTCCCGTGGACCCGATGTACATTCCAGGACGCTTCCTGACGGCCTCGAGTCCTTCGAGGACCTGGATGTCCTTGCCTGAATACGAACCCGGCACTTTCGCCACGCGTGCATGCTCCTTAGCGTCGATCGACCCGGTAGGATCCGGTGTCCGTGCGCACGCGGACCGGCGTGTTCTACGCCATGCCGAGTGGGGACACTTTCTATCTTATCAGAAGGCCTACCGTAGGGGCCGCGAATCATGCCCTGTCGCGCGCTGTATGGCCCTCTCAGCGGCGTTGTGGGCCTCGATACCCTTGCGCCACTCCAAATGCGCGACCGCAGCGGCGACGGCCGCGTCCCGGAGGGCCGGATTGCTGACGCCCGCGGCCATCTGCCGGACCTCCTCGATCTCCGCCTCGGTGGCCTTGCCCGGGCGCACCAGATCGTGTTGCGTCGCGTCGTCCCGCCGGTCGTCCTCGGCATCGTCGGCGAGGCCCTCTTCCACCTTCCGCGAGACAGTGAACCGGATGCTGTCGACCAGTTCCTTACCGAGCCGCTCGTTGACGGCGACACGGTAGTTCTCGGAGAGCACGCTCAGCTCGTTTGCCCAGACGGGCGAGTCGACGAAGACGAGCAGCTCTTTGTCGCGCAAGGCGAACCCGCGTGCATGGGCCGCCACCTCGTCGCCCGCGACGGTCCGCCATGCGGCGATCGCGCGCGCCTTGGTCGCCACCTCCCCGGTGCGGTCCAGCCGCCCCCACAGCCCGTTCGCGATCGAACCGATGCTCTCCGCCCTTCTCAAGCGGCTCACCGCTCGGCCCTCCCAATCGGGACCACCAGCGACCGAGACAGCATCTCCTCGGTGAAGTAGCCGGTGTTCGTGGTGGTGACGATGGTCTGTACCTCACTGGAGACCACTTCGGAGAGGGCGGCCCGCCGGTCGGCGTCCAGCTCGGACATCACGTCGTCGAGCAGGAGCACCGGCTTGCGGCGCAGCACGCCTTCGACGACCGCCACCTCGGCGAGCTTCCACGCCAGGGCGACCGTGCGCTGCTGCCCTTGGGACGCGAAGGAGCGCGCGTCCCTGCCGTCGATCTCGATGACGATGTCGTCCCGGTGTGGGCCCGCCAGCGTGACCATCCGGCGCTGCTCCTCGGCGCTCCTTCGGTCCATCTCGTCGCGGATCGATCGCTCCACTTCGCCGGCGTCCCTCGAGCCGCAGGTACCGAGGCCGCATCGGTCCTCGTAGCTGTAGCCGAGCTTCTCTCCTCCGGACATCTCCTCGTACCGCAGCGAGGCCTGTTCCATGAGGCGCTCCAGAAGCCCGAGCCGGTGGATCACGAAGCGCGCTCCCAGGGTAGCGACCTGTTCGTCCCATGCAGCGGCCGATCCGCCGTGCGTTCCCTCTTTGAGCAGGGTGTTGCGTTGCCGCACGGCGCGACCGTAGTCGCGGCGAAGGGCCCCGTAGGTAGGAGAGAGCTGCTCGCCGAGGTCGTCGATCGAGGCCCTGCGGCGTTCGGCCGGCCCTTTGACCATCCCCAGGTCGTCAGGGGTGAACACCACCGAGGGCAGCAGGCCGGCGACGTCGGAGTGACGGCGCTTGACCTGCCCGTTGACCGAGTAGGTGCGGTGGCCCTCGTTGTTCACGTCCAGCCGGACCTCGAGCAGGCGCGGTCCTTCTTCGGCTCGCAGGTCCACCCGGGCCTCCGAGCATCCCCACCTCACGAGCTCGGAGGGGTCGGGGCGTCGGAACGATCGTGTCGCCGTCACCAGCTGAACGGCCTCGATGATGTTCGTCTTCCCCACCGCGTTCGGTCCGACGATGATCGTGAGCCCGGGAGAGGGCTCCATCATCATCCGCCGGTAGTTCCGGAAGTCCGTCAGTTCGAGCCTGGTTATGCGCACGGGTCGACGACCGGCCCTTACGGGCGCACCGGCATGATGAGGTACACGTACTCACCGCTGCCGGCAGAGGAGAACACGCCCGGCTTCAGGGGGCTCGTCGCGATGAAGGTCAGGCGCTCGTCGTCGGACGAGCCTGCCGCGTCCAGAAGGAACGCGTGGTTGAAGGCGATCTCGAGCGGATTGCCCGAGGCCTCGACCATCAGGTCCTCGCTCGCCTCTCCGACGTCCTGCGTCACCGCGGAAAGGGTGAGGGTGTTGTCCGCGATCTTCATGCGCACCGGCGCGTTGTGCTGCGCGAGCAGGGAGACCCGCTGGATGGCCTCGAGGATCTCGACTCGATCGACGGTCATCGTCGTCTCGCCCTCGCTCGGAACGAGCTGCTTGTAGTTCGGGAACGTCCCCTCGATCCGGCGGGTGACGTAGGTCGTCTCTCCCACCCGGAAGACGATCTGGTTCGAGGAGACTCCCATCGTCACCGTCTCGGAAGAGCCAGCGATCTTCGGGACCTCCTCCAGCGACTTGCCGGGCACAACGACCTCGATGCGCTCGGTCGCCGGGACCTCGAGCGCGGCGGTCCTGATGGCGAGCCGGTACGAGTCGGTGGCCACCATGCGGATCTCCGAGCCGTCGACCACGAGCAGTACGCCGGTGAGGATCGGACGGGCTTCGTCGCGGCTGACCGCCTTCGAGACCTGGCGGACCATGGAACCCAGCAGGGACGAAGGAAGGTCGATCGACTTGTCGGGCTCGACATCGGGGAAGCGCGGGAAGTCGTCGGCTGCCAACGTGCGCAGCTCGAAGGAGATCACGCCGGCCTTCTCCGAGCGGCACGAGACCGAGATCTTGTCGAACGAGGTCGTCTCGATCCTGATCGCGACGTCGGGCATCTTGCGGACCACGTCCGCGAGAAGCCGTCCGGGGACGACAGCGGCTCCGCGCTCCTCGACGTCCGCCGGGCTGCTGTCACGGATCGAGATCTCGAGGTCGGTGGCCTGAAGAACGACGGCGCCATCCGATGCGGTGAGAAGGACACCGGAGAGGATCGGAAGAGTCGTGCGCGACGACAGGGCTTTTGTCACGACACTGAGAGAATCGAGCAACGCACCCCGGGCGATCGAAAGCTTCATGGTCTCCCTTTTCTACAAGATCCGGTCTTCTACGGTCTTATTCACTTAAATCAAGTAGTAGTAGCCGTCGTACTGTGGATAGTGTTGAGAAGCGTCATTCTCGCAGGTCGCTCCGTGTGTCCGTCGAGCCTTCAACCTGTGGGTCGCGTGTGGACCGGTGTGGATGGTTCCGCCCGTCCCTGATCCTCTCCCCCATCGACCCCGATCGAGGAACATGCAGTCAACAGGTTTCCCACAGCCTACCCCACAACCCTGACGAGGGTCGTCCCCGCCCACGACCGGTGGTGGATCAGCTCTTCTGGCGGATCGCCGTCGTGAGCGACTGGACCTGGTTCAGGACTTCACGCTGCTCACCGAGCAGCTTGGTGATCTTGGCAGTCGCGTGGATGACGGTCGTGTGGTCCTTCCCCCCGAACTCGGCACCGATGCGGGGCAACGACATGTCCGTGAGCTCGCGGGCCAGGTACATCGCCACCTGCCTCGGGAACACGATGTTCTGCGAGCGCTTGTTGCCCACCAGGTCGACCATGTTGAGATTGAAGAAGCGGCAGACCTCAGCTTGGATCGTCTGGATGGAGATGGGTCGCAGCGCGCGCTCCGGGAACATGCCCTTGAGCACATCGCGAGCGAGTTCGAGCGTGATCGTCTTGTCCGGAGTGAGCAGCGCATAGGCCTTGACGCGGATCAACGCCCCTTCGAGCTCACGGACGTTGCCTGACGCGCGCTCCGCGATCAGGTTCAAGACCTCGGTCGGGACCGGTATCCCGCTCTCCGACTCGACCTTCCTCTTGAGGATGGCAACGCGGGTCTCGAGCTCGGGCGGATTGATGTCGGCGATCATGCCGTTGTTGAAGCGGCTGATGAGACGCTCATGGAGCGGCTCGAGCTCATAGGGAGGCCGGTCCGACGTGAGGACGATCTGTTTGTGCCCGTCGTGCAGGATCTTGAAGGTGCGGAAGAACTCCTCCTGCGTCTCCTTCTTTGAGATGAGAGCCTGGATGTCATCGACGAGCAGGACGTCGTTCTCGCGGTAGCGCCGCCTGAAGGCGTCCATGGTCTTGGAGCGGATCGAGTCCGTGAAGTCGTCGACCATGTGCTGGGCGTCGATGTAGCGCACCTGCTGGTGCGGGTAGTACGTAGATATATAGTGTCCGATCGCCTGGAGGAGATGGGTCTTCCCCAGACCGGAACCGCCGTAGATGAACAGCGGGTTGTACTTGAACACCGGCGTCTCGGCGACCGCCAGGGCGCAGGTGTAGGCGAGTTGGTTCGAACCCCCGACCACGAACGAGTCGAAGGTCAGGCGCGGGTTGAGCCCGGCCGGAGACGGGGTGTGCGTCCTGCCGACCACGACCTCGCGCACCGGCTCCGCGGCCCGCTCGACCGGCGCAGACACGGGTGTCTCGGTCTCGGCCTTCTCGTCATGACGGGCCTCATCGAGCGAGGCAGACTCCTGTGCGCTGCGCACCACGAACTTCACGCCGGTCTGCTCGCCCGCGACATGGCTGAGCGCGGCCGATATCTGGCCTGTGTACCGGTTGCACAGCCAATCACGGCCCCATTTGTTCGATACCGACACGACGACGTCCGAGCCGACGCGCCCGATAGGCTCCGTGTCGCGGAACCACGTGTTGAAGACAAGCTCGTTGAGCTCGCCCTTGACGATTCCCAGAGCGCTCTCCCACAACCCGCGAACCCCCTCGCCAGCTGTCGTCACCGGTCCCTCTTCGATGTATTGCATCGGCCGATCCTCCCCATAGTTCACCTGAACACCCGCTCAAGGCAGGTGACACCATATGTGGTCAGCGTGCGTTTGCCGGTCTCATCAGCGGAGATCAAGCCGGCCTCTTCAAGGAACGCGAGGTCCCGGTAGGCGGTCGCGACCCCGATGTCGAGCTCGCGAGACAGGGCGGAAGGCCCGACCGAGCCCAGCTCGAGGATGATCGAGAGCGCCTGCTTCTGGCGGTCGCTCAACCGGGGAACACGGGACTCGGGCGCGTCGGCGTCGGAATCGAGCGTCTCTGTGGGCGCCGCACGCAGGGTGACCACGGTCCCGCGACCGAGGTTGTCCTCGATCTCGATCGTGCCGCCGGCGAAGGTCAGCGTCTCACGCACGATCGGCAGGCCCGAGCCCACACCCCGGATGATCTGCTTCATGCTGGCGGTCGCAGTCGAGAACCCCGGCTGGAAGACCTTCTCCTTGTCCGGGATGCCCGGTCCCTGGTCCGCGAAGCGGACGGTCGCACCGCCGTCGAGGATCGTGACCACGACCTCACAGAATCCGGCGTGGATCAGGTTCTCGGAGACCTCTCGGATGATCGTGTAGGGGATCGAGCCGCCACGCTCCCGCGCGATGTTGTAGGTGCGGGATGCGAGCTGCTCGATGGCGTCGGCCAGTGTGTCGGCCGAGAGGTCCTCGACCCGAGGCGCCGCTGCCAGGGTGTCGTACACGGCGATCCGCGCAGTCGTGCCATCCGAGGATATGCGCACCGAGTCCGCGTCGACCGGGTGCACTCCACCGGGTTCCGTGGTGACGACGTCTGAGTCGAAGAATCGTTTCACGTTCCGGTCAAACCCTCCCCCACAAGCGACCGAAGCCGCTGTCCACAGGTCCTCCCCGCCGCACTTCCAACAAAAACACCTGTTCAGCGGCGTATCCATGATTCGGGCCGATCTCCCGCGATGCCGCTGCGATAGCCTCCGACCTGCGGTTATGGGCTTCTTTCCACAGACCTTTCCACATGTGTGGAAAACTCTTGGTCCGAATAGCGTCCCGGAGAAGCCGTAACATGAGGTTAACGGTGTAGCGCGCCCCGTCGCGCCTTTCCGGAAGCGTTCCACTCTGCGTTCTGTGGATAAGGGACGACGATGCCCCCGCCCCGCCCGGAACGCTGTGGATAACCACGGGGACGGGAACGGGGGCTTCGTTTGTGTGAGATCGGAGCCATACCGTCTGAACAGGTGTTTTCAAGGTCCACAGGGACTTCTGACGCCTTCTGGCGACGCCGTGGATTCTACCAGAGGGACCCCTGGCCAACAATGAGGCGGACGGGGTTATCCACAGGCTCGGCACGCTGCAGTCCTGCGTTTTCCACAGTATCCACATATTGAACGCGAATTTGGCGGTACACATCGGAAAGCTTTCGAGAGCGTTCCGTGTGGCTCGTCGGGGCGTCTCCGGGCGTGTTCCGGGTCCTGTGGGGTCGCATCCCTCGGATGTTCGTTGACACCCCGGCAGAGGCGAGGATACAATCACTCGGCTATGCGCCCCAAGGCGCGTCGCATCCTTGCATGACCCCGACCACCCCTATGGGGATGGAGTGACGATATGAGCAAGCGTACATACCAGCCTAACGTCCGCCACCGCGCGAAGACCCACGGGTTCCGGATCCGCATGGCCACCGCCGGTGGGCGCGCCATCCTCTCCGCGCGTCGCCGTAAGGGCCGCAAGGAACTCAGCGCCTAGTATTCCCCCGGCCGGACAGGCCGGTGGTCGTGAGGCGGATCGCATGCGGACGCTCAAGGCTCCGAGCGAGATCGACGCGCTGTTCAAGACCGGTCGGCGGGGTAGCACCGACCTGATCGTGGTCCTGAGCACCACAACACCCACACGACGCGGCCCCCTGGGTCGCGTCGTGTTCGTCGCGGGCAAGAAGCTCGGCGGCGCCGTCATGCGCAACCGCTGCAAACGCGTGTTGCGGGAGGCCGTCAGGAGAGTCAGCGGTCCGTGGGACGGCCACGACGTCGCGCTCGTGGCGCGCGCCAAGGCGGCCGTTGCTGCGCCGGAGGCGCTCGACGCGGCCCTGCGCGAAGGGCTGCGGAAGGCCGGAGTCGCGCGATGAGCGAGACACCGAACGCCGTCACTCGCGGTGCCCGCGCCGTCGCGGTGGGCCTGATCAGGGGCTACCAGCGATTCATCTCGCCGCTGTTCCCTTCGTCGTGCCGTTTCCAGCCGACATGTTCGTCATATGCGCTAACATCAGTCGAGCGATTCGGTGTGATGCGGGGCGGTTGGCTCGCAATCAGACGGATCGGACGATGCCACCCCTTCAACGAAGGCGGTTACGACCCCGTGCCGGCCACCCTCCGGCCCAAGGAGTGATCCGGCGGGCCCTCCGTGGGCCCCTGTAGAGAGGTTCTATACCCGTGGGAGCTATCTGGGACGGACTGAAGAACTACATCTTCCTCTTCCTGCAATTCCTGTATGGCGGAGTGAAGGACTACGGTTTCGCGATCGTGCTCCTGACGGTCACCTTCCGCGTCCTGCTCACGCCGCTCATGTGGAAGCAGACGAAGTCGATGATCGAGCTGCAGAAGGTGCAGCCCAAGATCAAGGCGCTCCAGGAGAAGTACAAGAACAACAAGGAGAAGCAGCAAGAAGAGCTGATGAAGTTCTACTCGGAGAACAAGGTGAACCCGTTCGGGGGATGCCTGCCGCTCCTGCTTCAGATGCCGTTGCTGTTCGCGCTCTACGGCGTCCTGGGCGGCACGGCGAAGGCTCCGGGCAACCTGCTCGCGCATCTCGCCCAGAACCCGTCGATCAGCAAGGCCTTCTGGAAGATTCTGCCAGACATTACCATGTCGCCTCAGGCGGTCTTCGCCGCCCACAGCGCCTCAGGCTTCCTAGCCGGCGTATGGGGAGCACTCCCCTACCTCATCTTCGCCATCCTGTTCGCGGTGAGCACCTGGCTGCCGCAGTTCCTTCTCACCAAGGACCCGACGCAGCGCAAGACCGCCAGCTACATGTCGATCATGATGCTCTGGTTCGGCTTCGTCTCTCCCGCCGGCGTCCTCATCTACTGGGTGACCTCGAGTGCGTGGCAGGTCGGACAGCAGGTGCTGACCCAGCGGATGCTTGCAGCCAAGGAGAACGAAGGAGCTGGATCATAGATGCTTACTGAGATAACCAAGGAAGCACCCACCGTCGAAGAGGCCGTGGACGCGGCCCTCGAGGAGCTGGGGGTCCAGGCCGACGCTGCACAGTTCGAAGTCATCGATGAACCGTCGCACGGCATCTTCGGGTCAGGGCGACCCGCGAAGGTCCGCGTGTGGCTCAAGCCGGGCGTTCTCGAGACCCTCAGCCAGCCCCCCCTCGCTGAGAATGGATCTGACGAGGAAGAGGACGAGGATGAGGAAGAAGAGGCGCTGCCCCAGGCGTTGCGCGTCAGCGAAGAGCGTCCTGAACTGTCCGAAGAGGAGCTCGACAAGGTCGCGGACACCGCCGTGAGCGTGATCCAGAGCATCCTCAAGACCTTCGGCATCGAGTCGGCCATCGACGAGTACGAGGGCGAGGATGGCGAGATCATCCTCGACATCGTCGGCGGGGAGCTTGCCATCCTGATCGGGCGGCACGGGAAGACCTTGGATTCGCTGCAGACACTGGTGAGCGCGGCGACCAGTCGTCAGCTCGGCTTCCGGTACCCGATCCTCGTAGACGTCGAGGGCTATCGCGGGCGTCGTCGCGAGAAGCTCGAGGACATTGCGCGGAGGACCGCCGATCGCGTCGCCCGGCAGGGTCGCGCGGTGAAGCTTCGGCCCATGACGAGCTATGAGCGCCGCGTGATCCACATGGCGCTACGGGAGGACCGTCGCGTTGTGACCGGCAGTGATGGAGAAGAGCCGGCTCGCGCCGTCGTCGTCTCGCCCAAGTAGGACCAAGAGGATCGAAGCAGACTGAGGGGCCCGCAAACGCGGGCCCCTCGTGTTTGACATGAGCTCGACATGTTTCACGTGAAACACCAACCAATCGGCGATCGGATGTTTCACGTGAAACGCGGACCGTCGGCCGCGGTCCTGACCTCGTCTGCTATGCTCCGCCCATGACTGACACACATCGAGAGATAGACGAGGGCCTCAGGGCGTTCGGGATCGAGCACACCGGCGAGCAGGTGTCCGCGCTGGAGCGCCACCTGCAGCTCGTGGCGAACGCCAACGCGTCGTTCAACCTCACAACCATTCCGTCCGAGCAGTCGGTGGCGCTGCACGTGATGGATTCGATCGCAGCCCTCCCCTTCCTGACCACCGCCCCGGCTGGCGAGTTCGCAGACCTCGGCAGTGGGGCCGGCTTCCCCGGTATCCCCCTTGCCGTCCTGACAGGCCGTCACCTGACCCTCGTGGAGTCGGTGAAGAAGAAGGCGGTCTTCCTTGAGTCGGTCATCGGCGAACTGCGCCTGGAAGCCACGGTCCGCGGAGTCAGGGCGGAGGAGCTGGCCGGGGAGCGTCCAGGCGCTTTCGCTGCGGTGACGGCTCGCGCGGTGTCGTCTTTGCCCTCACTGGTGGAGCTCGCCGCTCCCCTGCTCGCACAGGACGGACTTCTCATCTGCCTGAAAGGCGCGCCAGATGAGTCGGAGCTCGATCGGGGCGACGTCGTGGCGCGACGCTGCGGGATGACGCGTGTGGAGACTGTCCAGGTGGAGGTGCCGGGAGTCGAGGCGCGGCGCACGATCGTGGTGTATCGTCGCAAGGGTTCCCCAGGCGTCTCGTTGCCGCGCAGGAACGGCATGGCGCAGCGCCAACCCCTCGCCTGAGTTCGTGTGGGGGCAGGACCGTCGTATACTGCAGGGAATCGAACGACCGGGGAGGTATGGATGGCAGGGGAAAGAACACGAGCCAAGCGTGTTCTGGCGGTCGTCAATCAGAAGGGCGGCGTCGGCAAGAGCACGACGTCCGTCAATCTGGCGGCGACACTGGGCGATCTGGGCGAGAAGGTCCTGCTGGTCGACCTCGATCCTCAAGGGAACGCCACATCGGGCTTCGGGCTCAACAGGAACCGGCGCGAGTTGTGCATCTATGACTCCCTCCTCGGTACGACGCCGATCGCGGAGATCATCGAGCCGACCCAGGTGGAGAACGTCTTCGTCGCGCCCGCGACGATCCAGCTCGCCGGCGCCGAGATCGAGCTGGTCTCGGCGATGAGCCGTGAGGGTCGTCTGCGCGTCGTGCTGGAGCCCATCCTGAGCGACTTCGACTGGGTGATCATCGATTGTCCCCCTTCGCTCGGACTGCTCACCATCAACGCTCTCACGGCCGCGGACAGTCTGCTCATCCCGGTGCAGTGCGAGTACTACGCACTTGAGGGGCTGAGCAAGCTGCTGGACAGCGTCCGTCTCGTGAAGACGCACCTGAACCCCTCCTTGGACATCTTCGGGGCGGTCATGACGATGTTCGACTCCCGCACGCGCCTGTCCCAGCAGGTCGTCGACGAGGTTCGCGACTTCTTCGCTGAGAAGACCTTCGACACCCTCATCCCCCGTACGGTGCGCTTGTCCGAGGCGCCGAGCCACGGGAAGCCCGTCACCCTGTACGATCCGTCCGGACGCGGTGCAGAAGCGTACCGCGCACTTGCCAAGGAGGTGCTGGATCGTGTCTGAACAGCGACGCGGCCTCGGCCGCGGTCTGGCTTCTCTGATCCCCGGTGGGGGGAACATCGGCCCCGAGGAGCCTACTGAACTCCCGGTCGCGGCTATCACGCCGAACCCCGACCAGCCCCGAACGATGATCTCGCAGGACGCGATCGACGAGCTGGCTGATTCCATCGGCAAGGTCGGCATGCTCCAGCCGATCATCGTGCGCCCATTCAGCGGCGGCTACCAGATCATCGCCGGGGAGCGCCGGTGGCGCGCGGCGAAGGTCGCCGGCCTCGATCGCGTTCCGGTCCGGGTGATGAGCACCACGGAGGTAGAGTCGCTCGAGCTCGCGTTGATCGAGAACCTGCAGCGGCAGGATCTGAACGCGATGGAGGAGTCGCGCGGCTATCGGCGTCTGTTGAACGAGCACCAGATGACTCAGGCCGAGCTCGCGGCCAAGGTATCGAAGTCGCGCTCAGCCGTGGCCAACGCGCTCCGCCTTCTCGACCTCCCTGACGAGGTCCAGGACATGCTGGCCGAGGACAAGCTGACTGCGGGGCACGCGCGTGCGGTGTTGTCGATCCCCGACGACGATCGTCGCCTGAAGCTCGCGCACAAGATCGTCGAGGAAGGCATCTCCGTCCGAGAGGCCGAGACACTCGCACGGCTCTTCGCCGCGGGGCAGATCGGATCGCAGTCCGCGCGGCCCGTCTCCCCGAAGTCGTACAAGATCGTCGCGCGCAAGATGCGCCGTCTCTTGGGCACGAACGTCCGGGTGCGGCAGACGGCGAACAAAGGCAAGATCGAGATCGACTTCCAAGGGGAGGAAGAGCTCGAACGCATCTACTTGCTGTTGAGCGAAGGCACCTCCGAGGTCAAGGAGGCGTGACATGGCACGAAGGATGGAATATTTTGCCATAGGTTGCATCGCGGGGATAGTGCTCGGGGTGGTGGCGGGGTTGCTCCTGGCGCCCCGGAGCGGCTCCGACACGCGCCGTCGCCTGGCTGACAACGCTCGCAGGGCCGCCGACGTGGCGCGTGACGTCGCGGACCGTGCCGAGGCGACGGCGGAGGTCCTCGGGGGTCGGGTCGACCACTATCTTGGTCGCGAGCAGGAGGTCGCCTGGCGCAAGGTGCGCGAGATCCGCGAGGGCGTCGACCGCTATACGCAGGCTCAGGCGCTCTAGGCCCGATGTCACAGCGATCGTGTAGCGTCCCCTTGGCGTGTTGCGGGCGAAGGGGGATGCGGTCGTGTCGCTGAGTGTCATAGGCAATCTGCCGGGGGCCGGCGGGTCGGAGCGCGCTCGCGGACTCGTGCTCTCCGCGGTCAGAGAAGGTCAGGCGGGTCTGATCGTCGTGCTGTCCTCCAGGTACGGGGCGCGGCTTCGTTCCGGTCTCGCCGACGTGTGCCCGGTGGGCGTACGGGTCCTGGCGATCAACCGATTGATCGAATCCGAGTGGTCGCTGAAGGGCGATGGTCGTCGCATCGTGGGCGATCTGCATCGCGACGTGCTCCTGTCGCGCGCGTTGGTGTCCGCCGGGGTGAGCGAGAGACCGGGTCGCGGGATGGTCGCGCTTCTCGCCACGATCGCGGCACGGGCGTGTGCGCAGGGCGTCGGCGCCGACGTCCGCGCGCCCGGACTGAGCGGGGCGCTGGTCAAGGCGCTGCGCGACTACCTCTCGAGGCTCGCTTCCGCGGGCCTTGTCGAGGCCGCCGAGGCGACGCGGCTGCTCGCCGACTGCGCCGCGCCC
>Ga0209638_1001272_pt1 | contig 16261 bp, 11 predicted proteins | sample BarGraNGADG00211_FD_184490 | JGI IMG/M metagenome (GOLD analysis project Ga0209638, IMG submission 184490) | Arctic peat soil microbial communities from Barrow, Alaska - Barrow Graham LP Ref core NGADG0002-211 (SPAdes) (version 2) | ecosystem: Environmental > Terrestrial > Soil > Wetlands > Peat...
AAGTTCAAGATATTTTAGAATCTAACCGCCCGGTTTAATAGCACCAACCGGAAGCTTAATGAATGACAACGGTTATAATGGTGGCCGATTACCAACATAACTAATATTAATAGTGTTGGTCGAAGGCCTGCTTGCAGAGCCACTCGGCACCTATTTCCCGGGCGTCCTTATTTTTTAATGTGGACATGTTGACCGTCTCCCAGTCTTCATTCCCTTGCTTTACATCATATCGCTTTTTACTCTTTATCTCTGCAAAATAATGCCGGGCTAGTTGCTCCACTTGCTCACCTACAGCACTTGTTGAAAGGCTGTTGCCCCCGTTAACAATCAATTCTTCTACTCGTTTGGCCAGCAGCTTCTTTTGTTCTACCGTTTCAAGCTCTTCTAACCTGCCAAAACTAATGATTATGCGATGGTGGATGCCCCAATTCAAGCGATAGCTCTCGCATAGCTTAAATACTGTGTACCGCTCACCGGTGGTTTTATTATGTTTAAAAAATGGTTTGATAAACATGTGGTAAAGCTACGCATCTCCTTATTGTTCAACAATAAGAGCGGGGGGACTACATTTCGATTTGGAAAATTTCTAATCTGTAACTGCTTGATTATATTCGTTATTTATTTGGGGGTTCTTGAAATTGTTAATAAATACCAGGTTATTAACAGCTTTTTTACTATTTTTATTGTCTGGAGCTGCAATGTGGGTTAAGGTGGGTTTGTACCTGCTAAAGGAAGCAGATTATAACATTCATCACCATAATACAACCCGTTAGTTTAATATTGATTAATAATTTACTTCATCCAAAATGACAATGAAAATTCAAAACTCAACCAGATCAGGAATTGACCCTCTTTTGTTTTTTGGAATTCTGATTATGGCCGGCTTACTTTTAGGTTGCCAAGCAATCATAAAAAATACCCAATCTAAAAAAAATAAAAACCAAAACGGCAGAAACGACACCTGGGGATTTGCAGGATATGGCGGAGGAGGTGCAATGTTCAATCCTGCAGTAAGTCCTCACGATCCCAATTATGCATTTGTGGCCTGTGATATGACCGGATCATTTGTCACCTATAACGGAGGACAATCGTGGAGAATGTTTTCATTACGCGGACCAGTTAAATTCTTTGTGTTCGATCCGATAGATCCCAATATCGTGTACGCGAATTCCATTGCCCTATTTAAGAGCATTGACCGGGGTAATACATGGAATATTTTATACCCTGGTCCCGGTGAAATTAAAGGATTTATCGGAAAGGGAGATCATGCGGAAGAACGGATCATAACCAATGATAGTACCCGTCGTCACGTCTGGGCTTTGGCAGTGGATCCGGATAACTCAATGAAATTACATGCAGCAATTTCTGTTGATAATGTAGTTTCTTATTTTTCCTCTGATGATCAGGGAGATAAATGGTCTAAAGAAAAAGATCTTGAAGCCGATGTTAAGAACATCTTTATCGTTCCTTCTTCTCCGAAAGAGAACCGGACCATTTACATTACAGGCAAAAACTCAATAACAGTCAGAGAAAACGGGGTCTGGAAAACCAATTCCGGGCCTGCGAATGTTAGAACACTTAATGAGTTTGCCGGGGGATCTGATAAATTGAAAAACAAATATATCATCTATGCCATTTCAGGCAAATCCTATTTTAATCCTGAAGGTGACCCTTCAGGTATTTATTATACTGAAGATGGTGGTAAAACCTGGGAGAACCGACAGGACGGTCTGATTAAACTACGCACAGAAAATGCAGATTTCCCTGAATGGCGATGTATTTCCACAAGTGCTTTGCATCCGGAAGTAGTATACATCTCTTATGCCGGGCTGAAGGTGTCAAATGATACTACATGCATTGGGGTGGCTAAGAGCGAGGATTTTGGAAAAACCTGGAAACTTGCCTGGAAGGATCGTATTGCTAAAGGAGGAAGCTTATATTCCGGCAATTATAAAGGAGGATGGATTGATGAACGCTATGCACCCACCTGGGGGGAGAATCCTTTTTCAATAGCAGTATCTCCTACTAATCCTAATATATGTTATACAACAGATTTTGGTAGAACAATAAAGACAACGGACGGAGGGAAAACATGGGAACAACTTTATACAAAAAAGAAAGAGGGAGCCGGATGGATCTCAAGGGGACTGGAGGTAACCACCGGATACAGTATGGTATTTGATCCTTTTGATAAAACACATTTGTTCATTGCAAACACCGATATAGGATTGATGGAAAGCAAAGACGGAGGAGAAAGCTGGATGAGTGCCACCGTAAATAACGGAATCCCCCGCAAATGGATAAACAGCACATACTGGCTTACGTTCGACCCGGAAGTAAAAGGAAGGGCATGGGCTGTAATGAGTAATGTACATGATCTTCCGCGACCTAAAATGTGGAGGAGAAACCGGGTTGCTGACTTTGAGGGTGGTATCCTTTTTACTGATGATTGCGGAAAATCGTGGCAACCTGTAAGTAAAGATATAGGTGAAGCAGCAATTACACATGTGCTGGTTGATCCGGCAAGCAATAAAGATGCTCGTACTCTATATGCCAGTGCTTTTGGAAAAGGTGTATATAAATCAGTTGACGGAGGCAGGAGCTGGATTCAAAAAAACAAAGGCATTGACGGAAAGGAACCTTTTGCCTGGAGAATAGTAAGGAATAATAAAAACGGTGTGCTGTTTTTAATCGTATGCAGACGAAGCGATGACGGGAGTATCGGGAATGAGCTGGATGGTGCCATTTACCGTTCTGAAGACGGGGCTGAATCATGGATAAAAATGTTGCTCCCCGCGGGCACAAATGCTCCAATGAGCCTTGTCATTGACTCTAAGAATACTGACCGGTTGATTCTGTCAGCATGGGGACGCTCCACACCGGGTAAATTCTCTCCCGATTCAGGCGGAGGGATTTATCTCTCAAAAGACAACGGGAAGATATGGAAACAGGTACTTGAAAAAGATCAGCATATTCATGATATAACTTTTGATCCCCGAAATAATACTTATTATGCCTGCGGATTTAACAGCTCATCCTACCGTTCAGAAGACCGTGGCGAAACATGGACCCGAATAAAAGGCTATAATTTTAAGTGGGGCAAAAGAGTTGATCCTGATCCAGCAGATCCCGGTAAGATATTTATAGTAACCTTCGGCGGAGGAGTTTGGCATGGTCCTGCCAAAGGCGATGAAAACGCCAGAGAAGATATTGTTACTCCGGTTCTGGCTTACTAAGAGACATTTAATTTAAAAGAGTTTTGGTTAATTGTTGTTTTTTTAATTTAGGTTGTAGTTAGTTTGGGATATACCGGTTGGCCATGCGGTCAGCCGGTATTTCTTTTAAAGCCATTACTGGCAAATCTGCCCTTATTGTATCAACCCGGGGCGTTCAGGATCTGAAATGTAGAATAAATGAACAGAAAATGAATTGTTATTTAAAAGTTCTGGTTGCAGGCCAGGACTCTTCTATCTTTTATTACTTTTGAATATTGTATAAGTCAGGTATAAGAACATCCTGCAATAAAGGCACTGACTAAAGAGAGTTAAAATGAAAAAATATCAGCCTGCAAAGTCAAAAGTATTATATGAAGAACTCACTCCCGGAGAATTTCGGGAAAGAATGGCTGTTGCTCCTATTGCTTATTTATCTTTAGGGACTCTCGAATGGCATGGGGAACATATGCCATTGGGTTCAGATGGCATTCAACCTTTTGAGTTTTTCATGGAAGTAGCGGTAGAAGTGGGGGGAATTGTATTACCAACTTTGTTCCTGGGACCTGACAAGATGGAGGTGCTAGACGGTCTTGAATATTATGGAAAAGACAGGGGTAATAATCCGGATCTTGAAAAGCAACAATATGTAAAACAAAAGCTTCCAGGAAGTATCTACTGGATCCCTGATACATTATTTATTTCACTGATTGAGAATATTTTAAAACAATTAAAAAGACAGGGATTCAAAATTATGATGGCTCACGGTCATGGACCTTCGACAAATCTGATTATAAATCATTCTGCTGAATGGGAAGCAGAGTTCGGAATAAAAATATTTCATCTATGGGGTTCCGAAAACGATGAATGGGAAGGTTTTATGTCTGACCATGGTGCAATGCTGGAAACCTCTGTAGTTATGAAATACAGGCCTGAACTGGTAAATATGAACAACCTTCCAAAAGATCCGGATATCTGGCCTGTAGGTATCAGAGGCCATGATCCACGGATTTATGCCAGTGCTGAAAAAGGTGAAGAAATTGTAAAAACCACTATGCGGCGAATAATTATTTCGTTGAAAGCAGAGTTGGGTAAATTGACCTCATCTGATTGAGTTTAATGCTTAAATTGTGAATAATAAAGACTATTTTAATACAAAAAATATAAGCTATGGAAACAACAACGAACCGGCATATTAAAAACCTTGATTTACTGTTTTTAATCCTCATTTTTGCAATTGTATCCTGCACCAATTCAAGACAATATCAGATTACCATAGTTGATGATAAATCCGGCGAACAAATAGCCGCCAGGGTTTCTATTACTGACCCCTGTGGAAAAACAATCCATATTGATGGTAACCCGACTCATGTGGAATATCTTGGAAAACACTGGTGTTATACTAATGGTTCGTTTACCTTTTCTTCTGCCGCCAAAGGTGTCACTCTGGAAGTACAGCATGGTGATGAGACTCTTCCGGTAAAAATATTACTCGAAAAGGGTTCTCAGAAGCAAATCATCAAACTGCATAGATGGATAGATATGCAGCAACTGGGATACATGAAAGGAGATATTCATATCCATACCCCCTTCTCTGCGACAGCCCATCTGCAGATGAAAGCTGAAGATCTTGATGTACTCAACATTCTGGTTGGAGAAGATTCGGTTAAAAACAAACAGTTTACCGGCAAGATAGATCCGGCATCAAGTCCCGGCCATACCATTTATGTTGCTCAGGAAGTCCGCGACTGGCAAATGGGTCATTTGACACTACTGGGGCTCACCTCAATGGTTCCCGGTTACCCTATTGTCGGTGGAAAACTGGAAAGTTACAGCCATCCAAACTGGCTGATGTCACATGCTATGGACGAAACCCATCGACAGGGAGGTCTTGTTGCATGGTCACATTTCAGTAATTTACCGGGAGCAGAATCTCCAATTGCAATAGCTCATGGAAAAATCGACGCCATCGAGCTAATGACGTATGATGATCCGACGCAGTTGCCTAGTCACTGGGGTCCGTGGAAAAACTCGGGAATGCCTTTTGCCGAATTCCCGGTTATGCGGGGTATGGATCTCTATTACCAGTACCTAAATGCAGGATTCCGTATACCCATTGTTGCGGGAACTGATAAAATGGCCGATGATATCCCGATGGGAAGCAATCGGTTCTATGCCTATACCAAAGGTGGTACAACATATGAGGACTGGCTTGCTGCTATAAAATCGGGCCATGGATTTATTACTAACGGACCTATGCTGACCTTCGATGTGGATGGACATTATCCGGGAGAAGTAATAGATTTCCATGAGAACCAGACTGTACATGCTAAGGTAACTGCACAGTCCGTTTTACCATTCGCTACCCTCGAAATTATAGTAAACGGAGGGGTTGCAGGACATAAAACAATTTTTACAGCTGATAATCCACCTGTAGACGGTATTTATACAATTAATGTAGAAACAGATATCGTTTTAAATAAGAGCAGCTGGATTGCTGCACGGGTTGCTGAAGATCCTGACAATAAACTACGTATTCTACCCCGCGGTCTTTCTGTTTTTGCCCATACCAATCCTGTTTATTTTTTAAAAGACGGTACCAGGGTTAAAGAGGAAGCTTCTATTCTTTACCTTCAAAAATATGTGAAGGGAACTATACATTGGCTGCAGACGAATCCATCATTTACCAATCCGGATGATCGGCTGGAAGCATTGAAACTGGCTGAAGATGCTGACAATATTTATGAATCCCTAAAAAAATAGTCATCAAAAAACAATTGATTTTGTAATTTATTAAACCTATATTTAAGAACAATTGAAGCTCTTCGCAGCAAGCTACGAAGAATCTTCGATCCCCTAAGGTAATTTCTTAATGCTCGCTGACTCCGCAGCAAGCAATGGAGAATGCGCTCGCGGGGATTCAAAGCTAATAACTCAAAAAAAAGATTGAACATGAAAAGAAAAGTAACAATAATTCTTTCGATGATAATTCTGGGACTTAATGGAATATCATTCCACCTGAAAGCAGAAGATGCAAAAACACTTGACATCGGGGCTGCTGCTCCTGCTTTTTTCCTGCCTGGTGTGGATGGGAAAACTTATTCACTAAATAGCTTCAGGGATGCGAAAATATTAGTGATAATATTTACAGCCGACCATTGTCCAACGGCTCAGGCTTATGAGGACAGGATCCAGAAACTGTACCAGGATTTCCATCAACGAAGTGTAGAATTTGTGCTGGTCTCTCCAAACAATCCTCAGGCAGTCTGTCTTGAAGAAATCGGGTACAGCGATCTTGGAGACTCCTTTGATGAAATGAAAATACGGGCAAAGGATAAGAAATTCCCAATGCCATATCTGTATGACGGAGATAAACAGGAAATGGCAAAAGCGTATGGGCCTACAACCACTCCTCATGTCTTTATTTTCGACGCGCAGCGTAAATTGCGTTTCTGCGGTCATATTGATGAGATGGAAAATCCCTATGTAAAAGCTACCCAGCATGATACGCGTAATGCCATTGAGGCTCTGCTGGAAGGAAAACCAGTTCCGGTTGAAAAAACTAAAACTTTTGGCTGTTCCATTAAATGGGCCAGCAAAATCGAGTGGAGAACTAAGCTGGATACGGATTGGAAAAACAAACCTGTAGAAGTTATAGAAGCTGATATTAATGGCATAAAAGAAGTTTTGGCTAATAAAACGAAGAAATACCGGCTTGTCAATTTGTGGGCAACCTGGTGCGGACCATGTGTAATTGAATTTCCCGAGTTTGTAACTATGCAACGGATGTACGGGGCACGCAATTTTGAGTTCGTCTCTATCAGCACTGACGGATTGAAGAAAAAAGAAAAAGTTCTCGAATTTCTGAAGGAGAAGAATGCTCCTACAAAAAATTATCTCTATTCCTCAGATGATAAATATCCGCTTATTGAAGCAGTTGATAAAAACTGGCCGGGGGCTCTCCCTTATACTTTACTTATCGCGCCCGGAGGAGAAATTGTTTACACACACCAGGGGGTGATCGATCCGTTGGAAGTGAAAAAAGAGGTCATGCAAAAAATCGGGAGATTTTTTGCAGATGATAAATAAGTTCTTAATAATTACCTGGTAAGTACTATAAAAAGAATCTCTTAAAATTTTTATATAATACTTTCGAAATCAATATGCTATGAAAAATAAGATCTCCCGCCGTCATTTTACACAGCTATCCTTAACCGGATCTGCAGCTCTGGTCACAATAAACCAGTTTGGTATGAATTCTGAAGGAAGTACCGGTCCCAACTGTATTCGTCTGGGGGGACCTGTATTTGGTGATTTTAAAGATCCGCAGGAATGGATAAAGGCAATTAAAGCCAAGGGATACAGTGCAGCTTATTGCCCGGTTCCAACCGGTACTGATGAGACTACAGTAAAAGCTTTTGAGAAAGCTGCCAGAGATGCAAATATAATAATTTCCGAAGTGGGTGCCTGGAGCAATCCTATCAGTAAAAACGATAAGGAAAGGAATGAAGCCATTAAAAAATGCAAGGATTCACTGGCTCTCGCTGAGCTTATCGGAGCAGGCTGCTGTGTGAACATTAGTGGCTCCCGTGGTGAGCAATGGGATGGCCCTCATCCCGAAAACCTTACTAAGGATACATTCGATCTGATTGTTAAGACTACCCGGGAAATCATTGATGCAGTGCATCCCGTCCGTACCTATTTTACTCTGGAGACTATGCCATGGGCCTTCCCCGACTCACCTGACACGTATCTGGAACTTATAAAAGCTATTGACCGTAAACAAATGGCTGTGCATCTTGATCCTGTAAACATGATCAATTCCCCGAGAAGGTATTACAGTAACGGAGCATTCATAAAGGAATGCTTTGATAAACTGGGACCATATATTAAGAATTGCCACGCCAAGGATATTCTTCTTAACACAAAACTCACAGTTCATCTCGATGAAGTGTTATTGGGAACAGGAGGACTCGATTACAGAGTATTTCTTACCGAATTAAGCAAACTGAAAAACGTGCCCCTCATGCTCGAACATCTGAAGAAAAGCGAGGAATATGATCTTGCTGCAGCAAATGTAAGAAAGGCTGGAGCTTCTGCCGGGATACAGTTTTGCTGAGGGAATACACTTTACTTCAAAAACTTAACCGTTGTTTGTAAATGCAACGATTATTATAAAGTCAGGGATGATTTATTGAAATTATTGTAAAAATTAATTCATGACCCTGGAAATATCTTTATTAAACTGATCCATGAGTAAAATAAATAAAATTGAATTATGAAATCAAACTTATTTAATTTATTGATTTTCTTAGTTTTATTTTTATCATCCTGCTCTGTAAAAAATGAGCCGATAATTGTGAAATTTGAAGGAACCGGAACTGAAAAGAAATGGGCAATCAAAGAGTTAAATTCCACATTACCTTCAGATTGGTCCTCATCCGGATTTCTGACTTTTGAATTTAACTCATCGACGACACAGCGTTTCGAACTTAAACTCTATGATGCCGAAGGAATCCGCAGACTGGAAATCGTACCATTTCAGGGTGTCTGGGTCAGGGCATCTATCCCCCTTATCCATTTTCAGAAAATGAATACAGAAGGAATGGACCAGGCTTCAATATGGAAGACACCGCGGCCAGGTTACTGGATTGGTTTCACCGGCTCTGTTGGATCAATCAAACACATTGATTCACTGGGGATAGGAATGATCCTGCCCGTTAGCTCGCCAACTCTTGAGGTCCGTAATATCCGGCTAAGCAAGACTCCGGAAGATACCATTTTTACTGCTAAACCATTAGTCGATGAGTTTGGACAATGGATACCTTCTGACTGGCCGGGTAAAGCAAAAACGCTTGATGATCTTAAAATTGCCTGGAGTGAAGAGGAAAAGACATTACAAACTGATAGCTTAAATGTTTCGAAGTATGGCGGATTCAAAGATACAAAAGCTAAAGCAACAGGGTTTTTCCGAGCAGAGAAGATCGATAACATATGGTGGTTCGTCGATCCGGAAGGTTACTTGTTCTATTCAAATGGCAGTTGTTGTATTGAATCCAGAACTGATTTTTCGCGTATAACTGGCCGGGAGTACCTGTATACCGCTCTGCCAACTTCTTCTGAGCTGGCTATTCCCAATCGTACTTCGCGGAGAGGTGATAATACCTCTTTTTATACCTGGAATCTTTCCCGCCGGTTTGGCTCAGACTGGTATAAGAAATGGATAGATCTTACTATTCGCCGAATGGACAACTGGGGTATAAATACTGTCGGAAACTGGTCAGACCGCGCCCTGGGTAGCAGTCACAGTATAGCGTTTGTGGCAACACTTGATGGTTGGGAAATAGAGACCGGAATTATGGGGATGCCGGATGTTTATGCTCCAGACTATGCAGCAAAAGTCGGTGAAGCAGCTGCACGGCAATGTGCTCCGCAAAAAGACGATCCGTACCTGCTGGGTTATTTCATTGGTAACGAACCGGTATGGCCCGGAAGAGAGACTGAGTTTGTCAGCGTTGTTCTTTCAGGAGAGGCAACACCTATGCAGGCAGCACTGAAAAAATACCTTTCAGAGAGTGACACTCCTGAACGCCGTAAAGCTTTTGTTTATGAAACATATTCGAAGTTTTTAGCTTTTGTCTGTACTGCTATTAAGAAATCAGATCCAAACCACCTTAACCTGGGATTACGCTTTGGAGATCCTCCTCCGGCTAAAATCATCATGGAATCAAAGAAATATTTCGATGTGTTCAGCATCAACCACTATGGTTATTCGGTTAGCAATAATGAAATACAAAACATTTACGATCAGACTGGGCTGCCGGTAATCATCGGAGAATTTCATTTCGGAACACCAGGCAGAGGACTTGCTCCCGGCCTGGCACAAACTAAGAATATGGAAGAGCGTGGTGTTGCTTATCGCTATTATGTTGAAAATGCAGCAGCGAACCCTGCAGTGATTGGCACTCATTGGTTCCAGTGGATAGATCAGCCTTCAACCGGACGTTTTGATGGTGAGAACTATAATATCGGTCTTGTGGATGTAACTGACCGTCCTTATCCAGAGATGATTAAAGCAACAAAGGAAACTTTTAAAAGGCTTCAGGATGTACATTCCGGCAAAGAAGCCCCCGTCAGCAAACAAGCAATAGTACAATAAAAATTATATTATGATGAAAAAAAACTCTTTACCCAAATTTTCGATAATGAAATATTTTTATGCAATAGGCATTCTTTTTTCATTTATGTCGTGCAATGCACCCTCAGGCGTTAGCCGTATATGGGCCATTGATGATAGTGAAAAAATCAGGCAGGATGACATAAACAACCCGCTTGCCACCGACAAGAACAATGCTGTTTGGATAAATAACAAAATCAATGTTTTTGGAGGCAGAAATGAAATAGTCGCTTTTCAGCTGATCATTCAGGCCGGAGCTCCCGGGGCAAACCTTGTGAACTTAACAATAAGCGATCTGAAAAATGGTAATTCAACAATTCCGGGTTCCGCTGCAGGGCCTGCTGATCCCTTCGATTACAGGGGCAGATATGTTGAACTATTCACCGAACATTATCTCAATATAACCAAACGAACACCTCCGCTATGGTTTTTTTCGGATAGCGCAAGACCATCTGCATATTACATGGGATGGGTGCCCGATTGCCTCATCCCGTTTTCCGCACAGAAAGGAAAAGGAGGAGCTCCTTTCTCTATTGCAGGTAATAAAAACCAGGGTGTCTGGGTCGATATAACGATTCCTGAAAACTCGGTGGCCGGAACCTATACAGGAAATGCTACAATAACTGTTGCAGACAAAACAATTCAAACTATTCCGATTTCTTTGAAAGTATATGATTTTACCCTCTCCGATTCTACCCACATCAAAAATATGTTTGGCTATTCCCCCGGGGTACTTGCAAAACGGCACGGTGTAACCAGAGGAAGTGACGAATATTATAATCTTGAAGTAAAATATCAGCAGATGGCCCACCGTCACAGGTTTGAACTTGTAACAGGGGTTCCCAACCTTGACATTATGACCAGGTATTACAAAAGATATTTTACCGGAGAAATATATACTGGCGCTTATGGTTATGCCGGACCAGGGAAAAATACCGGAAATACTACTTTTTCAATCGGTTACGGAGGGGATTTACCTGACGAATATGGCAAGGGCATTAAAAGTATGAACAAATCGGGCTGGTGGGCTGGTTCCGACGCATGGGAAAACTGGTTTGTTCAAAATGCACCAGGTGTGGATCGGCATAAATATTTATTTCCCGATGAGCCTGACTTTAAAGGACCTGAGGGAGCAAAAGGAACAGGCTCTATGGATACAATCAGAATGCAGGCAAAATGGTCACATAGCAATCCCGGACCAGGTAAAAATATTCCTACGCTGGTTACAAATACAATCAAACCCGGATTAAAGGGATATGTGGATTTCTGGTCAATTTCAAGCGAAGAGTTTACGATGGACGTCACCCCGGAGGATATTGCCTCTGAAAGAGCGCAGGGGCATAAGTTCGGTATCTACAACGGCTTTCGTCCTGGAATTGGTGCTGTGGTAAGCGATGCAGACGCGGTAGATTTCAGGGTAATGCCATGGATTGTTTGGAAATACAATATCGACCAGTATTTTTACTGGTCCACAACCTTCTGGACTAGCCTGAATGTTTTTGTCAATCCCCTGACATATGAAGACAGAATAAACGGAGACGGAACATTTTTATATCCGGGACAGGATTTTGTTTTTCCGGAAGAAAACAGGAACCTGGCGGGTCCTTTGTCCTCAATAAGAGCAAAAAACTGGCGCAGGGGTGCCCAGGACTATGAATATCTCTGGATGGCTAAAAAGGCGGGACTTGAAACTAAGATGAAAACTATATTAAATGAGTGCATACCCACCGGTTTATGGGAAGCAAAGTCACAGAAAGATGTCAGCTGGTCGAGTCGGGGATATAAATTCGAACAGTACAGGAAACAGCTTGCGGAGATACTTTCTTCCCAAGCGAATTAAAGTCGGACTGATTAAGCTTTCAGGAATATTTTTCTTGTATATAAGACCCAAAGAAACAACCATTTTACCATAATGAGGCACAAGGCAAGAAAAACAGGCTGCAGAATTCCAAAGTATTTGGACAAGCCCAGAAAAATCGCATCCGAAGTGAACTTATAATCTATAAACCTTTGTGCTACCCAGATCGTGATGGCATTCATTCCGATCACGACCATGAAAAATGTCCACTTCTTAAAACCTTTCACATCAATTATCCAATAGAAAAGCGCCATTAAAAGAAGGCTCCATCCTGATGTAAAGAGAACAAAAGAACTAGTCCATACATTTCTGCTTATAAAGAAAAACTGACCCCATATCCAACCAACCGCCAGAAAGATAATCCCTGCGATTATGAACCCCATTGTCTTCTGATTTTCAGTTCTTTTGGTGAGTAACCAATGACCTGCCAAAACACCTATCAATATTGATGCAAGAGCAGTAAAGGTCGAAAGGACACCCTGCCTGTCGTAAATACCCATACCCAGAATACCAGGTATAATTTTCTGATCAAGCCAGGTGGTCAGGCAGCCTTCAGGTGTCAGTACGCCCGGGCCATAACCCGGAACCGGAATAAACTTAACTGCAGCCCAATAACCAATAAGGATCGCAAGTATCACATAAACCTGAACACGCCAATCTGTATGCAACACCAGCAAGCTTGCAAAAAAATAACAAATTCCAATACGGCCAAGTACACTCGACCAGCGCATTGCCGGCCAGTCAAAACGAAGCAGACCATAGTTAGCCAGTCCAAGTAAAATGAGGATAATCGTTCGTTTGCCGATATGAAAGTATATCTCTTTTTGGTCTTCCCTTTTTCTTTGTTGCGTAAGATAACCATTGGAATAAGCAATCCCACCAGGAATAAAAAGATCGGGAATATCTGATCATAAAAGTAAAATCCTTCCCATTCGGCATGTTCCATGTTTTTGGCTAATGTCTCTGTAATTGAATTGGGCCAGACCTGGTAAAAACTGGTGAAAATATTTTCACCTCCAATAATAAAGAACATGGTGAAGCCCCTGAGAGCATCAATAGATATTAATCGTTCACCAGGTGGTTTTATGAGCTCTGATTCCATTCCTTTGATCCTGTTTGGGTTGATTCAGTTTTCCGTATTCCAACTTTTAAAACAGCCTGTAATTACCTGTTCTCTTCTTTAAAATATTTATTAAAAACCTGACATAACTGTTTTCCAAGAAGCATCCAGTCATCTGACAGTGGCTTTTTATTTAATCCTTTTACCCAATGGGCATTAAGTTCATAAACCAATCCTTTAATACCATAACGAGACATCAATCCTTCTTCAAAAGTAGTTGTTCCGGTAAACGAGGAACCCTCAGTGAACCAGGTATTGGCTCGCAGTAATTTTTCAAGTAATTTCATATGTGAGACATAAATGGCTGATTTTTTCCCTGATGGTGCAAAATTGAGATTCCCATTTAAGTCATTATGAAAATCTATGGCCAGATCAGGTTTTAATCCTTTTGCGATCATCTTATCCAGCCAGAGTTCCATAGCAGCATTCTCAGGTGTCAAAACGGGATCCGCAGGACTTGTGAGGTTCCTGTTCAGGTCCATGCCATTAATATTGAACCTTGTTTTTCCGTGAGCAACTCCATCGATATTCGCCATGGGCAAAATATAAACCACATAATTGTTAAGGAATTCGCTGACCTCATCGGTATGCTGTAACAGGGTATTTACAATCCCCTCAACAACCCAGTTTGTTCCAGCTTCCCGGGATCGGCTATAATTACTTTATCCGCGTATTTCTTTTTGAGTGCAATAAGTTTCTCCCAGTTATAATCAAGATGTACAAGCTTGCGATCGAGGTTAATTGTAGCCACAGCATAATTAAAATAATTGGTGGAAGAGGCTACAACTTCGCCCAGGAGGTTTCGTATTTCCGAAGGTGCATCCGTGGAACCAAAAGAACAAACAAAGAATGATCTGCAGGAATAGGCCCATTTACTTTGTTCCAGTCCTCCATGGTACATCGAAGGAAAAAGCATTATGTCAGGCTTCAATTTTTCATACTTCTCACGTAATTCATCAAAATTCAGGTCAAAACAGATGACGCATCCCACACTTCCGAAATCGCATTGGAAAACCGGGGTCTCAGAACCGGCTTTGATTCCCTGATCCATTTCATCGATAGTTGGAAAATTCTTATTGTAAATTCCTGTAACTTTCCCTTCCCTGTCAAGCTAAACACACGAATTCCACCATGTTCCTTTCTCTTCCCGCTTCATTCCAAATGCTATATAACAATGATTTGCTTTTGCGACAGTTGCAAAATAATCCAATACCTGATTCTTTCTTATTTTGTAATAATTGAACTGCTCTTCAGTGCTCAGCCCGCCAGGACGGTCACAGGCTTCTGTAAGCAATATCAGGTCGGGATGACCCGGAAGTACTTTGTCAAACTCACCCTTCCAGAATACAATTATCTGATCTACCAATTTCTGCAGTTCACGGTTATCGCCCGCATTTACCATTCCGCCTCCCCCACCGATTGTGGCAATAGTTACCCTGTTGCTGGCATGTGCATCATTGTATAGAACGATTAACATGATGATCAGCAAATAAACACAATAGATGCTTTTCTTTTTCATATTGAACACACTTTAAGTATTAAGTAAAAAAAGTAAAAGTAAGTCAAAGTTATGTCTAATATTCATTTTCAGACCGGTTAATCTATTCCTTAAACAATTTATTATTCATTTGATTCTTTTGTGGGTTATCAATTAAGGGCTATTTTAAGCGCACTTTGTGATCCTTCGTGAAATCCTTATTGATCCTTTGTGATAAAATGAAATATAATGTCATAAATTTGTTATGATTTGTCTCCTTATGATTTTCTATTCCTATATTTAAATATTAAAACTGTTGCATTTTTGACTTGAATTCATACTTTGTCAGGTTATAAATCAGGCATCACGATTAAGTGTTCTTCAACTAACAGCAATATTTGGAAAAGGAGTATTAAATTAAAAAAAGAAATTATGAGTGATCAGATTAAATTAAACCAGGAACAAAACCGGGTTCTTTCGATAGACTTTTTTCGTGGTTTTACTATGTTCATGCTCGTAACTGGAATTGGAGGGATATTTAACGGGATGGTAGAACAGGGAAAAGGAGGAGTTTTAATCGCTCTGATAGATAAGCAATTAGATCATGCCCAATGGAACGGACTTTATGCCTGGGATCTTATCCAGCCTTTCTTTATGTTTATAGTTGGTGTTGCAATGCCTTTTTCACTTGCGAAACGACTGGCAAGGGGAGATAGCTGGAAGAAATCATTTTACCATGCCCTTATGCGATCATTCTGGCTGCTTGTGCTTGGTTTTATGCTTGGATCCAGTGAAAAGTCAATTGGTTTCCAAAACGTACTTGCTCAATTATCATTTACCTATATCATTGCTTTTTTGATAATGCAAAAAGATATTAAATGGCAATTGGTGGTCTCGTTTGCAATGATCCTGATTTCTGATCTGATTTATCGCCTATGGCCTGTTGAAGGCTTTAATCAGCCATTTACTCCTGATCATAATTTTGGTTCCTGGTTTGATCTTGCCACTGTAGGAAGTTTAAGCTCCGACCACTGGGTTTCATTTAATGCTATCCCTACAACTGCTCATACGATTTGGGGTGTCATTGTCGGGATGTTACTTATGAAAGAGTGGTCGCAAAGAAAAAAGGTAGTGGTACTACTAATAGCAGGCCTTATCGGTGTAGTTATCGGATATTCTATGAACCCTTTTATTCCGATCATTAAACGTTTATGCACCAGCTCTTTCATGATCGTAAGTGGCGGATGGTGCCTGATAGCAATGGCATTTTCTTACTGGCTTATCGATGTAATGAACTTCAGGAAGTTTGCTCTTTTCTTCGCAATCGTTGGGATGAACCCTATTTTTATTTACCTCTTTTCCAACCTTGGTGGCAAGCAATTACTTAGACGTATGGCCGAACCTTTTACATCCAGAC
>Ga0209638_1001275_pt1 | contig 16232 bp, 12 predicted proteins | sample BarGraNGADG00211_FD_184490 | JGI IMG/M metagenome (GOLD analysis project Ga0209638, IMG submission 184490) | Arctic peat soil microbial communities from Barrow, Alaska - Barrow Graham LP Ref core NGADG0002-211 (SPAdes) (version 2) | ecosystem: Environmental > Terrestrial > Soil > Wetlands > Peat...
CCGCTCTTGCCGGATGCCTCGTTCTGGATGAATGCCGGAGCCCGTAGTTCGTAGAGCCCGAACATCGAAAACGCCAGCGCGACCAGAACGGCGGCGAGCCCAACGATCACGGCCGGGCTCTGCATCGCTGCCCCGAACATTCCTCCCGCGCTCGCGGCCACCGCTCCGAGGGTGGAATACGTAAGCGCGAGGCCCAGCACATACATCGCTGCAAGCAGCACGATTCGATGGGTCCGCGAATCATTCTGGGTGCTGAAATAGCCCACGGTCACCGGCACCATCGGGTAGACGCACGGCGTGAACGCCAGCATTAGCCCGAGGCCATAGAGCAGCAGCAGCCGCAGCACGAGAGGCGTCCGCGCGAGCCTGTTCTCAAGATCGCTGATGCCGCCAGCGCCAAGCGTCGAGAACAGGGCGCGGTTGATCTGCTTCACGGCAGTTCCGCGGGCGGCTATCTCTGCTTTCACGACAGCCTTGGTCAACTCAGGAGGGAAGCACTGGTCGGCCTTGCAGGCCTGCGTGTCGAGGGTTGCCGAAATCGTCACCGGCCCGAGTTTCGCGTTCGAAGCCACGTGACCCTTGACTGTCACGGTGAACGTGCCTTCATAGATCGGCAGCTTCTTGTCCGGGGCGATCGGGAAGCTCTTTCGCTCGGCTTCGGGATACACCGGCGGGTCAAGCTTGATTCCCTTGGGTGCGGTAAGGGTCAGTTTGGCCGGGTAGAGCGCATCTTTCTCGTGCGCGCCGATGTGGTAGCCCTTCTTGACCGTGGCCCGAACCGCGACCTGAAAGTCATCGCCTGGCCGGAGCTTGTCCACGGACAGATAAACGCGCGCGGACACGATCTTCCCTGCCGGCGCGAACGCCGACAACTGCGCCGAAGCCATGTTTGCCAGGGCGAAGACTGCGAGAATTGCGACAAAGCTGAGCTTGTATTTACTCATATCACTTCTAATTCTACCAGATGAACCAGCTAATATCACGGCGGAGCCAAAAACTTTTTGCAGAACTTGTCATGATGCGGCCACAGAGGGCCGCCGCTACGTAGTGGCCGGTCTCCGTGCCGGCCTGCGCCCAACTTACTATGCGTGATCTGCCTGGTGCACTCATATCCGCGTCAGCATGAACACTCCCGCTGCGTAGAGCAGAATCGTAAGGAGAGAGTCCACTCCCAGTCGCCAGTAGCACCTCCTCGGCCTCAACAGGAAGCTCACGGCATACACTACCATCATTGCCACGCCCCACAAAGCAAGGAACACTACGTGATCGTCACGATGAGCGTAGGACAGCACCGGCTTTCGCGCCATCAGATCGGCGAGGAAGAACAGGATCAGCATAAACGCGTTCCCGCCCATAATGTCGCTCACGGCCAGGTGGTTATCGCCGATCACTATCGACTCCAGCCCCGTGCTGATCTCGGGAATCGCGGTTGCGAGCGCAATGAACGTGGCTGCGAAGATGCCGGTGCCGATCCCGAGCTTGTCCGCGATTGCGTTTCCCGATTCCTCGAGAATCCAGCCCGCAATCAGGGTCGCGATACACGCGAATACGAATATGCCTATTACGTGCAGCGTGGACCTGTTCGCGTAGAACGGGTGGTTCTCGACTTTCCGGCGTTCGTGGTGCTTGCGGCCCGGAGCGCTATCCTCAGCTACCGCGCTGAATCGGGCATTCTTACGCACCTTGTTTATCACCAGCAATCCCGCAATCCATGCAATCGGCAGCGCAGCCGACAGCGGGTTCACGTGGAAAACACTCTTCCCGGCCGGGACGAGGGTTGCCAACAGGACCATAACCGCTATCGCAATCGCGAAAAGCGTTTCGATAGACAGCTCCACCGACCCGGCGAGGTAGGAAAGCGGCCGCTTCTTGCCCGCCGCGAAGTCGAAGATGACAAGCAGCAGCGTTTGGATAGACAGCCCGCCGATCAGCGTTCCTATGATCACCGGCATGTGCCCGTGAAGGGCCGCGCTGCCTACTACGGCGATCTCCGGCAAGCTTCCGGCCACGCCCAACAGCACCAGGCCGCCAATCGCATCCCCGATCTTGAACCGAGCGTCGAGCGAGTCCGTGGTCTTGGTCAGCGTAACTCCCGCCAACCACGTGACCACTCCGGAACCGACGAACAAAGCTAGAAGCGCAGTCAGCGAAAAGCCGCCCATCAGTCACTCCTCCCATTCCGCCCCGAATAGGCTAGGGTTACCATGCGTCATTATAGATGATTGAGTGCTGGAAGCAAAATCAAGCAGTGTAGTCTGCCTTGGCATCTTGACGCGGCACAGCCTGTAAACCGATAATAGGAAGGTGCCGCACGTACGATCGCGGCTGAGGTGAACATTGGCTAAGGTTGAAAACGAAATTCGGATAGAAAACGGCCCAGCGCCGAATGGCGGAAACGGCGAGAATGGAGGCCGGTCGGGGCCGAAGATCGTCCTACGCCTGGTGCTCGCGGTTGTTCTCATAACCGGGCTTATCATAGGCGTGCGCTATTGGCTATTCGTAAGCTCCCACGCGAGCACGGAAAATGCCCAGATTACCAGCGATGTGGTCCAGATCGCGCCGCAGGTCAGCGGCACGGTGCAAACGGTCCTTGTGTCTGACAATCAGCTCGTCAAGAAGGGCGACCTTATCGCCACCCTAGACAATTCCACTTTCAAAGCCGCCGTTGATCAGGCAAAGGCCAATCTCGCCGTTGCAGTCGCACAAGCCAAAGGCGCCGGCGTGAGTGTCAACCTCACTCAGATAACCGGAAGCGCTCAGATCGCGCAAGCCCAAGGCGGGCTCGGCCAGGCCCAGAGCGGCGTGGAAGGAGCAAAGGCGGTCGTCGTCGGGGCTCGTGCAGCGGTGAGCTCTGCAACCGCGAACCAGAAGCGCTCCCGTGCCGCGATAGCCGGAGCTCAGGCTGGAGTCGCGAACGCAAAAGCCAATCTGGCGTCGGCTGCCGCGTCAGTCAGCGCATATCAGGCGAACTATGACAATGCCGCTCGCGAGGCCCACAGATTTGCCAATCTCGCGACCGCCGGCGCGGATTCTCAGGAAAAAGCAGACCAGTCGGCAACCGCGGCATCCGCGGCCAAAGCTGCCCTCGACAGCGCCAGAGAACAGGTCAATGCCGCGCAGGCTCAGGTCGAGTCCAAACAGGCCGATCTTGAAGCCGCAAAGGAGCAGGCCAAGGCAGCCGAGGCCTCGGTCGATCAGGTCAAAGCCGGGTTGACCGCCGCCCAGGAGGGCGTTCCTCAGGCCAGAGCCAAACAGCAGCAGGCTCAGGGCCAGTTGTCGCAGGCCAATACCGCCCCGACCCAGGTTGCCGTCAGCCAAACCGGGAGAGCCCAGGCCCAGGCAAAGGTCGAGCAGGCCGGGGCCGCGCTCCAGACAGCTTTACTTCAGCTTAACTATTGCAGGATCTGCGCGCCTGTCGGTGGCCGCGTGAGCAAGAAAACGGTCGAGGTCGGCGAATACGTGCAGCCAGGCACTCCGTTGATGGCTGTTATTCCCACGGAGAACATGTGGGTCGTTGCCAACTTCAAGGAAACCCAGTTGGCAAGCCTGAAGCTAGGCAGCAAAGCGCGAATCTACGTTGACGCGTTCGCCGGACATCCATTTGAGGGTGTCGTGGATAGCATCTCCGCCGGCACCGGGGCGACCTTCGCCCTGCTTCCGCCGGACAACGCAACCGGCAACTTTGTGAAGGTCGTGCAGCGGATACCGGTCAAGATACGCCTCAAGCCCGACTCCCGCTTAGCGGAGTTGATCGCCGGGACGTCAGTGACAGCCGTCGTCGATAAGCGATAGCGCCTGGTCCGCCGGGTTAGACAGGAGATCGCATTGGCGACGCAGGCCCCTCCGAGCCAGACAATTGAACACGAGGAATACTCTCCGGCGATACGCTGGGTCATACTGGCCGCGCTGATGCTCGGGACTGTGATGGAAGTCCTCGATATCAGCATCGTCAACGTTGCCGTGCCGGAGATGATGGGCAACCTGGGCGCCACGCTGGATCAGATCAGTTGGGTGGCTACAGGCTATATAGTGGCCAATGTCATCATCCTGCCGCTCACGGGCTTCCTGTCGCTCTACTTTGGCCGCCGCAACTATCTGGGGTTCTCCATCATCCTGTTCACCGTCGCCTCCATCTTCTGCGGCCTGTCCCGTAGCCTCAACGAGCTGGTCATCTTCCGCATTCTGCAGGGTATGGGCGGAGCGGCGCTTCTTTCGACCGCTCAGGCAACACTTTTCGAGATATTCCCTCGCAGGCAGCTCGGAATCATCCAGGCGATCTTCGGGATCGGTGTCATGGTGGGTCCGACGGTGGGGCCTACGCTGGGCGGATGGATCACCGACAACTACTCCTGGCCGTGGGTTTTCTTCATAAACGTTCCGATCGGCGCTCTTGCCGCGTTCCTCGTTTTCACGTTCATGAAAGACTCCAAATACAGCAGAAATCGCAACGCGCACGTGGATGGGATCGGCATTCTGCTCCTTGCTGTCGGGGTCGGGTCGCTGCAGACCCTGCTTGAAAAGGGGAATCGGGAGGACTGGTTCCAGTCCAACCTCATCGCCTGGCTCGCGTTATTTGCCGTCGCGGGACTGACTGCGTTTGTGATCTGGGAGCTCAGGAACCAGCATCCGGCGGTGGATCTGCGCATCCTAAAGCATCGAGACTTTACTGCGGGGACGCTCTACGGGATTGTGTTGGGCTTCGGCCTGTATGGCGGCGTATTCATCCTGCCGGTGTATCTCCAGGAACTGCGGCACTTCACCGCTAACCAGACCGGGTGGATTCTCTTCCCCGGTGGAATGACTACGGCCATCGTACTGCCATTCACAGGCAGGCTTGTCTCACGAGTCTCCCCCAGGATCATGGTCGCCATAGGATCCGTGGGGTTTGTCGCCTCGATGTGGATCCTTCGCTTCATCACTCTCGATACCAGCAGCACCCAGCTCTTCTGGCCGCTGGCGCTCAGGGGCGCGGCGATGGGCTTCCTATTCATGCCGCTGACGCTTGTCGCGTTGGGTTCGCTCAAGGGCAAGGACATCGGCGCGGGAACCGGGCTGTTCAACCTGGCGAGGCAGCTAGGCGGCAGCGCGGGGATAGCATTCCTCTCTACTTTCGTCGATCATCGCGCGACCGTGCATCGTGCATCGCTTGTCGAGAATATCAGCGTGTATAACCCCCTGGCCGTGCAGCGGCTGCACGCGATCCAGCAGGGGCTTATGGCGAAAGGCTACGCGGTTCCCGTGGCTAAGCAGCAGGCGCTGGCTGTAGTGGATCGAATCGTCAATGGTCAGGCGCGGGTGATGTCGTTCGAGGATACGTTTCTGGTCATCGGAGCGGCTTTCCTGTGCGCGATGCCGTTAATACTGATGTTCAAGAAAGGCCAGCTCGCCCAAACCGGCCGCCCCCAGGCAGAGCATTAGCTCTTGCCTCTTTGGCACTCTCTTTCGTGCTTTCCCCCTTTCGTGTCTTCGTGATGAAGAGAGGTCAATCGCGGAAAACGCTGTCCTGCCGTCCGCTTGTCATTCCCGCAACGTTGAGCTATACTCATCGCAATACTTGGCTCAAGCCTGGGAGACGGATGATGCAAAAAAGAGAGATCACACGAAGAGAGTTCTTAGGCGCGAGCGCGGCAAGTGCCGCGCTGCTGGGCGCGGGAATGCTGGCTCCTCAGTCGGTGTTGGGAGCTAACGAGATTCTGCGGATCGGCCTCGTCGGAGTCGGTGAGCGGATGGGCTCGCTGATGAAAGAGGTCCACAACCTGAGCAAGGAAATGAACTGCCAGATCACTGGCGTCTGCGACATCTGGACGGTCAATCGGGACAAGGCGGTCAAGAAGATAACAGACTGGTACGGCGTCGCCCCCAAGGTCTACAAGACGCATGAGGACATGTTCGCCGATAAGGATATCGACGCGGTTATCATAGCAACCCCGGACTTCTCGCACTCGACTCTGCTCCAGCAGGCAATACTCGCCGGCAAGCATACCTACTGCGAAAAGCCGACGGCCAACACGCTGGCCGATGCAAACGCGGTCATCGCTGTTGCGGAGGCGCACCCGAATATCATCGTTCAGGTCGGCACCCAGCGCCGCAGCGAGGGCGAATACTACGCCGCAGCCGACTTCCTCAAGACCGGCGCTTTGGGCACGATCTCTCGCGTTAATATTGGCTGGAACTACTTCGGCGCTCGATGGATTCGCGACTACAAGAATGTCAAAGCGGGCGACGTGGACTGGAAGCAGTTTCAGATCGGCAGAGTCAACCGCCCGTTTGATGCCCGCCTTTTCCGCGAGTGGCGCCTGTTCAGGCCGTTTTCGACGGGAATCCCCTGCCAGTGGCTCAGCCATATGATAGATGCCGCTCACATCGTCACCGGATCGCGGTTCCCCAAGAGCTGCGTCGCGATGGGCGGCACGTTCGTTTGGAAGGACGAGCGCCAGAATGGCGACACGTTCGAGGCGCTGTTCGAGTATCCGGAGGGCTACATCCTCAACTATACGACGGGCTTCGGCAATGATTCCCCCGGCACCGATTTCCGCATCAGCGGCACCAATGGTACGCTGGACTGCAATAGCTGGCGCGCCAGCGGTAGCGGCGGCGGCAAAGACATCAAGCTCGCAGCCGAAGTGCCGATCAAGGGCAAGTCGTTGGGCGGTCACATGCGAAACTGGGTCGAGTCAGTCAAGGCGGGCAAGCAGCCGCGCGCGACCGTGCAGTTCGGCTATCAGCACTCGATCGCGCTGATCATGGCAGTGCAGGCTATGGATACAGGTAAGAAGCAGTTCTTCGACCCTGCAAAGCGGGTCATCACGTCCGCCTGATTCCGGCGTCCGAACACCTGACAAAGTGCGTGGCCGGAGGAGCATGCTCCTCCGGCCACTTCCTCTCCCTCTTTCCATTCCCCAGTAAGTTCTGTTAACGTGCAGAAAGCACTAACCATCCCCCGAGGCCGCGTTCTCCGCCCGGTAGGTTGCGTCAAAAGGGCTTACATCCTGGAGTTTACCTCAGCATTTGTCGCCTGTCAACTGCTAAATGTTGATTCGTTTTATCTTGACGCTCACTATCTGCTTCGGCTTGGCTTGGATGCCGATAGCCTTCCCGCTCTTCTTTGCAGGTCCCTGGCTGTCCTCTTTGAGATCGACGATCTCTGCCTCGCCACTGCGGAATACCTCAGCCTTGGTTGACAGCTTGCCCGTCGATATATTGAACCCGCGCAGGGTGATAGCGTCTCCTGTCTCGGCCTTCTTCACCGCGCTCAGGACAAACCTAACGTCCTTGACATCGACGAAGCTCATCTCCATAGGCAGCTCGCCCGCCGCAATGCCGGATTGGCCGATGACCAGAGGCGTGTTGAACGCGTGAGCCTGTCGGAAGCTTCCCGCTTCCTCCCAATCGCCCGCATGCGGATACAGCGCATAGTCGAAGACATACTGCCCCTGCATCTGGCCCTCTACCTGCTGCTCAGGCGCGCGCACGCCGTTGCCGACAGCCCTAAGCAGTGTCAGCGCAACCGTGCGGGCTTCGTCGTCCTTGACCTCATACTCCGGCTGTCCCTTATTGATCACGGTCAGGCCGATGCCTCCGCCGCTCACGTCCACAAAGCTCTTCTGCGGGTGAGTGACGGGCATAGGCTCTTTCCAATCCGTGCACGGCGGGACAGCAATGCCGCGCTCGATCACGTCGAACGCGCCCTCGGCATGCGAGACCGTTGCCGGAATCCCCGTCGGGAACAGCACCCGCAGGCGATGATCCCGGGCGCGGTTGTCGAAGACTGTCCTGATGTCGATGCGCTTGACCCCCGCCGTTAGCGTAACAAAGGATTTGGCTCTGCAGCTTACGGTCGCGCCTGATCGCCCGTCGCCTTCGCGCGCGGCGGGGAGTTCGAGTTTGGTATCTATCTCGAACACCACTCGAACCGCGTTGTCCTCGACCACCGAGACCTTCGTCTTCGCGCCCAGGCTGGTCACGACCTTATCGCGGAACGGCTTGGTGTAGTTCCACCCGTCTCCGAAGTCGCCTCCGTCCTCGAATATCAGGCAGTTGGCGAACACGGCATCGGTCTGCTTGTCCATCAGATAGAACGTCCCGTCGCTGCCGATTGTGATCGCGAGGAACTCGTTCTCGGCCGTATCAGGTCCCAGCAGCATCGTGCCGGGCTGGCGGTTGGGCTTTTCGAGCGCCTCGATCCGATACGCTTTGTAACCGACCGAGGGCACATTCTCGGCGACGAACGCAACGCGAATGCCCTGGTTGTGTCCGCCGGGTATATCGTACGGTGTCTGAGTCATAGGGCAGTAGTGCCGCTTGCCGAGCATAGCCGAGGGAACCTCGTTGCCCTGGGGATCGATCACGCGTATCCCCGGGATGCTCCAGTCGCCGGGGAAGTTGACCTCGGCATCGACCACATCCGTCCGGCTGCCGGAGAGCATGTTGAACGCGGCCGCTAGAACGGTTCTCTCGGGCTTCTCGGCCTTGCTTCCGATCCGGGTCGCAATGTTCGCCAGCGCCTTAGTGCGGAGCGATTCCCCGATCTGCTTCACCTGATCGTAGCGATAGATCATGTCCTTATGGACCTGATCTATGCTGCATCCGCAGATGCTGTCGTGCGGGCTGTTCTGCAGCAGATGCTTCCACGCGAGGTCGATGTAGCTCTGAGGATAATCGCCGCCCATCATGTAGATCCAGGACCACAGCGGCTCGACGTATTTCTCCAAGAGCGTTTCGCACGCGTGATTGGCCTGCTTGAGGTGAATTCGCGAGGACATGACACCCGCCAGCACAGCCTGCAGCTTCCAGTCACGGTTCGACCACCGCAGCTCGCCCTCGAACGTCTGCAACTCGGGCTTCTCCGCTCTCACACCAGCCAGGTAGTCGGCAATCGTGCTGTGGATCAGCTTCGCGTTCTTCAGGTTCTTGTTTGCGATGGCGATAATCCCCGGCGTCTTGAACTGCGGAAAAACGTGATCGCAGCCGTCCATGAAAAGCAACTGCGAGGTCGTGGGCTTCTCGCTTACGCAGTCCTCAACGAGTCCTTCGACCTCCCGCGTGACTTGCTCGGGGTCGAGGGGCTTGTTCTCATCCCGCAGGCTCTGATGAAGCCTATAGAAGAAGTTCGAATAGGCGTTGTTGTCCGGCATCTTCGCCGTCAGGACCTCGGAGCCGTCCGGGGAGCGCCAGATGAACTCGCTCCCGGTCTGATCGGCCGTAATACCCCTGAACAGGACCGCATTGTCGATCCCAAACCCCTGCATCAACTGCGGGAACTGCGATATATGCCCGAAGCAGTCCGGGACGTATCCCGATGCCAGATAGCTGCCGAAATCCTCCGACTGCTTCTTGCCCAGCAGCATATTGCGGATCATACTCTCGCCGCTGACAAGGAACTCATCGGGCTGGTTATACCAGGGGCCGACGATGATCCGCCCCGCCTTCGTGAGCTTCCGAAGCCGCTTTTCATTTTCGGGCCTGATCTCGAGGTAGTCTTCGAGGACTATCGTCTGCCCGTCGAAGGTAAAGAACTTGAACTCCGGGTTGCTTTCCATAAGCTCGATCAGGCTGTCGGTCAAATCCACCAGCCTCATTCTGAACTGCTGGAACGTGCTATACCATTCGCGATCCCAGTGCGTATGCGAAACTACGTGCGCGGTGTACATAAAACTCCTCCGAATTCTCAAGAACCGCCCCATGTTAACCGATAATCGCTGGAAAGGACAACGATATGCCCGCAAAAATGGGGACTGTCCCAAGCGGAGCGGCGTGGACTGTCCCCATTTTCGATCACACATCTCCGTGTGGGCTCGGAAAAGAGCAAACCGAGGGGGTTCCATTTCCCCCGGATTTGTGGTAAAATGCGCACTTGATGCCCGTTTATAGACGGGCTACTGCTGTTAATTGGAGCTATTTTCGGAAATGTCAGATATGGAATTTGTTATAACCCCGCAAGGCTACGAGGATATTCAGAATGAACTTAGCGAGCTGCTTTCAGCAAAGCGGCCGGCAATTATAGAGAGGATTCGCCAAGCCCGACAGCTTGGCGACCTGAGCGAGAATTTCGACTATGAAGACGCCAAGCGATCGCAGGCGATGCTCGAATCTCGCATAGTGGAGCTTAAGGCGATACTGTCGCACGCGAGCGTGGTCGAGCGCACGGCGAGTGATGGCTGCATAGGAATTGGCGCCAAGGTTGTGTTGAAGGACCTCGAGGAAGGCTTCGAGGATGAATACACCATCGTCGGCCCAGCCGAGTCCAGCCCCGCCGAGGGCAGGATATCCCACGAATCCTGCGTGGGCGAAGCCCTGATGGGTCGCAAAACCGGCGAGACCGTAATCGTCCAGGCCCCCGGCGGCCCAATCAAATACCAAATAGTCGCGGTTCAATAATTATGAATTATGAATTAGGGAGGGCACTGCCCTCTCCATTCATAATTCATAATTGCTACATCGCATGGTCCTTGCCATCCACGAGGATGTGGCCCACGCACTTCTTCCCGTTCAGGAACTCTATCCTGCCTGCCTTATAACGCAGGCGGACCTTGCCCGCGTCATCCAACTCGATGCAGGTTCCTTCGCTCAAGCGAATGCTATTGCCGTGCGCATGGACGCCCACGTCGAACTTGCCTCCGAGGTCCAGGCCGACCTTTCCCGTTCCGTTGAGACCGATCGCCTTCTCCCAGTGCGACTCCCCGTCATGAACCTGTATGCCATACTGGCACGGATTGCCTTTGCTTGCCATCACGTTGAGGCCGATGTTGAGAGTGGATTCGGGACCCGTATAGTAGTTGCTCATCTCAATGTTCACGCCCAGCGCCACGGCGCGCCCGTGCGAGAACACCTCCGAGTGAAGCCCCGCCGACCAGCCGGCGCCTTTCTTGGTCAGCCGTGAGCACAGCACACAGGCGTCGCCTTCGACATGGGACGTGGTCAGGTGTGAGTAGATGGTCCACGGGTAGCTCTTGTCGCCCTTCTCCTCGTGGATAAGCGACAGAATTTCGTGGGTCATCGGGTTCGCGACGTTATTGTCGGACCGCTCAAAGAGCAGCATCGTATCGAGCGGTTCTACCGGCGGGTGCCCTTTGATCATGTGACTCGTAAGCGGCTCGCCCACAGCCTCCATCGACTTCGGCGGCTCCGGCTTAGGCGCGTCTGCCGCGAGCGCCTTCTTGCCCAGTATCGCCCCGGCGATAGCTGCTAATCCTGTTATCAGAAAACCTCTGCGTGGTGTATCCATATCCTCCAACTCCTTTCAGTATGCCTCAGTTTAACCGCTGCAAAGGCATAACTCAAGTACCTGCAGGGCGAACACATGGAAGGGACTTAATCGCGACCACTCCCTTCTCTAATCTCTAATCCCTAGTCTCTAATCCCTAATCTCTAATCTCTAATCCCTGTCTCGCGCTGCACCTGTTAGAAATACCAGTTTTTTGTTCGCTTTCCCGGTTACACTACCAGGATATGGAAAGCTGAGTATAGGGCGAGCCGCTGATCGAGCGCCCCCGCCAGTACCAATCTAGGAGAATACAGCCATGAGGGCAATCGTTTGCGGGATAGTCGTGGTCGTTGTCGCCGGAATCGCCGGTTGTGGTGGAGGAGGCGGAGGACAATCCGCATTGCTTACCACACTGTCGCCCGAGATCGTGGGAACGTATTATGTTCAGGGACTCAACCTGCCGGGCGACGAAATGGGAGTGAAATCGAACAGAGACGTGGTGGTGAACTCCGAAACGTCCGGCACTCGCGGTAGCTCGGAGGCGAAGATAGGCTCCTGCGATGCGCAGGGAACGCTTCTGCTCAATGGTTCCTGGACCTCAGGCGGGACCGACTACACCATCAGTGCAACTGGCAGCATCGTCCCCGCGTCGAACGCCCTTACCCTGCAAGTGACCGTGGCCGGCGGCAATCTGGTCACCCAGCAGGATACAACGATCTACGGTGCCAAAATCGCCGACGACATGCTCAGGCCTCCACCTCCGCCGGACATCCCGGACAGCGGCGATGGCGACATGCTCAGACCTCCGCCACCGCCTGACTATTAACGCAAGGGCAGCTCGCCGAGAAGTGCATCTTCTGGGCTTTGAAAAGCCGGCCTTCGGGTCGGCCTTTCGTGCTATAATGGTGCGCAAATGAGATCAGACGAAAGGAGAGCTCGGACAATGATCCTGCGTTATTGCTGCTTCTGAGGAAGCGGCGCGCCGCGCGTGTCGCGGCGGTACGATAGTCCCATATTTGCGGCGGCGTCTCCGGCTCTCCAAGCAACTGCCTCTTCAATCCACTGAAACGGTTGCCTGGACCGGCGGGATTGCTGCCGGGTGAGCAACCAGATCAAGAGGAGGATACCCAATGTCTGATTACCGACCGATGTGGACGGATCTCGGGCTGGACCTGGACCGCCACGATGCGCTGCTTGAATTGCTCGGCCATGGTTATACCCAGGTGTTTCTCTCCCAACAGGACCGGCCCGAGGGGATGAAGTACTTCGACTTCGTCGTCAGCGAAGCCCACGGACTGCGAATCCAGGAACTCGTCGAGCACAAGAAGAACGGCGGCACCGTAGTCGGCACGTTCTGCGTCTACGTGCCCGAGGATGTGATCATTGCCGGAGGAGGCATTCCCGTGGGGTTGTGCGCGGGAGCTGAGTTCTCCGTTGCCGACAGCGACGGGCTGATTCCCCGGAACACCTGCCCGCTCATCCGAGCCTCTTTGGGCTTCAAAGTCAGCCGAACCTGCCCGTATATACAAGCCTCGAACTTCGTGGTCGGCGAGACCACCTGCGACGGCAAGAAGAAGATGTTCGAGGTCATGGCCGAGCATCATCCCACCTACATCATGGAAGTGCCTCAGAAGAAGACTGATGCCTCAAGGGAGCTGTTCATCAGCGAGGTCAAGGCGTTCGTTGGCAAGATGGAGTCGGAATCCGGCCGCAAGATCGGCCCAGAAGGGCTCTCCGAGGCAACCCGCAAACTCGAAGCCAAGAAAGCCGCGATGAGAAGGCTGCACGAAGCCCGCAAGGCGGACCCAACTCCAATCTCGGGCCTTGATGCGCTTCTGGTCTCGCAGATATCGTTCTACGACGACATCGACCGCTTCACGGCCAAAGTGAATGAGCTTGCCGATGAAGTAGAGTCTCGCGCGGCAAAGGGGCAGGGCGTCTTTCCGAAATCGACCCCGCGCATCCTCTTTGCCGGAACTCCCATTCCTCTGCCCGACTGGAAACTCCACAGCATCGTGGAGGCAAGCGGGGCCGTCATCGTCGGAGAGGAATCCTGTGTGGGCAGCCGCTACTACTCGACCACCACCCCGGCAAGCGACGGCACGCTCGATGGCCAACTGCGCGCAATATCCGACCGCCTGCTCGGCACGCACTGCGCGTGCTTCACCCCCAACACGGAGCGCGTCGGAGACATTGTGGAGATGGCGCGGCAGTACAAGGCCGACGGTGTCATCCACTATGCGCTGGCGTTCTGCCAGACTTACGCAGCGGAAGCGATGAAGGTCGAAAAGGCGCTTAAGGCTGAGGGGATACCCATCATATCACTGGAGTCGGATTTTTCCGGCAATGATGTCGCACAGCTCCAGACGCGTGTGCAGGCTTTCGTAGAGATGATAGGCAAGTAGAGGCGAGCCGATACTGAACGGTCCAGTCCCAGTGCTTCGGCGCGGTGTACGCGCCGAAGCACATTTACACCATCAATTCCATAGGGAGCACGATCGCGCAGCCGGCTATATCTTGCTCATCGCGGTCGGGACTGCGTCCTTGCAGTCTATCAGAGCGGTTACTGCATCCTCCGGCATTCCGAGCACTATCCCCAGCTCCTCGGCCAAGAGTTTCTTGGCTCTCTTGAGCTGGTGCAGCTCGCTTACCTTCGGATAGCGGGACTTTGGTTCGGTAGCCTGGTTTCGGATTGCTTGCGCGAGCGCGAGTGGATCATTCCAGCTCAGGTTACGCAATGCACATGCGGGTGAATCTTCCGCGCATTCTCCAGCGAGGATCTTGATCGCTTCTTCAAGCTTGCCAGCGGAGGAGATGGGTCTAAGACCCAATTCGTCGGCGGTCTCCACGGGAACGAGGATCGTGGAACCGATCGAGGGCTTGGGGATGACGAAGAACTCCCGGCTCTCACCGTCCTGGATGCGTTTCTCGATGTGGTCGATCACGCCTACGCCGTAGCGCGGGTGCAAGACTGTATCGCCGATTTCCATTAGGAAAACAGTCCCCCTTTCGAGATCATCACTGACCTCGCGTCTACGATGCACTCATGATACGTCTTTCCCGCCGACTTGTCAACGTCGTTTTCGGTGTGGACGACGGGACGCTACATGGAGGGACTCCGAGGTGGCTCGGAGAACAATGGTATGTAGACCTATTGATGAGGATGTGTTATGAACGAGTTAGCAGACAGGATCGGCGCCAAATTCGAGTGGATGGAGCGCATGGAGCTTGTGGAATTCCAGTCGGAAACCCTAAAACTCAGTGTCGCCCAGGCAGCGAAATCGCCGTATTACTCGGCCAAATTCGCCGAGCTTGGCATCGACTCGAACGTTGTCCGATCCGCCGATGACATAACCCAGTTGCCCTTCACGACCAAAGAGGACCTTCGCCTGAGCTATCCGAACACGATGCTCACGGTTGACCCCGAGCAAGTCCTGCGGATGCACACATCCAGCGGGACCACCGGTAAGCCCACGGCTATCTTCCACACGCGCGAGGATGTTGATAACTGGGCCGAGCTGATGGCGCGATGCCTCGCGATGACGGGCGCGACCGCGAAGGACGTGTTTCAGAACATGTCCGGCTACGGGTTATTCACGGGCGGTCTTGGGCTTCACTACGGAGCCGAGCGCCTGGGCATGTGGGTGATCCCTGCCGGCGCGGGCAACACCGCCCGGCAGATCATGCTGATCCGCGACTTCCACGTCACCGTGATTCATGCCACGCCCAGCTACGCGATGCACATCGCCGAGAGAATGGTCCAGGAGGGCGACGACCCCAAGAGCCTCGGCATCAAGATCGCCGCGCTCGGAGCTGAGCCCTACACCGAGGAACTCCGGCTCAAGTTGCAGGACCTCTACGGGTTCAAGGCGTTCAACAGCTACGGGCTGAGCGAAATGAACGGCCCCGGCGTTGCGTTTGAATGTGTGGAGCAGAACGGTATGCACATCTGGGAGGACAGCTACCTGGTCGAGATCATCGACCCGCACACTCTGCAGCCGGTCGCTGACGGCGAAGTAGGGGAACTTGTGATGACCACGCTTCGCCGGACCGCGATGCCGATCATACGCTATCGCACGCGAGACCTCACGAAGAAGCTCGTAGGCGACTGCCCGTGCGGCCGAAAGCACGTGAGGCTGGCGAGGATGGTCGGACGGTCGGACGATATGCTGATCATCCGCGGCGTCAACGTCTTCCCGAGCCAGATCGAGGAAGTGATCATGCGGCACAAGTGGCTCGGCGGGAACTACGTGATCGAGCTATCCAAGAAAGCGGCGCTGGACCAGATGACGGTGAAAGTCGAGATCGCCAAGAGCGGCTTCGACGGGTCCATGGAAACCCTGCGGAAGCTGCGCGGGGACCTGCAGCGTCAGCTCAAAGAACAGATCGGCTTCACCGCCGAGATCGACGTGATGGAACCTGGCAGCCTGCCCGCCAGCGAGGGCAAGGCCAAACGAGTCATAGACGAGAGATAGAGAAGGTAGTTGACAGTAGACAGTGTACAGTTGGCAGTAGGGAAGGGACGCGCGTTTCCCGAACTGTGAACTGTAAACTGCGAACTGATAACTGGAGGACTCCATGTATCAAGAACTGCGGGTATTCGTAGAAAACAAACCGGGTAAGCTCTCGAAGATCGCCGAGCTGCTGGGCAATGCTGGGATCGATCTGCTGGCGCTGGAGCTTGCGGATGAGGGGCAGTTCGGGGTCTTCAAGCTCCTCACAGCCGAGCCTGACCGCGCCCGGCACATACTCTCGGACGCGAACATGACGGTGGCTGTGAACCAGGTCGCGATCATCGAAATCCCCGACCAGCCGGGCTCGCTGCTAAAGCTCGCCAAAGCCATGGAAAAGGCCGATCTGAACGTCACCGACGCCTACGGCTGCATCCTCGAACGCCGCAAACGCGCGGTATTCGTCGTCAAGGGCGACAACCTCGAAGCCATCGAAGCCGCCGCCAAAGACGCCGGTCTGAAGGCGCTGAGTTCGCTAGGATAGAACAGCTTGCTCCCTCCCCGAGGCGGGGAGGGTT
>Ga0209638_1001276_pt1 | contig 16227 bp, 17 predicted proteins | sample BarGraNGADG00211_FD_184490 | JGI IMG/M metagenome (GOLD analysis project Ga0209638, IMG submission 184490) | Arctic peat soil microbial communities from Barrow, Alaska - Barrow Graham LP Ref core NGADG0002-211 (SPAdes) (version 2) | ecosystem: Environmental > Terrestrial > Soil > Wetlands > Peat...
ACGTCAGGCCGCTCTTGAAGTTGACCTCGACCTGGTTGATGCCCGGTGTCTGGTACTCGACCGGATCTTCGATCGTCATCAGGACGCGGTCGTCGTCGTCGCCGCGGGGTCGACGGCGGCCGTCGTCAAATCGAGGTATTCGAGCCCGTGCTGCTCGGCGAGCAGGCTGGCAAGGCTGCCTGCGAGAACCCAGCTGCGCGCGACGACGATCTCGCCGATCCGCCGGCCGGATTGCTCCTTTTCGGCGAGCGCCAGCTCGAGCTGCTCCGTGGTCAGCAGCCCGTCGCGGACGAGCAGCGTCCCGAGCGGTACGCGCGACTGCTCCGACGGCAGCATCAGCGTCAGAGGCAGGGGCGCAGGAAGATCGGCCGCAGCTTCCACCATCCCTCTATCGGACTATGGTCAGCGCACCATGAGGGCCGTCTGCCAGCGGGTGAGCGAGGCGCGCGTCCGGGTCGCGGGCGAGGTCGTGGGGGAGATCGGTGCCGGGCTCTGCGTCCTTCTCGGGGTGGCGCGAGGCGACAGCGAGGGCGACGCGGAGCGCCTCGCCGCGAAGATCGCGCGTCTGCGGATCTTCCCCGACGAGGACGGCCGCTTCGACCGGAGCCTCGTCGACATGGGCGGCTCGGCGCTCGTCGTCTCCCAGTTCACGCTGCTCGCGGACACGGCGAAGGGGAACCGGCCGAGCTTCAGCGACGCGGCCCCGCCGGAAGCGGCCGAGCCGCTCTACGAGCGAGTCTGCGAGGCGCTACGGGAGCAGGGGGTGTCGGTCCAGAGGGGCGTGTTCGGTGGGCAGATGCAGGTCACGCTCGTGAACGAGGGCCCGGTAACGATCATCCTCGATGTTTGAGCCTGGCCACGTCGTCGATCGCTACTCCCACCAGAAGGCCTCGCCTAGCACCAGGAACGCGACGAAGGCGGGGAAGGCGCACAGTGGCGCCCACAGCAGCGTCCAGCGCTCACGCTTGATCTTCGCGACGATCGCCAACACGAACGCAGCGAGCAAGGCCGGCAGTCCGACGAACGCCATGGTCGAGCCGAGCACGGCGACCCAGTTGTCCTCGATTGCACTGTGGCCGCCGACGGCATACCCGATGGCGAACGTCATGATCGCCGCCGCGACCGCCACCACGAACACGCCCGACAACCCGACTGCCCACCGGGCGAGGCGGCTATGCGCATCAGCGGACCCCGTCGAAACGGGAACGTGACCCAGAACGGGAGCAACTGTCATGGAGCTCACCCCCCTTGCACCCTGAGCATCGCCCAACTCGACGGTGCGCACATCGGTATTTGCAGGCAGGTGCCGGTTGCTTCAGCGGCGCGGCTCCGCCGGAGGAGGCCGAGCTGCTCCACGAACGGCTCTGCGAGGGGCTTCGGGAACTCGTGGTGCCGGTGCAGCAACGCGTCTTCGGCGCCGCCGTGCAGGTCGACCCCGTAAACGACGGGCCGGTCACGATCCTGCTCTGAGCTCGTTCGATATCTGGGCCGAACCCTGGACACGAATAGGCCGTTCGGCCTATTCCGCTTGCTACACTTCTGTCACCGCGTTTCACCGATCGTTGGCGAAATGGGCCCTGCGGGCCCATTTTTTTTCGAGATAGATAGACAGACCCATGGCCACCACATACGAAAAGGAACAGAAGCTGCTCCAGCAGGTCGCACCCAGAATCGAGAGCGAGCTCGCCGGTGTCGAGGTGCTGGCGCTCGAGCTCATGACGCCGTCACGTTTCTGCGTCTACGTCGACCGCCCAGACGGCGGTGTCGACCATGCGCTCTGCAAGCAGGTCACCGACGTGCTGCGCGACCTCCTGCGCGAGTACACGATCGACGTCTCCTCGCCCGGGATCGAGCGGCCCGTTCGCACGCCGAAGCATTTTGCCGAGGCCGTCGGCAAGAAGGTCGCGCTGCGCACCGCCGAGCCTGTCGGTGGGCGCTCCAAGTTCAAAGGTGAAGTGAGAGAGGCCGGCACCGACGTGCTGACCATGAGCATCGACGGCGCCGATGTAGACATTCCGTACGAGGCGATCGTGCGGGGCAATCTGATCGACGAGAGGTAGACCATGAGCCAGGAGATCATCGAAGCGGTTCGCGAGATCGAGCGCGACAAGGGAATCGAGGAGGGCGCGCTCGTCGCCGCCCTCGAGGACGCGCTGCTCGCCGCGTACAAGAAGACGCCGGGTGCGTCCCGCCATGCTGCCGTCGAGATGGACGACCTGGGCGACTTCCGGGTCTTCTCGATCGAGTTGCCCGCCGATGTCGAGGAGCGCCTGCTCGAGGACGCGCGCGAGCGCAAGCTCGACGAGCTCGAGCGGCTCGAGGAGGAGACGGGCGAGCGCCAGCACACGCTCATCTCCGACGACGACCTCGATGTCGACTGGGCCGAGATCCCCGAGGATCAGATCAAGCGCGAGGACGTGACGCCGGAGGGTTTCGGCCGCATCGCCGCGCAGACGGCCAAGCAGGTCATCCTCCAGCGCATCCGCGAGGAAGAGCGCCGCATGATGTACGACGAGTACATCGACCGTGTCAGCGAGGTCGTCACGGGCATCGTCCAGCAGGCCGGCGATCGCAACAACGTGCTCGTCGACCTCGGCAAGGTCGAGGCGCTGCTGCCTCGCTCCGAGCAGGTCGACGGCGAGCGCTACGAGCAGGGCTCGCGCATCAAGGCCGTGATCACCGAGGTCCGTTCCGGCACGAAGGGCCCGCAGGTGATCCTGTCGCGCCGCGACCCCGAGCTGATCAAGACGCTGTTCGAGCTCGAGGTGCCCGAGATCGCCGACGGGCTCGTCGAGATTCGCGGCGTCGCCCGCGAGCCGGGCTACCGCTCCAAGATCGCTGTCGAGTCGCACGCCCAGGGCGTCGACCCGGTCGGCGCGTGCGTCGGGCCGCGAGGCTCGCGCGTGCGCATGGTCGTCTCGGAGCTCCGCGGCGAGAAGATCGACATCATCCCGTGGAACAACGAGCCGGCGCGCTTCGTCGCAAAGGCGCTGTCGCCCGCCCGTGTCCGCGAGGTCTATCTCGACGACGACGGCAAGGAGGCGACGGTTGTCGTCCCCGACGACCAGCTCGCGCTCGCGATCGGCAAGGAAGGCATGAACGCACGGCTCGCCGCGCGTCTCACCGGCTGGAAGATCGACATCCAGTCCGACACCGAGTTCGCGCAGGCTGAGGCCGAGGTCGCCTTCGGCGGCGGCGGCGGCGAGGAAGAGCTCTCCGGACGCTGCTCCGCGATCCTTGCGAATGGGAAGCGCTGCCCGAACGCGTCGCTGCCCGGCTCCCGCTTCTGCGGCGTGCCGGCGCACCAGTCGCTCGAGGGCTCCGGCTCCGACTACGTCGGTGGCAAGGCCGCCGAGGAGGCCGCGAAGGCGAAGCTCGCCGAGGAGGAGGCGGCGCCACAGTCGGCCGAGGACGATGTGGTCGAGGGCATGGTCGTCGAGGCCACACCGGAGGCGACGGATTCGGCGATCGAGCACGCGGAGGTGGAGGAGACCACGGCGCCGGAAGCCGAGCCCGAGCCCGAAGTCGCGCCGGAGGCCGAGGTCGCAGAGCCGGTGGAGGTTCCCGCGAGTGTTCCCGTCGAGGAGGAAACCCCGGACGAGGCCTAGATGAGCGAGCCCGTTCGGCGCTGCGTCGGCTGCGGCCGGAGCGCGCCGCAACGCGACCTGCTGCGTTTCACGGCCGTGGACGGCACGCTCGTCCCAGGCTCGGAAACGCCCGGCCGCGGGGCGTACACCTGCAAGCGCCTCGCCTGCTTCGAGCGGGCCCAGGCGCAACGGGGGTTCGCGCGGGCACTACGACAGGGCGTGCGGGTCGATCCTGCGCTCTCACGTCTTTACACTTACGAGGAGGCAAATGGCTAACGGAGGCAAACCGAATCGCCCGCTCCGCCCTCGCGGCGGCAGCGGCCCGGGAAACAGAAGGCGTCGCGTCGTCATCGACAACGCGGCGGCGCGTCCGCGCGACCCGCGCCAGGGAGGCCGCGGCCGCGACGACACGCCGCGCCGCGACGGTCCGCGCCAGGCGCCTGTCGCCCCGACCGGTCCCGTCTCCGTCGAATCCGGCGTCAGCGTCCGCGACTTCTCGCAGGCTCTCGGCGTCTCGATGCCGAACATCATCAAGATTCTCATGAACCTCGGCCAGATGCGGACGGCGACGCAGTCGCTGACCGACGAAGAGGTCGAGCTGATCGCCGCCGAGCTCGAGCGCGAGGTCACGATCAAGCACGCCGGCGAGGAAGAGGAAGAGCCGGAGTCGTACGACGATCCCGAGGAGGCGCTCGAGGCGCGCCCGCCGGTCGTCACGATCATGGGTCACGTCGACCACGGCAAGACGACACTCCTCGACGCGATCCGCAAGTCGCACGTCGTCGACAGCGAAGCCGGCGGCATCACGCAGCACATCGGCGCATATCAAGTCGACGCCGGCGGCCGCAGGATCACCTTCCTCGACACACCGGGTCACGAAGCATTCACCGCCATGCGCGCCCGCGGCGCGAAGGTCACGGACATCGCGGTACTCGTCGTCGCAGCCGACGACGGAGTGATGCCGCAGACGAAGGAGTCGATCGCGCACGCCCGCGCTGCCGGTGTGCCAATCGTCGTCGCGATCAACAAGATCGACTTGCCCGACGCGAATCTCGACCGCGTGAAGGCCGAGCTGGCGCAGGAAGGCCTGCAGCCGGAGGAGTGGGGAGGCACGACGCAGTTCGCCGAGGTGTCCGCCAAGACTCAGGTGGGTCTCGACGGGCTGCTCGAGAAGATCCTGCTCGTCGCGGACCTCGAGCTCGACCTGCGCGCGAACCCGAACACCGAGGCGTCCGGTCCGATCATCGAGTCTCGTCTCGACATCGGACGCGGTCCGGTCGCGACGCTGCTCGTGCATCGCGGGACGCTGAAGGTCGGCGACGCGATCGTCGCCGGCGACGCGTGGGGCAAGGTGCGCGCGCTCTACAACTACAAGGGCGAAAAGCTCGACCATGCGGGCCCGGGCGATCCGGTCGAGATCCTCGGCTTCGACAAGCCGCCGCCGGCGGGTGAGCTCGGTCGTGTCGTCGACCACGAGCGCACCGCACGCGATCACGCGCAGCGGCGAGCGGAGCGCCTGCGCCGCGAGCAGCTCGCGACTCAGCGCAGCGGCGGCGTCTCGCTCGAGAACCTCTTCGACCAGATGCAGGCCGGCGAGGTCGCCGACCTGAACCTCGTCATCAAGGGCGACGTCGTCGGCTCGGTCGAGGCGGTCGTCTCGGAGCTCTCGAAGTTCGAGCACTCCGAGGTGCGCCTCAACGTGATCCACCAGGGCGTCGGAGCGATCACGCAGAACGACATCATGCTCGCGTCTGCGTCGAACGCGCTCCTCGTCGGCTTCAACGTGCGGCCGAACGCCGAGGCCCGCGAGCTCGCGCACAAGGAAGGCGTCGAGATCCGCCTCTACACCGTCATCTACAAGCTGACGGAGGAGATCGAGCAGGCGCTCGTCGGCAAGCTCACCGCGATCAAGACCGAAGAGACGATCGGCGAGGCCGAGGTGCGTGCGACGTTCAAGGTCTCGCGGCTCGGCACGATCGCCGGCTGCATGGTCACGAACGGCGTCGTCCGGCGCAGCGCGCAGGTTCGCGTCATCCGCGACGGCACCGTGATCTACACGACGACGATCTCCCAGCTCAAGCGCTTCAAGGACGACGCCCGCGAGGTCGCGGAAGGATTCGAGTGCGGCATCCTGCTCGAGAACTTCAACGACGAGAAGGAAGGCGACGTGCTCGAGGCGTTCGAGACGCGGGAGATCGAGCGCACGACGCTCGACGAGCTTGCGCCGGCCGCAGCCGCGAAGAGCGACGACTAACGCTTCGCTCCGCTCGCTTCACGGGGGAAACCATGTTTCCCCCGTGGGCCCCCTTCTTGCGTTCTCACGGCCGGGCGTCTCACTGCTGCGCGGAACAAGTTCCGCTCCGCGACGCTCAGTCGGATTGAATCTCGGCATGGCGAGCGGCTTCGTCGGTGTCCTGACCTGCGAGCTCCACTTTCCCGAGGCGCACTCGCTGAAGGAGAAGCGGCACTACGTGCGCTCGGCGAAAGCCCAGCTTCAGAACCGTGTCGGGGCATCCGTCGCGGAGGTCGACCACCACGAGGTGTGGCAACGCACCCGGCTGACGGTGGCGTGCGTCGCGCGCGAGCACAACGAGGTCGAGCGGCTCCTCGACGAGGCCGAGCGCTGGCTCCGCGGCCAGGAGTGGGAGGTAGCGCTCGTCGAGCGCTTCGTCGTCGATCCCGACGACGACTAGAGCGCGCCCTGCAGGATCGCCGCGGTCCCCGCTACGAGCAAGATCGTGCCAACGGCCTTGAGCAGCGTGCCGGCTGAGAGCCGGCCCGTGAGCCGTGAGCCGATCAGCGCGCCCGGAATCGAGCCGGCGGCGCCGATCTCGAGGAGCGTCCAGTCGACCCCGCCCGGCAGGTGGCCGACGAGGCCCGCGGCGCCGACGGCGATCCCGACGACGAGGTTCGTGCCGATCGCGCGCGCAGGCTCCTCGCCGACCCAGCGGATGAGCGCCGGCATCCGCAGGGAGCCGAGGATGAGGCCGATCAGGCCGCCGAGGACGCCGATCACGAGGCCGCTGACCACGGCGGCGCGCACGTCGAGGCCGCTGCCGGGATGACGCGCCGTCGGGGCCGCCTTGGGGCGCAGGAGGTCGAGCCCGAAGGCCAGAAGCGCTGCCCCGATCACGATCCGGAGCGCGTCGGCGGGGATCGAGGCGGCGGCGAGGCCGCCCACGACCGCGCCGAGCACCGAGGGCGGCAGCATCCAGGCGACGAGGCGCCAATCGACCCGGCCCGCCCGGATGTGGGTGGCCGAAGCGGCTGCCGCAGCGATTCCGGAGACGGCGATATTGGCGCCGCCGGCGGCCGCCGGGCTCGTCGCCACGAAGAGCATGACCGGCAGACGGATGTTGCCGAGAACGAGCCCCACGAGGCCTCCCGCGAGTGCCACGAGAAAGCACCAGAGACCGACCCCCGCCAACACCAGCCCGTGCACCGGCTTGAATATGAAGCATGAGCGAACGAATGCGGCGAGTGAACGCGTCTGTCAGGCAGGTCCTGGCGGAGACGCTGCCCGAGCTGAAGGATCCGCGGATCGGCCTCGTGACGATCACCGGCGTGGTGACGAGCCCCGACCTGCGGATCGCGACGGTGTACGTCAGCGTCCTCGGGAATGCGCGCAAGCGGCGCACGACGCTCGCCGGCCTCGAGGCTGCGCATGGGCTGCTGCAAGCACAGTTGGCGCGCCAGCTCCGAATGAAGCGAACCCCGCAATTGACGTTCGAGTACGATCTCTCGGTCGAGCGCGGCGTCCGAATGACGCAGCTGATCGACGAGCTCGCCCCTGACGGTGATGACGCAAACGACTGACCTGCAGGCGGTGGCGGAGACACTCTGGGCGCACGACCGGTTCCTCGTCGTGACGCACGAGAACCCGGACGGCGACGCGTTGGGCTCGCTGGTCGCGACGACCGTCGCGCTCCGCCAGCTCGGCAAGGATGTCGAGATGTTCCTGTCCGGCAGCTCGGCGATTCCGCAGGAGTACAGCTTCATGCAGCTCGACGGGGTCCTCCGCGAGCTGCCCGCCGACGTGGCTGAGCGCGTCCTCGTCGCCGTCGACTGCGCCAAGGCCGACCGGATCGGGCCCGATCCGGCGCCTGTCGAGCAGACGAAGCTCGTGATCGACATCGACCATCACCACGACAACACGCGCTTTGGCGCCGTCAACCTCATCGTGTCCGACGCGTCGTCGACGGGCGAGGTGCTGCGCGACGTCTTCGCGGAGCTCGGCGTGAAGATCACACCGGAGATCGCAGAGCCGTTGTACATCGCGCTCGTGACCGACACGGGTCGCTTCCAGTACACGAACACGACGCCGAAGTCGCTGCGGCTCGCCGCCGAGCTCGTCGAGGCCGGGGCCGACGTGCACGCGGTGTTCCAGCAGGTCTACGAGTCAGTCGAGTTCGCGAAGCTGAAGCTGCTTGCGCGCGCGCTCGACCGTGCACGCGTGCTCGAGAGCGGGCGCATCGTCGTCTCGCATCTCCTGCGCACCGACTTCGCAGACGTCGGTGCGGTCGAGCCGTACTCCGAGGGGATCATCGACTACCTGCGCGCCGTCGAAGGAGCGGAGCTCGCAGTCCTGATCCGCGAGCCGCCGCGCGACGACGGACCGCTACGGCGCATCTCGCTGCGTGCGAGCGTCGACGAGCTCGATGTCTCCGCAATCGCGCGTCTGTTCGGCGGCGGCGGTCATCGTCAGGCCGCCGGGTTCTCGAGTGAGAAGTCGATCGACGAGATCACCGAGCTCGTCCGCCAGGGATTCGTGTCGCAGCGTGCCCCCGCGAGCGCTTGAGCCCGCGGGCGTCGCGCTCGTCGACAAGCCCGCCGGCCCGTCGTCGTTCGCCGTCGTCTCGCAGATCCGCCGCCTGACCGGCGCGCGCACCGGACACGCCGGCACGCTCGATCCGTTCGCGACCGGGCTCCTGCTGCTCCTCTCCGGGCGCGCGACGAAGCTGACGCCACAGCTCGTCGGGCTCGACAAGCGCTACGTCACCGAGGTCGACCTGCGCGCGCGTACGTCGACCGGCGATCCTGAGGGCGAGATCGTCGAGACGCTCGAGCCGCCGGACGAGGCAGAGCTCGAGCTTCGACTCGCCGCCCTCCGCGGTGAGATCGAGCTGCCGATCCCGGCGGCCTCCGCGGTGAAGATCGGCGGCGAGCGCGCCTATGCGCTGGCGCGGCGCGGAGTCGTGGTGGAGATGCCGCTGCGCCGGTCCACCGTGCACGAGCTGGACGTCGTGGCATACACCGGCGAGACGGTGACGCTCGACATGCGAGTCGGCTCCGGCACGTACGTGCGCGCGATCGCGCACGCGCTCGGCGGGCACTGCACGACACTCCGGCGCACGGCGGTCGGGCCGTTCGACGTGCGCGACGCTGTCACCCCGGACGCGTTCGAGCCGGGCCGGCTGCTCGCAGAGGCCGACGTGCTCGCCCTCGTTGCGCAGGCCCTGGTTGAGCAGACACAGGAGCGGGCGTGATCGTCGTCCGGCACATAGACGACCTCGAGCCGGCTGAGCGCGCGGTCGCGATCGGCACGTTCGACGGCGTTCATGTGGGTCACCGCGCGGTGATCGAGCAGGCGCGCGTGCCCGGCCTTCGCCAGACGGTGGTGACGTTTGATCCGCATCCACGCTTCGTACTCGGCGCGCGCGTGGAAGTCCTCGCCACGGTGGAGCGGCGACTCGAACTGCTCGAGGAGCTCGGAGTCGACGAGGTCGTCGTGCTGCACTTCGACGAGGCGCTCGCCGCACTCGATGCCGAGTCGTTCGCGGAATCGGTCTTCCGCCACGCGGGCGCACAGGTGGTGGCCGCCGGTGTCGACTTCGTGTTCGGGCAGGGACGCCGGGGGAACCTGGACCTGCTCGAGCATCTGGGCTTCGAGGTGCGCCGCGTACCGCTCGTGGAGGGTGTCTCGTCGACCCGCATCCGCGCGCTGCTCGGCGCCGGCGAGGTCGTCGAAGCGGCCACGCTGCTCGGCCGGCCGGCGGAGGTCGAGGGGACGGTGGAGCTCGGCGACCAGCGCGGCGCCACGCTCGGCTTCCCGACGGCGAACCTCGCACTCCCGGAAGATCTGCTGGTTCCCGAGCTCGGGATCTACGCCGGGTCGGCGCTCGGTCACCGCGCCGCCGTCTCGATCGGCACGAACCCTCATTACGGCGGCACGGCCCGCCGTATCGAGGCGTTCGTGCTCGATTACGAGGGTGACCTCTACGGGCAGAGGCTCGTCGTCGAGCTCTGGGAGCGGCTACGCGACGAGGCCGCGTTCGAGTCCGAGGCGGCGCTCGTCGCCGCGATCGCGAGCGACGTCGAGCGCACGCGCGCCTCGCGCCGACCCGGCTGAACGACTTCAAAGTCGGAAAGACCGCAAGTTTTCCGCGCAAACGGGATCTACAGCGGTGTGGACGCGGCGCGAGCACATGCCCTGAGATCGCTGCAAGCGCTCGAGACCGTCTGCTGTCTCGACTGCGGCGAGATCTACTCGAAGCCCGTCGGCGGGAGCACCGTCCAGAAGAACCCCGGTTGTCCCGAGTGCGGCTACGTGGGCTGGATTCCGCTCAGCCTGCCGGCCGAGCCTCGAGCGCTGCCCCGCTCCGGCGAGGGTCGCCCGCGGCCCCACGCCTTCCGATCGCACTGACGCCGCCGAAATAGTGATGGCGCTCGGGCCAGCGCCGGACCGTCCACCCGGCCACCTCGAGCGTCCGTAGCCCGTCCTCGTCCGCGCCGGGCTCGGCGTTCACGACGGCGCCGGCCGGATGGACGCGCGGGCGGTCGACGGCGGCCTGGGGGTCGAGCCCTTCGTCGAGGATTCCCGCCGCCACGGTGACGAGCGCGGTGCGGAGGCGGGAGCCGCCGGCCGCGCCGATCGCGAGCGCGAGACCATCCTGGTCGACCGCGAGGCTCGGCGCCATCATGCTCTCCATCCGCGCACCGGCGACGAGCGCCCCCTGGATCAGGTCGGTCTCGCCGAGCATGCTGTTCAGATGGAGGTCGAGCCCGGGCAGCCAGTCGCCCGAGCCCAGGCCGAGGCTCGTCGTCAGGACGCACGCGTTGCCGTCAGCGTCGACGGCGACGAGATTCGTCGTATGCGTCTCCGGGCCCGTGCCGCCGTCGAGCGCCTCGACGAGCGCGACCAGGCGCTCGGACGGCGAGACCGCGCGCAGCGGGCGAAGCCGCGGCAGGGTGGACGGAATCCCGGTCAGGCCCCCGCGGCTGAGGAAGCGCAATCCGAGCCACGGTGTCTCGACCGGATCGCTCCAGCGTGGCGCGTAGGCGACGAGGTCGGCGCGGGTCAGCAGGCCGCCGCGATCGTTCGACAGCTCGAGCAGCGCCTCGCCGATCGTCCCGGTATAGGCGCCTGCGGCGCCCTCCTCGGCGAGCGATTCAAGCGCCGCGACGAGCCCCGGCTGCTCGAGGCGGCCGCCGGGCTCGAGCAGCGTCCCGCCCGGCTTGTACATGCGTGCTCCCTCGCGCAGCGTCATCACCGGCTCGAGCATGTGCAGGCAGTCGACGTGGGCCTGCGGCATCTCGACGCCGTCGCGTGCGAGGCGCAGCGCCGGCTCGATGAGGTCACGCCAGGGCAGGCGGCCGTGCGCGCGCCAGAGCTCGCCGAGGCCGGCGGCCACGCCGGGCACGGCGCACGACGCCGCGCCGATGGCGTAGTGGACGAGCTCGGCGCCGAAAGGCACCTCGAGCTGCAGGAGCTCCGCGTCGCGCGGCTCGACGCCGAGGCCGGGCACCGCGCAGAAGCAGTCGAGGTTACGCACAGAGCCGGCTGCAGCGTCGAGCACGATCGCGTGCCCGCCGCCGAGCAGCCCGGTCATCACCGTCTCGGCGACGCACGAGGCGAGACCTGCCGCGACCGCGGCATCGACGGCCGAGCCGCCGGCGTCGAGAATGGCGACGCCGGCCGCAGCGGTCGCGGGATGTCCGGCTGCGACGCCCGCTTTCACCGTCCCGGGCCTCACTGCTCGAGCTGGGGCAGCGCGACCCAGCCGATGCGCCCGATCCCGGTGCGCGGGAAGTCGACACGGTGGCTCATCAGCCCGCCTCCCGCATAGCCGTAGACGCCGCCGCCGAGCGGCTTCGCCTTGAGGCGCGGTCTGTCGACCGGCGCGCCCGTGACCGGATCGGTCTCGCTCTCCGTCACAAAGAGGTCGTCGCCCGCCTCCTCGACGAGCGCCCGGCCGTCGTCGAGCGCGTACCGTCCGGCCACGGCATGCTCGGCCAGCTCCCGTCCGGCCGCGTCCCGGGGTCTGACCCCGGGACGTGACAGCGGCGGACCGACCGCGAGCCCGAGGTGCTCGACGACGTGGCGCACGAGGCCGCTGCCGCGCCAGCTGTTCGTCAGCACGGCGAGGGCGATGCGCTCCTCGGGCACGAGCAGGAGCAGCGACTGATATCCGGCAACCGATCCCTCGTGGTCGAGCGCGACCTGCCTGCCCGCGTCGCGCACCCACCAGCCGAGGCCGTACCCCGCGCCGAGCGCCCGCGACTGGGGCTCGCGCATCGCCGCGCGCATTTCGACGGAGAGCGGCCCGCGCGCACCGAGGTGGTGCGCGGCGAAGCGGAGGAGGTCCTCGACTGTCGACCAGAGACCGCCCGACGGCCGCCGGGCGGCGGGGTAGACGTCGACGCTCACCGCGCGGTGCCCCGTCTCGCCGTCCTGGACGTGCCCGCGCGCGGGCGACTCCGGCTCGTCGTAGCCCGTCGCCGCAAGTCCGAGCGGCTCGAGGATCCGTTCGCGCATCGCGGCGTCGAAGCTCAGCTCGCAGGCCTCCGCGCTCGCCTCGCCGGCGGCCCAGTAGCCCGCGTTCGAATAGGAGAAGAGCCCCTGCGCTTCCTCCGGCAGCGGCTTCGCCAGCTCGCACCGCAAGCCGGCCGTATGGCTGAGCCAGGCGCGCAGCTGCCCCCCGGCTGGGAGGCACGAGAGCGCGAGGGAGGCCGTGAACGGCTTCGAGATCGAGGCGATGCGAAACGGCGTCTCCGGCCGCACCGGCTCGTCTTTGCCGAGCTCGAGCACGCCGTCTGCCACGGCCACGGTCTGGCCGTCCACGTGCAGCGCGGCTGCCACACCCGGCACCCCCGTTCGGGCGCGCGCGTCGCGGACGATCTCCTCGAGCTCAAACGCAGGAACCATGCGGGATTGCTACCCTACCCGCCGACCCTGTCTCGGCTCGTCGCTGCATATTCCTTGGCGCGGCGGGCGGGGGCCCGGGAGACAACGACACAGGAGGCCCAATGGCCCTCACCAAGGAAGCAAAGCTGGAGATCATCAAGAAGCATGGCCGTGCCGAGGCCGATACAGGCTCGCCGGAGGTGCAGATCGCGATGCTCACGCAGCGAATCAACGAGCTGACAGAGCATCTGCGTACCCACCGTCACGACCACTATTCCCGCCGCGGGCTCCTGAAGCTCGTCGGCCGGCGTCGGCGCTTCCTGAACTATCTCCAGAAGCACAATCTCGAGGGCTATCGCGCCCTCATCAAGGAGCTCGGCCTACGCCGCTAGCTCCCGTATGACGTCCAGGAGGGCGGAGGTTTGAGTGAGCTCTCTCCAGGAGCTGATTCAAACTCCCGCCTTCCATAAGTACAGAAGAGTGGAGGACAATCGAATGAGTATCGCGACCGAGCGTCGGGCTCAGGTCTCCGTCCAGGTTGGAACGCAGGAGATCACCTTTGAGACCGGCAAGCTCGCGAAGCAGGCGGACGGCGCAGTCGTCGTCCGCAGTGGCGAGACGATGGTGCTCGCCACCGCAGTGGGACGCGCGGAGGCCCGCGAGGGCGCCGACTTCTTCCCGCTGACGATCGACGTGGAGGAGCGGATGTACGCCGCGGGCAAGATCCCGGGCGGCTTCTTCAAGCGTGAGGGACGCGCCAGCGAGCGTGCCACCCTGACCGCCCGCATGATCGACCGCCCGATCCGGCCGTTGTGGCCGAAGGGCTTCCGCAACGAGGTGCAGGTCATCTGCACCGTGCTCTCCGCGGACATGGTCACCCCGCACGACATCCTGTGCATCAACGGCGCGTCGGCGGCGCTCATGCTCTCGCCGCTGCCGTTCTTCGGTCCCGTCGGGGCCGTGCGGATCGGGCGGATCGACGGCGAGTTCGTCATCAACCCGACGCTGCAGCAGAACTGGGTCGAGACGTCGCTCGACCTGATCGTCGTCGGCACGAAGGACGGCCTGACGATGGTCGAGGCCGGCGCCGACGAGGTGCCCGAGGACGTGCTCCTCGAGGCGCTCGAGATCGCTCACGCCGAGATCAAGCGGCTGTGCGACGCGCAGGAGGACCTGCGCAACCAGGCCGGCAAGGCGAAGTGGCTCGACAACGACCTCACTGCAGAGATCGAGTCGACCCACGGCCACACGATCTGGGAGCGCATCCAGAGCGACGGCCTCCGCGAGGGCGCGGCCGTGATCGACGACCTGCTCACCCAGCTCGCCGGCGACATCACGATGGACTCGACGGAAGAGGACATCCAGAAGCAGATCCAGGTCAAGGCGAGCCTCGGCCAGCTGCTCGAGAAGCAGCGGCTGGTGGCCGTCGAGGGCCCGGTGCGCGAGCAGTTCGAGAGCGGCCTGCGGGCGCTCACGGACGCCGAGCAGGACTCGAAGGAGCTGAAGTCGGCCAAGCGCCACCTCCTCTTCGAGTCGATCGTCAACACGGTCGAGCTGCCGTTCCCGGTCGGCACCCCGTCGGCCGACGGCGCGGTCGTCAAGGACAGCCTCACGAAGAGCTACGTCAAGAAGGCCGCCGAGGCGATCTACAAGGACCTCGTCCGCAAGAAGATCGCGGTCGACAAGCGACGCCCGGACGGCCGCGGCACCGAGGAGATCCGCCCGATCGAGGTCGAGGTTGGCGTCAGCCCGCGTGCACACGGCTCCGGCCTGTTCACGCGCGGCCAGACTCAGGTGCTCTCGTCCCTCACGCTCGGCACGGCCAAGGAAGGTCAGCGAATCGACGACCTGTCGCTCGAGACCGACCGCCGCTACATGCACCACTACAACTTCCCGCCGTACTCGGTCGGGGAGACGGGCTTCATGCGCGGCCCGAAGCGGCGTGACATCGGTCACGGCGCCCTGGCGCAGCGCGCGCTCGAGGCGATGATCCCGCCGGCCGAGGACTTCCCGTACACGATCCGCATCGTGTCCGAGACTCTCGAGTCGAACGGCTCCTCGTCGATGGGCTCCGTCTGCGGCTCGACGCTGTCGCTCATGGACGCCGGCGTGCCGATCAAGGCGCCGGTCTCCGGTATCGCGATGGGTCTCGTCAAGGAAGGCGACGACTACGTGATCCTGACCGACATCCAGGGTGCGGAGGACCACCTCGGCGACATGGACTTCAAGGTCGCCGGGACCCGGGACGGCATCACCGCACTCCAGATGGACATCAAGATCACCGGTGTCACGCAGGAGATCATGCGGAACGCCCTCGAGCAGGCGGGTCGCGCGCGCAACGCGATCCTCGACATCATGCTCGACACGATCCCGGAGCCTCGCGCGGAGCTCTCGCAGAACGCTCCGCGAATCACGTCGATCAAGATCGAGCAAGAGCAGATCGGCCTCATCATCGGCAAGGGCGGCGAGACGATCCGCGGTCTCGAAGGCGACTACGAGGTGCAGATCGACATCGAGGAGGACGGCACGCTCCTCATCTACGCGACCGACGGCGAGAAGGCCGAAGCCGCCATCGCGGCGATTCGCGCGCTCACCAAGACGCCGGAGGTGGGGGACACCTACACCGGCAAGGTCGTGAAGACGACGGAGTTCGGCGCGTTCGTCGAGCTGAAGAAGGGCACCGACGGCCTGCTTCACGTCTCGAACGTCGGCCCGGGCCGCGTTGCCCACATCGAGGATGTGATGGCCCGCGGCGACGTCGTCGACGTGATCGTGCAGGAGGTCGACAAGGCGCGTGGCCGGATCGGCCTCAAGCTCGTTGCGAAGCACGAGGACGGCAAGCTCATCCAGCCGGAGGAGCTCGTCGAGCGGGCGAAGGACGCCCCGCCGCGCCCTCCGTCCGAGGAGCGTCCTCGCCGTGATGGCGATCGTGGCCGCGGCCGCGGAGGCGATCGCGGCGGCCGGAGATAGTCGGTTGAGGGAGAGGGCGGCCGGTTGGCCGCCCTCTCTCGTTTCGGGCGCCCGCCGCGCGGTGCAGGAATGGACATTTGTGCGCGGAATGTGCGATCGGGCACGTTTCAGGAAACGGCCCGGATTGCCGATACCGAAGCCCATCATTGTGGCACCGCCGTCGCCGTCACCCGTATCCCCGTTACAGGGGCTGCTCGAGGTCACCCGCCTCGTGCGCGCCGAGGAGAATCTGCCCGACCTCCTCGGTGCGATCGCGCGGACCGTTGCCAACTCGCTCGGCTACGAGACGGTCGTCGTCAATCTCTACCGGCCGGCGTGGGACGACTTCACGGTCACGACCGTGCTCGGCAGCGATGTGGCGCAGGCGGCCCTCATGGGGCAGATCCGCTCCGTCGCCGAATGGGACACGCTGATCTGCGACCGGTATGCCCGGCGCGGCGCGTACGTCGTGCCGGCGGGGAGCTACGACTGGGACACCGCGAGCTACAGCTACGTGCCTGCCGCCGAGCCCGGCGATGCGGCCGACGGGTGGCGTCCCGAGGACGC